>JACCDH010190300.1_pt1 | contig 27708 bp, 24 predicted proteins | sample 7442481 | NCBI WGS metagenome assembly JACCDH01 (sample SAMN15323433, study PRJNA562643) | freshwater metagenome | isolation source: river surface water | place: USA:Blue River Watershed | collected 2017-08-15 | reverse complement strand
TACCCTCTGCTTTTTGCGAATCCTGATAAGCGATAAAACCCTCGCTAGCAGGATATAACTCGATGGTATCAATACGTTTACCTACCAATTTATCAAAAATAGGCACATAAGGTTTATAGTTTACACCACCCTGAATAAATAACGAAAAGTTAGGAAAAACATCCTTAATTTGTTTACCAGTACGGGCTTGGATACGCTCGAAATACATTTGCACCCAAGGCGGAATTCCGCTAATTAATGCCATATTTTCGGGCAGAGTTTCATCTATAATTTTATCCAATTTTTCCTCCCAATCCTCAATACAATTGGTTTTCCAGGAAGGCATGCGGTTTTTTTGTAAATATCCTGGGACATAATGCGCAACAATCCCCGATAATCGTCCGAAAGGAATTTTACCTTTGGTATCTAACTCCGGACTACCCTGTAAAAAAATCATTTTTCCGTCCACAAAATCCGCTTTACCCGTTTCGGCAATGTATAACAAAATCGCATTACGCGCCGCGGCTATATGATGAGGCATAGATTCCTTGGTTAACGGAATATATTTAGTACCCGACGTTGTCCCCGACGTTTTACAAAAATACAAGGGCACTCCTGGCCATAAAACATTTTCTTCCCCCTCGATAATGCGCTCCACGTAAGCTTTTAAGCCTTCATAATCGGTAACTGGCACTTGTTTTTTAAAATCTTCGTAATTTTTAATAGCTACAAAATTCTGATCCTTACCAAACGCAGTATTTTTAGCCGATTGAATTAAATTTTGTAATGTTTCCTCTTGTAAAATAATCGCCTTAGCACTATCTTTTTTTATTCGTTTTGCAACTAATTTAGCAAAAGGCTTACTTAATTTAGATTTTAATCCCATTTTATTAATTTTAGTAGATGTAAAATTACAACTTTTTTAAGAGTTAATTTGTTTTGGCAAAACAATTCGTATGGTAGTTCCCACGCCCACCTCCGAATGTTTTACATAAATTTTTCCTTGATGATATTCCTTAATAATTCGTTTAGCCAAGGATAAACCCAAGCCCCAACCTCTTTTTTTGGACGTTATACCGGGTTTAAAAATTTGTTTGATTTGTGCCTTTGGAATTCCTTTTCCGGTGTCTTGAATGTCCACCAAAAAACCGTTTTTATCCTCGCTAATTTCAATATTTAATTCCCCATTTCCTCCCATAGCATCCACTGCATTTTTACATACATTTTCGATTACCCAATTAAAAAGCGGAATTGATACAAACACAGTACTATCCGAGCCCACTACACTACTAAAAGTAAGTTTGATATTTTTGGAAATTCGTTTTTGTAAATAATCGATATTTTGCTGCATTAATTTTACCAAATTTTCTTGCTCTAATTTTGGAACAGACCCAATTTTGGAAAACCTATCTGCCACAATATTTAATCGCTCAATATCCTTTTCAATTTCATTACAAATTTCCTCGCTTGTTCCAGTGCTTTTAAAATACTCTAACCAACCATATAACGAGGATAGCGGAGTGCCTAACTGGTGAGCGGTTTCCTTAGCCATGCCCACCCAAACCTGTTTTTGCTCCGCATTACGCGAGGATGAAAAAGCCGAGTAAGCTAAAATCATGAATAAAAAAATTACACTTAATTGTATCCAAGGATAAAATTTTAGGGCATCTATTAGTATAGAGTTTTTGTAATAAATGTACTGAAAAGTTTCCTCATCAATCACCACCGGTATCGCTTCGTTTTGGTTTTTCATATCCTGTAAAACCGTTTGTAAATAGGTAGGATTTTGTTCTGCCTGCAAGCTATCTAAGTTTTTCCACGAAACAATTTCGTTATTGGCAGTAGCTAAAATTACGGGAACAGTAGAGTTATCTTTAATAATATCTAAAAGGAAAGAAATATCGGCAGTGCTATTTACATCCGCCAATTCGCGCCATGCTTTGGCAATTAGTTTAACCTTTTTTTCTTCCTCATCGGCTAATTTTTGCACAATATTATTACTGTAATACAATGAGGTTAAGGCAATTAATAAACCCAAAACCAAAAAAAGGATTTTCCAAAAAAAGCGTTTAGTATAAATATTTTTTAGCATATCCTTTAGGGCAATTATTTAACTGCAATACAATAAAAATCGAGGCATTCCTCGGTTGCGGGAGCTATAAAATAATTTTCGGCAATAATGCCATGTGTAAGTTCAGTATTGTTTTCGGCTAATTTTTTTCGGTTTAAGGAATTGGCTAAATCGTAAGGAATCTTTAATAAAAAACGGGGTAAATTGTATTGTAAATTTAGGATATCCCAACGAGTAATTTTTTTAACCGATTCCTTATTTTTTTGATAATAATCCATTACTTTTTCGTCGCCAAACACCCCTTTTAGTTCGTAAGAACTGTATTTCGAACATAATTTTTGATAATCGGATAAAATATATTCGCGAATATGATAAGGATTGCGAGTAAGCGACATTTTTTTATTGGGAGTACTAAAAATAAATTTACCGCCTGGTTTTAAAACTCTACGGATTTCCTCCATGTACAACGCATCGTTTTGTATATGCTCAATCACCTGGAAACTAATTACCACATCAAAAGAATTATCTGCAAAACCTGTAAACGGCGGAATATTCATTTGGATAAATTTTAGCTTATCCAACTTTGTAACCGTTTCCGATACAAATTTATCTACCCCAGTATATGTTTTAGCCAAAGGCAATAAGCGTTTTGTACCATAACCATCGCCACAGCCTACCTCTAACACATCGCCTTGTATATATTTTTCAACTTCCAAATAAGCAAACAATTGCCTGTAAAACACTGGCGCATCATTTGCGCTACTTTCATGAACACGTTCTGCAGTAAAAACCATAATTTTTGATTAGAAAACCTAAGTTAAATAATTTTCAACAACAAACCAATGGTTTTAATTAAATAGGACTATATAACTAAATTATAAAACCTTTCTAAATTCATAAATTTTAATATGTATTTAAACCAATATTAACCTAATCTAAATATTTGAAGCGTAATTTAGATATTTATTAAAAATATGTATCACGTTTCGGAAAGTAAAATTGAAATCTTTTACCCTCGTAAATCGCCTTTAGATGCTCCTGTTCAGGGAGATTTTGTGTGGGCTATAGGCGAAAAATTAGTACACAATTATATATTACCAAGAGATTGTCCGCGGGTTTGTTATTACCCAAAAACTTTTATGCAAATGTTACATTATTCAAGGTTGTTTACTTTGGATAAAAAACCATTTGTGGTGGCAGTTCCAAAATATATGTATGATACTATTGCAAAAACAAAGTTGTATATTCATCAATTTGCGCCATTTAATTTTTAATTGATAGATGAAATTGCTAATTATTATATTTCGTCACATGCAGAAACAAGTATAAATATTTTTGAAATCAATAATATTTTAGCCTATTTTGAGCATAATCCTTATGTAGAACTAAAATTTTTAAACGATTTAGAAGAACTGAAAAATGAGGTGGTGCAAAGCGATTTAAATTTTTCGATTATACGATGGAAAAACTATTTGCCTCAAAAAATCAGCAATTTTTAATTAATACTTAAAGTTATTACAGGTTTTTAAAATTCAATTGTTATAATTTTATATATTTGACAAAAATTTATAATTTCCGATTTAAGTTCCAATGAAAAACAAATTATTGATTTTACTTTTTGTTTTTACTCTTCAAACAAGTTTTGCGGGCTATAAGGACGGTATTAGTGTTGTTAGAGCGTATACAGGTTATGGTTTAAACTACAACTATTTTTTAAAACCACAAACAATTTTGGATTTTGATCTTTTAACTAGATATGAATTTGGCGAATTAGGAGCCTGTTTTGCAGGGTACTATGGTAAAAGTAAAACTTTATGGAACAATGAAATTGAAAAAACAGGAATAAATTTTTTTTATACCGCAGGATTACATATTGGATACTACCGTGAATGGGATAGAGATCCTTTGGAAAGAAATTTTATTTTTGGTCCGAGTTTACGGTCAGGCTTGGAATATACTGTTCGTAAATATTTAGCTGTAGGTTCTTATATTCGTCCATATTATAGTGTAATTCATACTTCCGATGTACACAAACCTCTAGGATATTTAGATGGAGGACTTTATGTAAAAGTGATTATTAAGTAACTATTATCCAATTTTTTTGTAAATTAGGATTATTAAAATTACTTAACTAAAAACTTTGTGCCATGAAAATCAAAATATTCTTATTTCTTGCTATTATCTCTTCATCAATTTATGCGCAGTATAACAATGCTTTGGGCGTACAATGGGCAATGACAGGTTATGGATTGGGTTTTAAAACCTATATTGAACCCAATAAATTTTTAGAATTTGAAGTACTGGGTAAATACGAAGAACTTAATAAAGGAGCGTATTTAACTGCATATTATGGTTTGCACAACGCTATCAGAAACCCTATTTTAAAAATGCCTAATTTATCGTGGTTTTTAAATTTTGGTGCGCATGCAGGACATTATACTGATTGGGGTAGGTTTTTTGAAACCAATACCATGTTAGGTGTAAGTACAAAGTTAGGTTTAGAAACGGTTGTTAGGGAACAAGCTGCTATCGGCGCTTATGTTCGTCCGCATTACTCCTTTGTACATACAGGTACTAGAAATGAATTTGATTATTTTGATTTTGGTATTTATTTGAGGTTTGTTTTAAACTAGAAACCACGTATTTATAAGAATTCATAAACTCCCTTTTTGGGGAGTTTTTTTATTTTACCCTTTTGTTAAATCAGCAATTACATCTTTTATATATCTAACCGATTTTACATTTTCGATACTTGGACCGGCACACCAAACGGTTTGGTAAGTAGTGCCGAAAGCAGCTTTTTCGATTGATTTTGTTCCCTTAATCCAAATTAAAAGTTTGATGTATTTTTTTAGCCATTTATAGCGTTTTAACATTCGCTCTAAAAAATTGGGTTCGGTACCCATTTCTTGTACATATGGGGTATTGATAACCGTTAAATGCGAGCCTGATAATTTATTGGTTAACACAATATCTTTAGCGCCATAATCTACAATTGCTTGTTTGTATGCGTTGGAAACTTTACACTCGTGCGTGGCAATAAAAATAGTGCCTACGGATACTCCTGCAGCTCCCAATTGTAGTGCTTTATCCACGTGAGATTTTAATGCAACTCCTCCTGCAGATATCACAGGAATAGTACATTTGGATACTAATAAAGGAATTAATTCCTCTGCTGTTAAATTACCACAATGTCCGCCTGCTTGCGCATTTACCGCAATCACACCATCGGCACCCAACGCTTGTACTTTTAAAGCATATTCCACATCTACCACATCGCAAAAAACTAAAATCCCTACCTTTTTGCATTGTTCAATTACTTCCTTAGGATTACCCAAAGAAGTTATAATATATTGTACTTTTTCCTCGATACAAACTTGTAATTGTTGAGGAAGTTTGTAATTAGATTGATTAACGATGAGGTTAACACCAAATTTACCGTTGCTATTTTGTTTTATCCATCTAATTGCATCACGCAATTCGTTAGTTGAACGATAATTTAAAGCCGGAAATGCAGCCGAAATCCCATTGTTTAAAGCCTCTGCAATCATTTCGGTATTACTTACCAAAAACATTGGCGCCATAATAATTGGGTGTTGTACGCCTAAAATTTCGGTGAGTGATTTTTGCATAAAAGTATGTTTTAGTTGCCTATTTCCGACATAAATTTGATGCGCATTAAACGAATTTCTTCTTCCGAGTATTCTTCGTCTAATTCTTTAAACGCAACAAACAAATCATCTGTTGTGGAATCTTTAAAATAATCAAAAATTTCTTCTTGTTGGTCTTCATCCAAAACCTCGTCAATATAATAATCAATATTTATTTTAGTTCCAGAGGATACAATTCCTTCAATTTCCATTATGATTTCATCTACCGATTTACTTTTTGCACTTGCAATGTCCTCGATAGGCACTTTACGATCGATACTTTGAATGATAAAAACTTTTAAACCCGATTTATTAATGGCAGATTTTACAACAAAATCCTCCGGACGTTCAATATCGTTTTCTTTAACATATTTGGCAATAGCATCTATAAAAGGTGCTCCAAATTTTTTAGCCTTACCTGTTCCAACGCCATTAATATTACATAATTCGTCCATTGTACACGGATACTGTGTACACATTTCGTTTAAAGAAGGATCCTGAAAAACTACAAAAGGAGGAACATTTTTTTGCGTGGCAACTTTTTTACGTAAATCCTTTAAAATTTTAAATAAGTTTTCATCTAAAGCCGCTGCTTTTGCATCGTTTTCAATCTCGGAATTTTCGGGTATTTTATCGTAATCGTGATTTTGAGTTAACTTAACGCTGTAAGGATTGTTGTAAAAATTTTGTCCTTCGGTTGTTAACTTTAACGTACCATACGTTTCAATTTCTTTTTCTAAAAATCCTAAAACAACAGTTTGCCTAATTACAGCATTCCAAAATTTTTGTTCCTGATCTTTTCCACAACCAAACAAAGGATGTTCGTAGTGTTTGTACTCGTTGATTTCTAAATTCTTTTGTCCAATTAAAAAATCAGATAAATAATTACTTTTATGTTTTTGATTGAGTTCGATTACTAAATTTAATAAAGTTACTATATAATCTTTCCCTTCAAATTTTTCTTTAGGATGTGCGCAATTGTCGCACATATTACTACACTTGGAATCATCGTATTTTTCGCCAAAATAATTTAGCAAAACTTTTCTTCTACACATTGCGGACTCGGCAAAACTAACCATTTCGTGCAACAATTGTTTGCCCATTTCTTTTTCGGCAACAGTTTTTCCAACTAAAAATTTCTCTAATTTTTCTATATCTTTATAGTTGTAAAAGGCAATACACTTCCCTTCTCCACCATCTCTTCCAGCACGTCCAGTTTCTTGGTAATATCCTTCAATACTTTTAGGTATATCATGGTGTATTACATATCTAATATCTGGCTTATCAATCCCCATCCCAAACGCAATAGTTGCTACAATCACATCCACTTCTTCCATTAAAAACATATCTTGATGTTTTCCTCGTGTATGTGCATCTAATCCAGCATGATAAGGCAAAGCTTTAATTCCGTTTAAATTTAAAAACTCGGCTGTTTCTTCTACTTTTTTCCTACTTAAACAATAAACAATTCCCGATTTCCCTTCATTTTTTTTGATATACTGAATTACCTCTTTTTGGAAGTTAAATTTTGGTCTTACTTCATAATATAAATTATCTCGATTAAAAGATGATTTATACACCGTAGCATCCGTCATTCCTAAAGTTTTTTGAATATCTTGTTGAACTTTAGGTGTGGCTGTAGCGGTTAAAGCTATAATAGGTACTTGTTCAATTTCTTCAATAATCGATTTTAATTTTCGGTATTCGGGCCTAAAATCATGTCCCCATTCCGAAATACAATGCGCTTCATCAATGGCAAAAAACGATAATTTAACAGATTGTAAAAATGCTATATTGTCGGGTTTTGTTAAGGATTCGGGGGCAACATACAATAATTTAGTTTTTAAATTGCTTACATCCTCCTTTACTTTTAAAATCTCGGCTTTAGTTAAGGATGAATTTAAATAATGCGCAACACTTTCTTCATCACAAAAACCTCTAATAGCATCTACCTGATTTTTCATCAAGGCTATTAAAGGCGAAACTACTACACAAACCCCTTCGGAAATTAATGCGGGTAATTGGTAACATAAGGATTTGCCTCCACCTGTAGGCATTAACACAAAGGTATGATTACCAGCTAAAAGATTGTTAATTATTTCTTCTTGATGTCCCCGAAATTTGTCAAAACCAAAGTATTTTTTTAAGGCTTTTTTACAATCGTGATTGACTAGTTCCATTAAATTAGTTTGTTGTATAAAAATTGAATAATTTTGTAAGCTCAATCAAATATAAGTTTTTAGTTGGTTAAAGTCCAATTTTAAGCATTTAAATTACAAACAAATTTGTTAAAAGTTATGGATTACCAACAAATTATTGATATAGCGCACAAAACTTTTAAAATAGAGATAGAGGAATTGATTCATGTTTCATCTAAAATCAACCAAAATTTCGCGCAAGCTGCTCAGGCAATTTTTGAGGCTAAAGGCCGATTAATTGTTACAGGAATTGGTAAAAGTGGGAATATTGCACAAAAATTAGTGGCAACTTTTAACAGTACGGGTACTCCTGCCATTTTTATGCATGCTGCGGATGCTTTACATGGCGATTTGGGCATTTTGCAAAAAGAGGATGTGGTAATTTGCATCTCAAACAGTGGAAATAGTCCGGAGATAAAAGTGTTGATTCCTTTTATTAAACAACGTGGTAATATTTTAATTGCTATTACGGGTAAATTAAATAGTTATTTGGCGCAATCTGCCGATTTTATTTTGGATAGTGCTGTAAATCGCGAAGCTTGTTTAAATAATTTAGCTCCAACCAGTAGTACAATGGCGCAATTGGCTTTGGGCGATGCTTTGGCAGTGGCGTTAATGCATTTAAATAATTTTACGGTAGAGGATTTTGCAAAATCGCACCCTGGTGGGGCTTTGGGTAAAAAATTGTTTTTAACCTTGGCGGATATTGTTCAATCTAATAATAAACCTTTTGTGGATATACAAAGCGATTTAAGTTTTGTGATTGATGAAATTACTAAAAAACGCCAAGGTGCTGCGGTGGTTTTGCATCAAAATACAATTGTGGGAATTATTACCGATGGGGATATCCGACGAATGTTGCAAAAAAATTTGAATTTAACGGGTTTTATTGCGCAGGATATAATGACTAAAAACCCAAAAACCGTATCTTTGGGCACGCTGGCTGTGGATGCTTTAGATTTAATGCAAACTAACAATATTTCGCAACTGGTTGTGGTAAATGATAATGGGGATTTTGCGGGAATTATTCATATTCATGATTTAATTAAAGAGGGCTTAATAGACTAATGTTTAAAAGAAAAAATACAACTGCCGAAAATAGTGAAAACATGACTTTTTTGGAGCACTTAGAGGCTTTAAGAGGATTATTGTTTAAAGTATTAATTGCCATCTTAATTGGTGGAACAATCGTTTTTATTTTTATTGAAGAGGTGTTTGATTATTTAATTTTTGCTCCTTTAGATACTAATTTTTTCACCTATCAATACATGTGTAAATTAACCCATTGGTTACATTACCGTGTGACAGATTTTGTAGATCCTATGGTGGGTTGTTTTGAAAAAGTAAGTTTAAATGTAATTGCACCACAAATGACAACGCAGTTCATGACAGCAATGTTGGTGGCTTTTATCGGAGGAATAGTAATCATGTTTCCTTACATTATTTACCAGTTTTGGTTGTTTATCCGCCCAGCTTTATACAAAAAAGAACAAAAAAATGCCAGAGGTTTAGTGTTTTTTACAACACTTTTATTTTTATCCGGAATTTTATTTGGATATTTTTTAATTGCACCATTATCTATTAACTTTTTGGGTAATTTTAAAGTGTCGGATTCTGTTCAAAACCTACCCTCGCTTACATCATACATGGGGATTTTAGTATCCACCACTTTAGCCAGCGGAGTAGTTTTTGAATTACCCATTTTGGTATATTTTTTATCCAAAGTAGGATTAATAACCCCAGAAGGTATGCGTAAATACCGCAAACACTCCTTTGTAGGTACTTTATTGTTATCCGCAATCATCACGCCTCCAGATGTTTTTAGTCAGATTTTAGTATCCATCCCCATCGTAATTTTATACGAAATCTCCATTTACATCTCCAAATTTGTAAATAAAGCAAAAGTGGACGATGACGATTATTAGTTTTAGTCTTAAATTATTTTAGATACAGAATGGTTTTATACTAATAAAAAATGTTTAAACTTGCATTGTGATTTTTTTCATTAAAATAAGTACATTTTAGGGTGTTTAAGCATGATTTTAAGAGCTGAGAATTTAGTAAAAGAATATAAAGGTCGCCGGGTGGTGAATGAGGTTTCTGTAAACATCAATCAGGGCGAAATTGTAGGATTATTAGGCCCTAATGGTGCTGGTAAAACTACAAGTTTTTATCAAATTGTTGGTTTTATAAAACCGGATAGTGGTAAAGTTTTTTTGGATGATATCGATATTACCAATATGCCTATGTACAAAAGGGCGCAAGCGGGAATTGGATATTTGCCTCAAGAGGTTTCGGTTTTTAGAAAACTTACAGTGGAGGATAATTTAAAAGCAATTCTGGAACTTACTAAACTATCCTCAGCGGAGCAAAAGGACAGATTAGAACTTTTATTAGACGAATTTGGTTTGCAAAAAGTGCGTAAAAATTACGGACAGCAATTGAGCGGTGGTGAAAAACGCCGAACCGAAATTGCAAGATGTTTAACCGTGGATCCTAAATTTATTTTATTGGATGAGCCTTTTGCAGGGGTGGACCCCATTGCGGTGGAGGATATCCAACAAGTAATTGTAAAATTGGTAGAAAAAAATATCGGTATTTTAATCACCGACCATAATGTACAAGAAACCCTAAATATCGTAAATCGCGCATATTTACTATTTGAAGGTAAAATTTTAAAAACCGGAACTGCAGAAGAATTAGCAGCAGATGAAGAAGTTAAACGAGTGTATTTAGGTAAACATTTCGAGTTGAAAAGAAAGGTTTAGTTTTTTGATTATTCACCAAGAAACACTATGATTTGGCGCTAAGTAAAAGAAGATAAAATCTTTGCGAATCTTTGCGTTTACCTTTGCTTACTTTGCGTGAGATTATATTACCCCAACTTGCCGGCAATAAATCCAGTAGTCCAAGCAGCTTGGAAGTTGAAACCGCCGGTAACTCCATCGATATCCAAAATTTCGCCTGCAAAATATAGTTTAGGAAACACTTTACTTTGCATGGTTTCGGGATTTATACAAGATAAATCTACCCCGCCACAGGTAACAAACTCTTCTTTAAAAGTTGTTTTTTCGCTTACCTCGTAAGTGTCGTTTAATAAAAAGTTCACCAATTTGTTTAACCCTTTTTTACTTTGTTCGGCATAAATAACTTCTGGGTTAATTTCGGATTTTTCTAACAAATACATCCATAATCTGTTGGGTAAATCAAAAGGATTAATATTGGATATTTTTTTCTTGGCATGTAGGTTTTTACATTTTTCCAATTGCTCCCGAACCAAGTATTCGTTGAGAATATTAATCCAATTGATAGCTGCCACAAAATTATAATTTTTATCTGCCAATTCTCTGGCGCCCCATGCAGATAATTTAAGGATTGCCGGACCACTTAAACCCCAATGTGTAACCAACACCGCTCCAGTTTGTTGCAAATTTGTACCTTGTATTTTTACCAAAGCTTTTGGCGCAACAACACCCATTAAATTTACAATATTGTTGTTGGGGATATTAAAAGTAAATAAACTGGGTACAGGATTTTGGATAGTATGCCCCATATTTTTAAGCCACTGCAAACCTTGAAGATTATGACGTCCGCCTGAAGCAATAATCACATAATCGGCAATAATATTTTGTTGATTTACAGATAACTGCAAACCTTGTGGGAGTTGTTGTATATTTTGCACATTTTGTCCGAGTAAAATATTAATTCGTAATTTTTGGCACTCGTTTAACAAACAATCTATAATAGTTTGGGACGAATTGGTTGTAGGAAACATACGATTATCCTCCTCGGTTTTAAGTTCAACTCCGCGAGATTTAAACCAAGAAATAGTATCCGTAGTGGTAAAAATTTTAAAGGCATTTTGCAAAAACTTTTTACCGCGCGGATAAAAATTCACTAAATCTTTATTGTTAAAACAAGCATGCGTAACATTGCAACGCGCACCACCCGAAACTTTTACTTTTGCTAATAATTTATTTGATTTTTCGAGAATTTGAACATCCGCCTCGGGATGATTTGTTTTAACCGAAATTGCTGCAAAAAATCCTGCTGCTCCTCCGCCAATTATTTTAACAATCATATTTTTACCTTTTTTTTGCTATCCATTTTGGAAATATAATGGAACCAATTAGCAAATATGGATAATATGTAAACAATCGCCAAATTATTGCAGCTATAATTGCCAAATGATGGATGGATGCATCTTTTAATAAACTCACAAACAACAATTCGGCTATGCCTGCGCCGCCTGGGGTTGGACTAATTAACATGATTACCCACATAACTAGTTGACGTGCTAAAATTATAAAATGATCGTTAACGTTTACAAATGCCGATATTACAAAATTAGCGGTTAAGTATCTTGCCAACCAGGAAAAACATGTAACACCAAAGGTTTTTAGCCAAAAGGTAAAATGCTGATTTTTAAACTCCTTAGATGCTGCAATAATATCATTGCCAATTACAATAACATCTGCTCTCCATTTTTTTAAAAATCGGTTGCTAAATACATAAAATAAAAATTTTTTAAGTTTAATTGGTAAAATAAAAATACCTAAACTTATAAATAAAGTTAGAATCAATATAAATAAATAACCAATTACAAATACCGTAAAAATATCTAGTTGATTACCCAAAATACTAAACTCTAAATAATCGGGAAAAACCACTTTGCTCCCTAAAATCAATATCACTAAAGGAACTAAAATAATAAAAAATAGCTCATCTAACAATGCTGTAATCATTACAATAGCAGTACTTTTACCCAAAGGAATGCCTTCTTTTTTTAAGATAAACATGGCTATGCCCGAGCCTCCAACTACAGATGGAGTAATTGCCGAGGCCGTTTCCCACAACATTATACAATTAAAACATTGTTTCCATGTAAGGAAATTTTTACTGAGTATTTTTAATCGCAGCATATAAGCAAAATCACGCACTACTACACATACAAAAGCCATAAAAAATCCCCAAACAGCACTCCAGCCCCACTCTATTTGTTGAACTAATTCCCAAACATTTTGCTGAATAAAATTTCCTTTTTGAGGCGTAAAAATAAATTCGGTTTTTTCCTGAATTTGATTTTGGTTGGTATCTTGCCAAGTGTAATTTCCTTTTAAATCCTCCACTTGCACATACAATACCTCTTGAAAATTTTGATACAACAAATAAGCACTAACGGATAAACCTAAAAGTAATGGCACCAACAAACGTTTAAACGAAAAAAACTCCATTGCTTTTTGAGCATTTGCCATAGGCTTAAATTTGCTTTAAAAATACACAAGCCAAACCAAAAAACCAATTAAAAACAAACAAAAATATTTTTAAAAAAAATATATGAATGAAATGTTAATTTTATAACCAAATATACATCTGTAAAATTTTTGATATAGTTTTACATACATTTATCAATCTTTTTTTTACATTTAAAACGATTTATTTTGGTATAACAATTGATTAAATCTAAACTCATTTTAAAATCATCATCATGAAAAAATTTACTTCCTTTTGTTTAATCGCTTTATTTTTAACTGGATTAAACTTACAATCTATTGCACAAAATACAAGCACAAATTGCACTAAAGCTATAACTAGCGTTGAATATTCCCGATTATTAAACCGGTTGAAAATTGCTCCTAATGATTCCGAAAAATTAGCTTTAGCTAAATTAAGTATTAAAAATAATTGTTTTACATCACAACAAGTTAAAGAATTGGCTTTAACCTTTTTAGATGATAATTTTAAATCGGAATTTGTTATCGAAATCCATCCTAAAACTATAAATAATGAAGATTTTTATGAGGTTTACGATGCTTTTATGTCTTTTTCAACTGTATTGCGTTTACATGATTATTTTAAATCATCCGAAAATAACATTACGCAAAATACTGTAAATGAGGTTAAAACTGATATTAAATCGGTTGAAGCACCTGCTAAAATTACTTTTCCAAATTTAAATTATCCTTCTGTTTTTCAATACAATGGCGAACGTAGCTGCGAAAAACCTATTGATGAATCAACATTTATGGAAATAGCGCAACAAATTCAATCTCAAAATGGCAAAGAATTTAATCAGTTAACGGTTGCATCCATTGCAAGTTCGAGCTATTGTTTAAGTGCGGAACAAACCATGAAATTATCTACTTTAATAAATAATGAAGATTTTAGATTTACTTATTTAAGTAAAGCGTATCCAAATGTTTTTGATAAGGGAAACATGAAAAACGCTGGATTGGTTTTTAAAACAAAAACTAACTTGGATAAATGGACTATTTTTATGGAAGAAAATTATGAGGAAACTAATACTAAAACAGTAGCTAACAATATTGTTGTAAAATGTGAAATTGCTAATGATGAGTTTTCTGGAATTTTAGAATCAATTAATCAAATAGCTTTCGAAACTACCAAAATTAATCATACCAAAAACATAATCGAATCTAAAAAATGTTTCACAGCTACTCAAATTGCTCAAATCATGAAACAATTTTCGTTTGAACGCAGCATGGTAGATATCGCTAAATTTGCTTATGATTATTGTATCGATACGGATAACTATTTTAAACTAAATAACGAGTTAACACACTCTAGCAGCAAAGAGGAATTGATTAAATTTACGCAAAGCAAGAAAAAATAAAATAAAAGCCCGAATGTTTCGGGCTTTTTTATGGATTAAAGTATCAATTTAAACACAAAATAACCGCGCTTTTAACTTGTTTTTTATACTTTTGCGAATCAATAGTAAATTACGCAAAATGGCAAATAAATACAAGGAGTACAAAGGTTTAAATTTGGCTAAAATAGGAGAGGAAATTAATGAGTATTGGAAAAATAATCAGATTTTCGAAAAATCTATCGAATCCAAAAATCCTGATAAATCGTTTGTGTTTTACGATGGTCCCCCATCGGCTAATGGTATGCCTGGGATTCATCACGTTATGGCGCGTACCATCAAAGATATTTTTTGTAGATACAAAACTTTAAAAGGTTATAAAGTTAACCGTAAAGCGGGTTGGGATACACATGGTTTACCTGTGGAATTGGGCGTGGAAAAGGAATTAGGCATCACGAAAGAGGATATCGGTAAAAAAATTACCATCGAGGAATATAATGAGGCTTGTAAAAAATCGGTGATGCGTTACACGGATAGGTGGAATGCGGTTACGGAACAAATGGGGTATTGGGTGGATTTGGAAAATCCTTACATTACCTACTCAAGTAAATACATGGAATCTGTTTGGTGGTTGCTCAAAAATATCTATCAAAAGGAATATTTATACAAAGGTTATACTATCCAACCATACTCGCCTATGGCTGGCACTGGTTTAAGTTCCCACGAATTAAACTTGCCAGGTTGTTACAAAGATGTAAAAGATACAAGTATTGTTGCTCAATTTAAAGCAATTAAAAACGAAAAATCTAATGCGATTAATGATATTGAAGGTGATGTTCACTTTTTAGCTTGGACAACTACTCCATGGACTTTGCCATCCAACACGGCTTTGTGTATTGGACCAAAAATTGAGTATAAAATTGTTCATTCGTTTAATCAATATACCAATCAAAAAATAACTGTAATTATTGCCGAAGCTTTAATTGGTAAACAATTTTCGGGTAAATACTTCGCTGTAAATTCGTTGGAGGAATTAGTACCAGATGCGGAAGGTAAAAAAATACCATTTTTTGTAAGTAATTCTATCTCAGGAAGTAATTTAGTGGGTATTCAGTACGAACAATTAATGCCAAATTGTTTACCTTATCATACACCAAACGAGGCTTTTAGAGTAATTTCTGGTGATTTTGTAACTACAGAGGATGGTACAGGTATTGTGCATATTGCACCTACTTTTGGATCGGATGATGCTAAAGTAGCTAAAGATGCTGGTGTTCCTGCAATGTTGGTGGAGGACAACAATGGTAATTTAGTTCCTTTGGTAGATCAAACTGGTCGTTTTGTTCCACAAATGGGCGGCGAATTAGCGGGTATGTTTGTAAAAGATGATTATTATGCTGCGGATGAAAAACCCGAAAAAGGGGTGGATGTTTTAATTGCTATTGCTTTAAAAGAGCAAAACAAGGCTTTTAAGGTGGAAAAATATCAGCACAATTATCCGCATTGTTGGCGTACGGACAAACCGATTTTATATTATCCTTTAGACAGCTGGTTTATTAAGGTTACGGAAGTTAAAAAACGTATGGCTGAATTAAACAAATCTATCAACTGGAAACCAGAAAGTACGGGTACAGGTAGATTTGGTACTTGGTTAGAAAATGCGAACGATTGGAATTTATCGCGCTCGAGATATTGGGGTATTCCTATTCCGATTTGGAGTACGGAGGAAGGTGATGAAAGAATTTGTATTGGCTCTATTGAGGAATTAAAAAATGAATGTACTAAAGCGGTTGCTGCTGGTTTAATGCAACATAATCCTTTGGATAATTTTAAGGTGGGTGATTTTTCGGAGGAAAATTACAGCTTGGTGGATTTGCATAAAAACTATGTTGATCAAATTGTTTTGGTTTCGTCGAATGGTAAAGTTATGCGCCGAGAGGCAGATTTAATTGATGTTTGGTTTGATAGTGGTGCAATGCCTTATGCGCAATGGCATTATCCTTTCGAAAACAAAGATTTTATTGATAACAATAAGGCTTTTCCTGCCGATTTTATTGCGGAAGGTGTGGACCAAACACGCGGTTGGTTTTATACTTTACACGCTATTGCTACCATGTGTTTCGATTCTGTTGCTTTTAAAAATGTGGTAAGTAATGGTTTGGTTTTGGATAAAAACGGACAAAAAATGAGTAAGCGTTTAGGTAATGGTATCGATCCTTTTGAAACTTTAGATGCTTATGGTCCAGATGCTACAAGATGGTACATGATTAGTAACGCGCAACCTTGGGACAATTTAAAATTTGATATCGAGGGAATAAAAGAGGTACAACGTAAATTTTTTGGTACACTATACAATACTTACCAATTTTTTGCTTTATATGCCAATTTGGATAATTTTAGCTACAAAGAATTAGATGTAGAAATTGCTGAGCGCCCAGAAATTGATCGTTGGATTTTATCAAAACTAAATACTTTAATAGAGCTTACCAATGATGCTTATGCAGATTATGAGCCAACCAAAGCTACCAGATTGATTCAGGATTTTGTTAGTGAAGAATTAAGTAACTGGTATGTACGTTTATGTAGAAGACGTTTTTGGAAAGGTGATTATACACAAGATAAAATATCGGCTTATCAAACTTTATACAGATGTTTAGAGGTAGTTGCACAATTATCTGCTCCTGTAGCACCATTTTTTATGGATAAGATGTTTTTGGATTTAGATGCAGTTACTCAACGTAAAAAAGTGGAATCTGTGCATTTATCAGACTATCCTTCTGTAAACTCTAAGGAAATTGATACGGATTTAGAACAACGTATGGCTATTGCGCAACAAATTTCTAGTATGGTTTTAAGTTTACGCAAAAAAAGTAAGTTAAAAGTCCGTCAGCCTTTACAAAAAATAATCATTCCAATCTTAAACGAACAGTTTAAAACACAAATTTTAGCAGTGGAGGATTTAATTTTATCGGAGGTAAACGTTAAAGAAATGGAGCTTTTATCAGCGGATAGTGGTGTTTTTGTAAAAAGTATCAAAGCTAACTTTAGTACACTTGGACCTAAATATGGTAAATTCATGAAAGGTATTGCTGCAGCATTACAAAATTTCACTCCGCAAGACATTCAAACTATAGAAAGTAGTGGGAAATATGAATTAAATATCCAAGGTGAACAATTGGAAATTGAATTATCGGATGTTGAAATTTTAACTCAAGATATCCCTGGTTGGTTAGTTGCCAACGAAGGTAAATATACTGTTGCATTGGACATTACCTTAACTCAGGAATTAAAAGAAGAAGGAATTGCGCGTGAATTAGTGAACAAAATTCAAGGCATGCGAAAGGATAGCGATTTTGAATTAACCGATAAAATTGAAATATTTATTGAAAAGAACACCCTAATAGATAATGCTATTTTAAATTTTAAAAATTACATTTGCACTGAAACTTTAGCGAACAAAATTGAGTTAGTAGAGAATATTCAAACTCAATCGTTAAATGTTGAAGTGGAAGAGGGAGTATTTACAAACATTTCTATTACTAAATTAAATTAACTATGGTAGAAAAATTACGTTATTCGGATGAGGAGCTCAAGGAGTTTCGCGAAATTATCGAGCAAAAAATTTTAGATGCTCAAAACGATTTAAAACATTTTCAAAGTCAAATAGATTTTAGTTCTGAAGATAACGGAGCTAGTAACGATGGTACTTTTGATATGATGGAAGATGGTTCCGAAAGTTTAAGTCGTGAGAAATTAGCACAATTAGCACACCGTCAACGCAAATTTATTCAGCAATTAAAAGCTGCTTTGGTACGTATCGAAAACAAAACTTATGGTATTTGTAGAGTTACTGGGAACAAAATTGCAAAGGAAAGATTAAAAATTGTTCCGCACACTACTTTATCAATTGAGGCTAAGAACGCCGAAAATAATTAATAATTTCAAGAGAGCTTAATTCGGCTCTCTTTTTATTTGTGTTTATGATTACAAAAAATAAAGGATTTATAATTGCTTTTTTAAGTATTTTTTTGGTTTTATTAGCCGATCAATGGCTGAAAATTTATGTAAAACTAAACTTTCATTATTACGAAGAAGTAAGAGTGTTTGGCAACTGGTTTACATTACTATTTGTAGAAAATAGAGGTATGGCATTTGGAATGGAAATACCATTTTTAAGTCCAGTTGTAGCTAAAGTAATTTTAAGTTCATTTCGTATTGTTGCCGTTTTTTTAATCGGAAGATATTTATATAAACTAATTCAACGTAAGGTTGCCACTGGATTAATTTTTAGCGTAGCAATGGTTTTTTCTGGAGCTTTAGGAAATATTATCGATAGTGCTGTTTATGGATTAATATTTACTGAAAGCGAAAAATTTAGTTTTGTACCTGCTCAAATAGTTCCTTTTGGTGAAGGTTATGCTCAATTTTTAACCGGAAACGTTGTAGATATGTTAAAATTTGATATCTTCACTATTGAACTTCCATTTTATGGGACTTTTAATTTTTTTGCGCCAATTTTCAATATAGCTGATACAGCAATCTCTTTTGGTGTATTTTACATACTACTTTTCCAAAGAAACAATTTCCAAGTTGAAATATTAGGCAAAAAAAATGAAAATACTGAAGATGAAATAAATGAATTTAAAGAAGAAAACAAATAAAAATCTAAAAAGCTTCAGTAAGCATTATATAAAAAGCATTACTCTTTCTGCCAAACCCATAATCAAACCTAACATTTAATCTTTCTTTAGGATTAATCGCAAAACGTAAACCAGCTCCAAAGCTATATTTTAAGCTATTTAAACTAATATCTGTAGGAGTTCTAAATACATCACCTACACCACTAAACAAAACCATTCCAAAGCGCCAAAATAATGGGAATCTATATTCTATTTGTGTCCCTGCAAAATGAAGATCTCTAAATCTATTGCTTGCATAACCTCTTAAAATACCATCTCCTCCAACTTTAGCCATGTCTATAAATGGAGTTGGGCCAAAATTAGAGTTTAAAACAGAATTAATTGCAACAACATGATTTTTTTTAATCTCCCAATACTTCGAGAATTCAAAATTTACATTCACAAAATCAAAAGTGCTTCCTAAAATTGAAGAATTAAAATATGAAGAGCCTTCTAATAACATTCCTGAATATGCATTTACAACATTATCACGTGTATCATAAGTAAGAACTGCCCCAATAGCAGAGCCAATTCCTCCTTTATACCCAACAATATTTCCTTTTGCCAATTCACCATTTGGATCTAAAATAAAATTATACTCGGATTCAAATTGATAATCAAAACCTAGAAATAATTTATTATATACTTGCTTCATTGCAAGTACTTTAAACTTAAAAAAATCATGAGAATAAAACTCAACATCAGATTCTTTTGATTGATTACCAATTCCATAAAATTTATCTGGGAAATTCCTGAACCTTAACTCGCCTTTAAATAAATATTTTTCATTTTTGGTAAATATATTCCAAGAAGACCAAAAATCTAATTGTTTGTTTTGAGTGTAATCACCTAATAGCTTTGTATAAGATAATCTTGTATGATCGGTAGAATCCTTTTTATCCCCAGTATTAAAGTAATATACACCAACCAATCCAGCTGCAAATCTAGTATCTGGTGTATAATATAATAATGGAAATAAAAAGAAACCCTCTGATTTAGAAACTGTATCTTTTTTTAAAAACTGTAATTTTCTTTTTTGAGCATTAACAGATATAGTCAATAAAAAAAATAATAAAACAGTAAAGGATAATCTCATAAAAATAAAATAAGCTTATTTAATTAAAAAAAGCCGCTAAAAGCGGCTCTTTATTAAAATGTTAATGTCCATCTAATTCATCTTCTTTCAGCGGAACATTTTGGGGTACAAAATCCTCTTCATATCCAGGCTTGCTGTAATCATAGGGCCATCTGTGAACTACTGGTAATGCTCCAGGCCAGTTACCATGAATTCTTTCTACTGGAGCAGTCCACTCCAAAGTATTTCCTTTCCATGGATTGTTATTCGTAACTCTTCCTTTAATTATACTATAAAAGAAGTTAAAGATAAAAATAAATTGACCGATAGCAGATAAAATAGCGAAAACAGTTATAATTGGATTGATAAATTGAATATCTTGAAACATTTCAAACTCCATATTTGTGTAATATCTTCTAGGAACACCAGCTAAACCTAAGAAATGCATAGGGTAAAATACTCCATAAACTCCAATAAAAGTAATCCAGAAATGCAAATAACCTAACTTCGAAATCATTAACTTACCATACATTCTTGGGAACCAGTGGTAAACTCCTGCAAACATACCAAAAATAGCACCAGCACCCATAACTATATGGAAGTGACCAACCACAAAATAAGTGTCATGAACATTAATATCTAAAGCAGAATCACCTAAAACAATACCTGTTAAACCACCTGAAATAAACAAAGAAACCATTCCTAATGCGAATAACATTGCAGGGGTTAATCTTAAATTACCTTTCCAAATTGTAGCTAAATAGTTAAAAACTTTTACTGCCGATGGAATAGCAATTAATAAAGTTGTAAAAGTAAATACTGTTCCTAAAAACGGACTCATACCAGTAACAAACATGTGGTGACCCCAAACAATAAAAGATAAAAAAGCAATTGCAATAACTGATACAATCATAGCTCTATATCCAAAAATTGGTTTTCTACTGTTTGTAGTTATCACCTCAGATACTAAACCTAAAGCAGGTAATAAAATAATATAAACTTCAGGGTGACCTAAGAACCAGAATAAATGTTCATACAAAATTGGACTACCACCAGTTGCTTCTAAAGGCTGACCAGCAACAAAAATACTATCTAAGTAAAACGATGTACCTAAACTTCTATCAAATAACAATAATAATGCTGCTGATAATAATACTGGGAAAGATAATAAACCTAAAATTGCAGTAATAAAGAAACACCAAATTGTCATTGGTAATCTTGTCATTGTTAAACCTTTTGTTCTTAAGTTTATTACAGTAACAATGTAATTTAATGAACCCATTAATGATGAAGCAATAAAGAAAGTCATGGATAACAACCACAAAGTCATACCTAAACCAGAACCAGGCATTGCTTGAGGTAATGCACTTAATGGAGGGTAAACTGTCCAACCTCCAGATGCAGGACCGCTTTCAATAAAACAAGAGTATAACATGATTACACTTGATACAAAAAATAACCAATAAGATAACATATTCATGAAACCACTGGCCATATCTCTAGCTCCAATTTGATAAGGAATTAATAAGTTAGAAAAAGTTCCACTCAAACCACCGGTTAATACAAAAAATACAATAATAGTACCATGTATAGTTACCAAAGCTAAATACATATTAGGATCTAAAACTCCTTCAGGTGCCCATTTATCACCTAGGAAAAAGTTTAAGATAGCCATTTTTTCACCTGGCCAAGCTAGTTGTAATCTAAATAAAACCGACATACCCATACCAAATACCGCCATAATAATAGCAGTAATTAAGTATTGCTTAGCAATCATTTTATGATCAAAGCTAAAAATATACTTTGATATGAATGTCTCGTGGTGTTCGTGTTCGTGATGTTCGTGACCTCCAGCCATAACTATATAAATTGAAATTATTAAACTTTAAACTAATTATTTAAATGCTTCAACAAAATCTTGCTGTTGAGCTAACCAAGATTTGTAAACATCATCCTCAACAACATTTATTTTTAATTTCATGTTGTAATGAGATGCTCCACAAATTTTGTTACAGTATAAAATGTATCCAGTAAACCTTTTACCTTCTGAAGCTGCAACTTGATACATTTCTTCAGTTGTATATTTAGGTGTAAAAACAAATTCAGTAGTTAAACCAGGAACTGTATTCATTTGAGCTCTAAAATGAGGTAAATAAGCAGAGTGAATAACATCTTTAGATCTTAATTTTAAGATAACTTGACGACCTTTAGGTAATAAAATTGAATCCGAATTAATTACTTTATCATCTTCACCAGCTTTAAAAATGGCAGGATTAGATTTATATTCTGCAATCATTGCATTTAATCTTCTTTCATTTGCCCTAAAGTTTTTTAAAGATGTTTTAGTGTCATCTAAATTTTTAGTTCTATTCCAACCATTTGCAACTAATTTTGCGAATTCAGTACTATCTTTAACCAATGTTTCAATAGATTCTCTAGTTTCTTTTAATCTATCTTCCATAGCAAAAGGTGTAGCAACACCAACTTTATTTTTCCCATATAAAGCAAAACTTGCATATCCTAACTGATTATCTTTACCAGCATATCTAGCAGTCCAACCAAATTGCTCAGACAAAAACTCTAATACAACTGCATCTTTTTTCTTAACTGGATTCATAATGTTAGACCAAGTAGTCATACCATAAGAAATTAATAAAATCAAAACAAATGCAGGGATTATAGTCCATGCTAATTCAATCCTATTATTGTGTGGGTACCAAAATGCTTTTTTTCCTGAGCGAAAATAGTATTTGTAAATAAACCAAAATAATAATGCATGAGTTAAGAAAAATACTATTAAAATAATAACTAAGGTCGTTTTCATCAACAAATCAATCTCTAAACCATGCTCGGAAGAACTTGATGGTAATAAATATTTATTCCATGAAAACATAGTAATTACAACCAATGCAAAAAACACAATACCAAATACCAACATACCAGTAGCATTTGTTTTAATTTCAGCAGGTGTAACAGGATCAGAATCTGAATCCTTAAATTTATCAATTAATTCCTTAGCTTTTAAAATTTTAGCTATGGCAATTATTACCAACAATACCGTAAAGAGAATCAATAATTCCATTTGTGTTATAGTTTAAATTTCTGTGTAATCTAATAATTAATGACCGTGAATATGTTTACTTTCTTCTATGTATGGATGATTTTTAACAACCAATGGACGAGAAGCCAAAGATTTTAAAACCATAAATATAAATACACCTAAGAAAAGTAAAAACATTCCAATTTCAATCAATCCAATTTTTGCTTCTGTTTTCATAGACCCTGGTGAAACCATTGTGAAAACATCAACCCAGTGGAAGAAGAAAATAATAACACCAACAATAACAACAATTACTTGATTTTTCTTAGCGTCAGCATCCATTAAAGCTAACATTGGTAAAGCAAAGTTTATAATCAACATTGTAAACCATATAGGAGCATAATCTTGTATACGGGCAATATAATAGGTAACTTCTTCAGGTATATTAGCATACCAAATTAATAAAAACTGAGAGAAAAATAAATATGTCCATAAAAAGCTTAAAGCAAACATCCATTTACCCATATCATGCATATGACCCTTTGTTACAATATCTAACAAACCTTTAGACCTTAAATGGATAATTAACAATAAAGCAAAGATAATTCCACTTAACCACATACCAGCAAAAACATACCATCCAAATAATGTAGAAAACCAGTGAGTATCAATAGACATTAACCAGTCCCAAGACAAAACAGATGAACCATATCCAAAAATTACTAAAAATATAGCTGCCATAGTTATACTTTTGAAGTGTATGCGTGTACCACCTTCTTGATCTTCCTCAACTGACTTTTTTCTAAAGTAAGCTGCAAAAGCAATAAATGAACCAACAAAAAATATTGTCCTACCCCAAAAGAAAGCTGGTGCAAAGAAAGGAGCTTTATGATCTAATAAGTGATCACCACTACCAACTTTATAGCTCATCCAATGATAAATATGATGTAAATGTAACTGACCAGCAGCTAAAACAACAACAACCACTAATGCCATCCAAGGCAAAACAGAAATTATTGCTTCAAATACTCTTTTAAAAACTATAGACCAACTAGCTTCAGAAGCATATTGCAATGCTAAAAAGAACAGCATTGATAATGAAATGGAAAAAAAGAAAAATCCATTAATTAATAAGTTAGACCATAACCTTTGGCCAAAGCCATAATTATGTCCGTGCTCATCCACCAAAGAAGCATAAGCACTATTATCGGTTAAAGCACCAATTAAAAATAATAATAAACCAACACCCGCAGTGATTAAGGTTACTTTTTTGGTTTTGCTTGAAAAAACGTAGTCCATTTCTATGCCGTTTATCTAAATAAATACTAATTTTTAGTTGTTGATTCTACTGGTTGTGCAGAAACCTGAGTTGAATCAGTTGAAGCTTCAGTTTTAGTTAATACTATTCCTAAAGATTCAGGAGATTTACCTTGTAGTGTTTGAACATACATTACAATTTTCCATCTTTTATCTTCAGAAATTTGAGCAGCATGGCTTCCCATAACTCCTTTACCGTAATAAATTGTATGGTAAATTTCTCCTGCTGTTAACTCAGCAGAAGGGCCATTATTATATGCAGGTGGTTGAACGGGATAAACACCTAAAGCTACCATTGTACCATTACCATCCCCTTTTTCACCATGACAATGATCACAAAATAAATTGAAATATACTTTACCTTCTTTTAAGTTTTGCTCGTTATATTCCAAAGGATTTTTAACCTCTTTAGCACCTTCTCTATTATCCTTAGCAACTAAAAACTCATTATATCCAAGTGGTATAGAACCTTTAACTGGTTTATAAGTAGCTGTTCCATTATTATAAACTTTATACAAAGCATTTACTTCTTTTAAAATAGAATCTTGAGCATCTTTTGATAAAAGTTCAAATTTAACACCAGCTTTGGTAAAATATCTATCGTAAAAACCTACAGAATCAATATCATATTTTTCTAAATATGCTTCGTAAGACTGAGGTCTATACATATCCGGCATATATTCTAAACCAGGGCTATTAGGATCTGTAGTACAAGAAACTAATAATACAGAAGCAACTAAACCAGAAAATAATTTATGTAGCATATTGTGTAAAGTTATTTTATTCGAAAAATTGATGATTTACTATCTTTTATTAATTTCAACTGCACCAGTCTCTTTTAAATAAGCAACTAATTCTTCTTCATTTAAAGGTTGATTATCTAACTCAATTTCAACCGCAAACATATCGTCTGTTGTTCTTGGGTCGGGATTTTTAGCCTTCATTCCAGGTAAAGTTTTATTTCGTAAGAAATAAGTTAAAATCATACCATGAGCTGTACATAAAACTGTTATTTCAAAAATTACAGGAACAAATGCAGGTAAATTTTGTAATAAAGTATAGTTAGGCTTTCCACCAATATTCATCGGCCAATCTTCAATCATGAAATACCACATTCCAAGAATTGCTAAAGACATACCGGTTAAACCATAAATAAATGCACAAATTGCTAATCTAGTTTTTCTAACACCTATAATTGGATCTATACCATGAATAGGAAAAGGAGAAAAAACATCTTTAATTTTTACACCCTTCTTAACTAACTTTTTCGCACCCTCATATACAACATGATCGTCGTTGTATAATGCATATATAGTATTGCTCATAATTAAAATATTATCATTTAAAATTAATGCCCTTCGTTGTGATCGTGGTTAGCTTTTGATCCTTTTACACCGTGTTCACCAGTAGCTCTTAAAATAGTTTTAATTTCATTTAAAGCTAAAACAGGGAAGCTTCTAGCGTATAATAAGAACAATACAAAGAAAATTCCAATAGTACCAAAATAAACACCTATATCTACATAAGTTGGGTGGAACATTGTCCAAGAAGATGTTAAGAAATCTCTGTGTAAAGAGGTAACAATAATAACAAATCTTTCAAACCACATACCAATATTCACAACAATTGATAATATAAATGTAATAACTAAGTTTCTTCTAATCTTTTTAAACCAAAACAACTGAGGAGAAATCACGTTACATGTCATCATAGACCAGTATGACCAAGCATAAGGACCTGTAGCTCTATTCATAAAAGCGTATCCTTCATATTCAACACCAGAATACCATGATATAAATAACTCTGTTAAATAAGCAACACCCACCATCGAACCAGTTAACATTACAATAATGTTCATGTATTCAATATGCTTCATAGTTAAGTAATCCTCAAAATGGAAAACTTTTCTCATGATAATCATCAAGGTTAATACCATAGCAAATCCAGAGAAGATTGCACCCGCAACGAAATATGGAGGAAAGATTGTTGTATGCCATCCAGGAATAACCGATGTGGCAAAGTCCATGGATACAATAGAGTGAACAGAGAAAACTAAAGGTGTAGCTAAACCAGCTAAAACTAATGAAATTTCTTCAAATCTGTTCCAATGTTTAGCAGAACCAGACCAACCAAATGATAATGTTCCAAAAATTACTTTATATAATTTAGTAGTTGCTCTATCTCTTACAGTTGCAAAATCTGGTATCAAACCAACATACCAAAAACCTAATGATACAGAAAAATATGTAGAGATTGCAAATACGTCCCACAATAACGGAGAGTTAAAGTTAGGCCATAAAGAACCAAATTGATTAGGCAAAGGTAAAACCCAATATGCTTGCCAAATTCTACCCATGTGAATACCTGGGAATAAAGCAGCCATCATTACCGCGAAAATTGTCATCGCTTCTGCTGAACGGTTAATTGCCATTCTCCATCTTTGACGGAATAATAATAATACAGCAGAGATTAATGTACCAGCGTGACCGATACCAACCCACCAAACAAAGTTAGTAATATCCCAAGCCCAACCTACAGTTTTATTTAAACCCCAAACACCAATACCAACACCAACAGTATATAAAATATTACCTAAACCCCATAAAGCAAGGATACTAGCTAATCCAAAAAGCATATACCATAAAGAGTTAGCTCTGCTTTCTATTGGTCTACAAACATCCTCAGTGATATCGTTATACGATTTATGACCTAGGATTAACGGTTCTCTAATTTCAGCTTCTACGATATGCATCGTTATTCAATTTAAAGTTATAATTAAATAAAATTTTTAAATATGTCTTACTTTAGTTTGGTAGTACACATTTGGTTGTGCACCAACTTCCTCTAATAAGAAATAAGCTCTTTCTTGTTCTTTTTCTTTGTTTATTGCGTGTTGTGGATCATTTAAATCACCAAAAGAAATTGCATTTGTTGGACAAGCAGAAGAACAAGCAGTTTGAATAGCACCATCTTGTACTTTTTCACCTTTTTTCTTAGCGTCTAACTTACCAGCTTGAATTCTTTGAACACACATACTACATTTCTCCATAACCCCTCTAGATCTTACTACAACATCAGGGTTTAATACC
>JACCDH010321459.1_pt1 | contig 27733 bp, 19 predicted proteins | sample 7442481 | NCBI WGS metagenome assembly JACCDH01 (sample SAMN15323433, study PRJNA562643) | freshwater metagenome | isolation source: river surface water | place: USA:Blue River Watershed | collected 2017-08-15 | reverse complement strand
CTTTTAATCCGTTGGTCGCAAGTTCGAATCTTGCACGACCTACCAAATAAAAAAAACGCCGCAGTGTTCGCACTGCGGCGTTTTTTCTACTGGCGTCCATAGTCGCCGTCTCCTGCTTGCTTTTTGTTCGAGCAGCGCAGGGCCAGAACCCATCCCTTCGATGTCAGCATCAAGTGAAGACGCTCAATGCGGCATTTCCTCATTCCGCGCGAAATTCGACGATTCATCGCCAGAGTCGTTCTTTTCATGTCCAGTTCGCAACCAGTGCGGACAAACGTTGCAAATTTTTGCTACGACTTCCATGTTTTTTGAGTCAGGCAGCGCCTCACCGATGAGCCATTTATGGACTGTCGATTGAGACACCTGCAGGCCACCGCTGTGCTGGAAAAAGGCTCTCAGAAGCTGAGTCGGGCTATTCGGATTCAGACCCGTTTTCTTTAAACATGACTTGAGGCGCATCATGAATTGATCGCGCTCTTTAAAGCTTAAGTGAGCTGCCATTCCTTTCTCCGTAATGTAGACCAGCCCCGGAAGTCATTTAACCAATCTGGCGCGAAGCTCGCTGAGCTGTATACCATTGGTTGAGAAAACCCACTCCTCGCCAACACAAACATCCATGGGGTCACACAAAGATGTAAACGCGATCAAATCACCGTCATTTATCGGGAAGCGTCCAGTCATGTGCTGGCTGCAGCGGAGTGCTGCATAAAGTTTTCGAAGTGAACTCCCCTCATTGCGTCCGCCCGATGAATATCCTCTGATTCGTGCCCCATGCTTGTCCACGCAGCTGAAGCTGAATGCAGCGCAAGCCATGATCTCATCGAGATTTTTTCGACTGGCTCTCGACAACCCTCTCATCTCTCCGAGGACTTGCTTGAAGCCGAATCCGTTAGCGCAAATCAAATCCTCACTCTTCCAAGAAGCTTCTTTGAACGGCACCGAGAGAATCTCGAAGCCACTCGCCACCGCATCGACCATCTCTGAAAATTGTTCGAATGTGGTTGCCCCGGAAGGATCGCCTGACACACGCACAACGAGCATCGGGGCCACTGAAACTCGGTTCCTTTTAGGCAGGCGAATGTCGTGGGAGGCACCAGCGGAATACATCAGATCCCGATCATAGAGATAGCCGAAAGTCGCCGTGACCAAGTCAGCGCCCTCCGCACTCGATTGACTATGGATCAACTTTCGCCCCACTGGCGTGCTGCCCGAGGCGATCAGCGAAGCGCACGCGGACTCCAGCCCGATCGTTGCGGATTCAACCGACAAGCCAAGAGAACCTGCCAACGGCCGTATTGACTTATCGTCCATGACGGCCGTGTGCAAGCTTTTGACGTATGAGCTGATCTTCGAAGCCAGCAGCATCTCAAAGACTCCTGGATGAGGGTTTTACTTTTGGCGCAGCGCACTCGGAGCAAGCACCCGCGCTGGCCTGATCCAAGGAAGCTCGCACGCTCGATCAAAAACGGCCTTACTTCATTCTTGCGAGCCGATCAATTCGAAGCCGAACCATAGATAGTCTGTCCTCAGCTGTTTTAGTCTACTTGCCGCAAATGTTTTGTCAATACACTTTTCGGTCAAAATATAAAATAAAACAAGTTTAAGTATATTAAATTACAAATTTAAGTAAACTATTTTTTATAAAATTGCCATACAGATACTTTATAGTGCACTTTTACGTATTATTTGCATGATAAGTAGTCCAAGGGTTTAGATCTTTACAGTAAAATTCGCAACAAAACATAAACGCCTCATCCTTCCTCGTATTTCCTTGCTCAATGAACGTTTCAAACAAGCACCGGTACAACATCGGCGCGGTGGCGCGCCTGACACAGATCCACCCGGAAACGATCCGAGTCTGGGAGCGTCGCCATAGGCTCGTGACACCTCAACGCAGCGACACCGGACGGCGCTTTTATTCCGATGAGGATGTCGAACGATTATTACTAGTAAAGCAACTTACAGATTCAGGGCACACCATCAGTAGCCTTGCGCACCTCGGCATCAATGATCTGAAGGAAAGGCTATCGACGAATAAAGCCAGACGGTTTGGCGCAGGGGGACGTGACGATCTGGTGTGCCGCGTCTTGTTTTTGGATGAGTCGCTGAAAATTCGTCTTGAACGTGATCTGCGCACGTACAACGACCTTGACGTTGTAGATCAATTCCCCGGGGGCGACAGGGGAGACCAGGTTTCTCGGCATGAAGTACTGATCATTGGCGTTGCAACCATCAACAAAAACACGCTGGCAAGCATACGCACAGAATTTCAAAACCACGGATGCGAATCGGCAATCGTTGTCTATAACTTTGGACAACAATCTGTCATCAAAGAGATTGAGCGTGATGGCGTGATATGCCTCAAGTCACCGGCTACACCAGCGGACGTTCGAGAGGCGTGCCGCTCGCTGGCTCAAGGAAAAAGAATCCCACCTTCAGCGCCTGATGAAGAGGTAACTCCGCATCGCTTTTCTGCCGAACAACTCGCCAAAGTAGCGACCATGTCCGGGTCTATCGCATGCGAATGCCCCAACCATCTCGCAGAGTTGATTATTAATCTCAACGCCTTCGAGCAATATAGCGGCGAGTGCGAAAACACGAATCCTGCCGATGCTCTCATCCACTCCCAGTTAAAACAATCCGCCGGGAGGGCAAGAAATCTTCTGGAAGAGAGCTTGGCTCGCCTGATCGAAATCGAGGGAATCAAGATCTGATCAAGCCAATGAGCAATTTCTAACAAGGGTTACGACCAACTTGATGGATGGAAGTCGTTGAATTAATTTACTTCTGACTCGAATCTCGCACGCCCCGTGGAATAAAAACGCCGCAGCATTCACACTGCGGCGTTTTTGTTCTTGTCTCGCTGACCCGAGTTATGCGAGAGAATCGGGCCATTCTTCGCAAGCTGGAAAAACGATGGCCCAGCGCTGGCGAATGGCTCTTTGTCAGAAGCCGGATGTCGACTGAGCGTTAAGGGTCTTCCAGAGACTAGTAAAAAGTCACTTCAGATATCTCGATATTATGGCGTTCAGGATATTTTTGAATTAAGTAAACGAGCGCCACATCTTCCGACGCTGTCGGTATGCCAGCCTTGATCAGGGCCGTTGTCCTTCTTCCGCCGACCACCGTTTCAGTAAACGTGTACCTGATGACCGCTTGTACGGCAGGGGTGTTTTCCGTTTTTCGAAAGCCTGTTTGCATGTCAAAAAATAAATCTTCCGAAGATTTTCGTAATTAACAACTAAGGGCTCGCTGGTTCACCGGATAGTGCCCGCTTGCCAGCGCAAAAGCCGCGAATTCACTGCCCATCTTAACCCGGTGCCGAGGAAACCCGACGCTCAGCTCTTCAAAAGCCAACCCTGCATTTGCAGGGATTTCCGGCATGTTCCATTGAATTAAGCAGCAATCTGGTATAGCTTCGTTCTTCAAGCGCCCGAATCAAAAAGCGTAAAAAGCACTTCCTCAAATTCTAAAGCGGAATCTGCACCGTGGTGAATAATTCTTGAGGGGCCAAGTCGATGAATTTTTCTAAAAAAATATATTTTTTTAGCGTTCATGTATTTTCTTCTTTCATCGGTTTTTTTTCGAGAAAGAAAGACAAGTACATCGGCGAGTCTCGCTACGGGCAGCAGCACGGCAAAGGCATCATGTCCTATGCAGATGGCGAAAAATATATCGGCGAATTTTTGAATGGGGTACGACACGGCCGGGGTAATTACGTTTTTGGAAATGGCGATAATTACATCGGTGACTACAAGTTCGGAACCCGTCACGGTCAGGGAATTTATGTCACGGGTGAGGGCTCCATCTTCGCGGGTCAGTTCGACAATGGGTTTCCCAACGGGCTCGGAACCGAGGTGTTCGGCAATGGAAATAAGTACTTCGGGGACTTCAAACTAGGGGTCCCCCACGGTAAAGGCGTTTATATCTGGCCAGACGGCGCGACCTACTCGGGTGAGTTCAGAAACGGGCTTCCCGACGGCTATGGCATTTCCATCTCCCGAACCGGCAGCAAATATCAGGGCGACCACAGACACGGCCGACAACACGGCGTCGGCACCTACACCACCGCAAACGGCGACACCTACTCCGGCGAATATCGAAATGGCCTCCGACACGGCGAAGGCGTCGAGGTTTACGCCGATGGCGATCGCTACGAGGGCCAATGGGCAGACGACCATTTCGAAGGCCTGGGGACGTACGAATGGGCTGATGGCTCTCGGTATCAGGGAGAATGGGAGGCCGGGCAATTTCATGGTCTCGGCACAATGATCCACGCCGATGGCAGCAAGGAGTGCGGCATTTGGCGTCACGACACTCTCGTGCAGCACTATGAAGAAAATTCGTATGCGCAGCACCTGCAGGTCGTCAGACAAGTTAAATCCGCTTGATATCTGCCCGGAGAAGTCATGCTGCTCGATGTCAGAACCTATGTATGCAAGCCCGGGATGCTGAAGTCCCATCTGGCGTTATATGAGCAATACGGCAAGTCAGCACAAACGCGCCATCTGGGTGCGCCGCTGCTGTACGCGTCTTGCGAAACCGGCAATCCGAATGAGTATGTTCATATCTGGAGCTATGAAAACGCAGGTGACCGCGAGCGGCGACGTGCGGCCTTGTGGATGGATCCGGAATGGCTGGCCTATGTGGACAAGAGTACGCAGCTCGGCGCGCTGGAATCTCAGCAAAACAAGCTGATGAAGCCGGTCGATTTTTTTCCTGAACCGAAAGCAAGATAACGCTGAGCTACCTAAGCCAGAAAAACACATCGGGCCGGGCGCACCCTGCCGTCACGACACTTCGCGAGCATTCAAAAAAAAATAAGTCAACTTGTTCAGAATGACTTCGTCACCAAAGCCAGCACCCGGGGATCGCGCCTTGGATCGGTGCTTTGAATCGTACGCCGTGAATCCGCCAGAAGCAGCTCCAAGCTTAGTCCCGTGTTGTTCCGATAGCGAAATCCTGCACCCACGGAGCGCAGCCATCGGATCGATCTGTCGCCAGCAACAAAGCTCGCTTCAGCGTAGTCGGTAAACAGGTACAACTGGAGATTACCTTCCGTCAGACCTTGCCACTGGCCCGGGTAGATATCGCGCCGAAGCTCCAGCAGCGCGCCGACGCCTCTATCGCCGACCACCGCCCCAGTGTCGTAGGCACGGCCTATGCCCATGCCACCGAAAAATACCTGCTCACCGGCCAGTAACTTGTCATTCGTCATTTGCCCCTGTCCCAGAACCTGGACACTGAACTGGCCAGGCAAATTCTGCACACGACTGACATTCAGCCTGAATTTAGTGAAGCTTGAATCAAAGCCCTGGACAGAGGGATTAGGTGTCGTCTCGCGGTTTGCGCCAAGCGCTACTAATCCTTGAGCCAGATTGACACCGAACTCAGTCCGACCATTCCAACTATCGTTATCAAGCACTGACAGCCCGAGATCGATGACTGTCGATCGGTCCTGCACCAGCTCACTACCTAGAAGCGTGGTCCGGCTGTAGTTGAGTGCCAAGCCACTTTCGATGAAAGTCGACAGCCCGCGACTACGGGTCAGCGCGTATCGCAGGCGAGGACTGAGAGAGGCCGAATTACTCTCAATATCAAGTGCCTTGAGGCTGGCACCTGGCTTTGCATTGGCAATCAAGCCTCCGAGACTCATGACAACGCCATGGACGCCGACGGGGGCGGAATAACGGACATTGAAGGCCTTGAGTCGCTCAGTGTTACCTGAGGTGTTGAAGCCCAGAGATAACTGTCCCGGATGGGATTCGACCGGGTTATTGATGGTCATTGAGAAGGACGAATTGATATCGCCCATCGTTTTCGATGCGGTATTGTTCACTCCGACCACGTAACTTTTTTTGGGAATCTCGCTCAGGCTGACTACCAGCTCGGAAGCCCCCAGTTGAGCACCTTGGCGGAGAACACCGCTGCCACGCAGTCCGGGCATGTCATTCATCACAAGCAGCGCCTTCTCCAGACTAGGAAGATCAATCGGCTGCTTATTGATCAGGTGTGACAGCATGTTTTCGATCAACTGCCGCGCTGATTCCGTCCCACCCTCAGCATAGACACCGTCGATAAAACCCTCGATCACCCTGATACGGAACAAGCCATCCTTCACCTGCTGCGGTGGGATAAAGACACGAACCAGAAAGAACCCGTCTTTACGGTATCGTTCTTCAAGCCTGTCAGCAGCGTTGCGAATCGAACTCAACGTGGTGGCTTTACCAATCAGCGCCTCAAAAAAACGTTTGATATCCGAGGTTTTGTAATGTGTCACCCCTTCAATCACAATATCTTTGACGTCGAAAGTCAACTCATCGACCGCCTTCGGTACAGCCGATTTCTCCGGTGTTTCAATCCGCAAATCAAAGTTCGGCACCGCTGGCAAAGGTAGCGGCATCGGGCGTAATCGTGAGGTATCAGCATCCGCGGGAATCACGGGTGTTTGTGCAACCACATCGGCTGATATCAGTAGTCCGCACAGCAACAGATGAACCGTCAGGGCCACAGCGCACAAGGTATGCCTTGAGTACATCCGTTTGTGTCGGCCGGCAGAGGTCATTATTTATCTTCCATCACGATCACAGAACTGACCAAGCCCCCGAGGACCCGCTGTGCATGGAATTGTGCCAGGGGTTCATCGGGATATTGCTCAGCCAACTTAAGAAATGCTTTGCGAGCCGACTCTGCATCGCTGCCACGCAATCCCTGATACGCATCGAGATAATCCAGGACAAACGGTGAAAAACGGCGTATCGCAGGTATCGGGGTGTGCAGGGTAGTCGGCAGCTGTTTACCCTTCAGAACCACATCGCCGATCGGTTGAAAACCCATCTCGGTACCCGATGCGTCCACTATCTGCTGAGTACAGCAGATCCGAGTACCGAAGTATTTATTCACTCCCTCAGTCCGCGCTGCTGTGTTCACGGTATCACCCAGTGCGGTGAAATCCATCCGGGTATGTGAACCAAAATTTCCGACGGTCGCCTCACCGGTATGAACTCCAATGCGAGTTACTCCAAAATGTATGCCGACAGCCTGTTGCCGGAGACGAAATTGCTCGCAATACTCATCCAGTTCGAGCGCACACCGTACTGCACGCAGCACGTGATCCTCTTGCAGTACCGGCGCATTAAAAGCCACCATGATCGCGTCACCGATGAACTTGTCGATCGTGCCACCGTGGTGAAAAATGATCTCACAGGCGCCGTCCAGATAGTCGTTCAAAACATCTGACAAGACCACTGAGTCGAGCTCTTCTGACAAGGAGGTAAATCCTGCGACATCAGTGAAAAGAATGGTCACCGGTTGCCGGTGTCCCTTCACCATCAAGGTATCGGGGTTTTGGGCCAGCTGATTCACTACCGCGGGCGACACATAGCGTGAGAAGGCCCCCTGGATAAATTGTCGCTGACGGCGCTCGGCGCGACCGATCAGCATATCCATCAGCCAAAGCGACAACGCCAGCGACAAGGTCGGAGCAACGAGCGGCAACAATGGCAGTCCGCGCGAAAAGCCCAGGAAGCCCATTACCCACATCAGGAGCACCAGCGCTGCGCCAGCACTGACGGTAAACAGCATCCCTCGGTGCAGCAATCCGATACCCACACCGGCCATAGCAAGCAGCAAGCACATGATCAGCGTCGCTTGGGTCGTGATTCGATGCGGTGTGCGCTGTTCAAGCAACTGCGCAATCGCATGCGCCTGAATCAGAATGCCCGGCATCATTCCCCGTTCTCCATCATCGACAATGGCGAGTGGCGTACGATGCCGGTCAGTAATAGATAGTACTGCACCGATAAGAACGATTTTCCCTTCGAACCAGTCTTTGGGCATGACCGAGATCGCATGGGCAGGAAATATGGGGAACGGGCTTGAACCGTCACTCGTCGCTGCTCGCCAGGCAATGGGCGTCCATTCGGTAGTCGTCTTTATCCCGGATAATTCAGCAGCGACTCTCGGAAAGCTCTTGGGCATGCCGGGCTCAGTCTCGCCGGGGAATATCCAGCGCACGGTGCCATCAAACGGATCGGTGGCCAGGTTGGCTGCAGCACGTAATGTCACTGGTAAGAACGCGTTAAGGTACGTCAACTGATCCTCATCAACGATCGAGGGAGTGATCGTATAGCTGGCAAACACCGGAACCGACAGCGATTCCAGTGTTGTTTTCAGTAGTAGGTCCTTGTCTTCTTCGGTCGGCGAGTCAAACAGCACATCCACGCCGACGGCTTTGACTCCTTTGACTTGCAGGTTCTTCAGGAGCGCGGCAAGGAATGCGCGATCCACTGGTGAACGGTAGGGAAAAAGTTTCAAGGTCTCTTCCGTGATGCCGACGACCACGATGTCTTTTGACGGCGGCATCGGCGGCTGCAGTGCGGCGATCCGGATATCTGCAGCCGCATTTTCAAGATTCTTCAGCAGGGACAATTGCGTTGTCATCAGCGTGCCCATCACCGCCGCGAACATGGCAGCGACGACGGCCAGCCAGCGCTGAGAGCGTAGAAAGGCTATCTGCATCAGCGAAATGCCTCATCAGAGGTTACCAATGAGGCCAATGCGCGCAGCAAAGCATCTGCCTGCTGCACGCATCCTTTTTCCAGCATCCACGCGGCACGCACGAAGTCACTGTCGATGGCCGAGGGAATCACTGAAAAACTGATGGCAAATTCCTGTTGACCGATGTTCACCAGCAGCGTGGTCAAGCCTTCGAATTTGGACAGGTCAGGAAAAACCATCCTGTCCTGACCGGCCTGCCAGACAAAGTCGGCGCGCCACGAGCGATCAGCCGGAAAGACGACAAATGCTTCCTCGTTATGAGCATCAGGGCGCCAGAATACGGGTGACCGCCCTTCGGCCAGACAGCGCGAACCGGCTCGCGTGATATCGATCATCTCAGGGTCAGGCGTCTGCACCCTGGCGCTGCCGGAGCGAACCACACCCACGCTTTTTACCCTCGCTTCGCGACTGGCCAACAAGGCACTCAGAGCTTGCCGGGGTTCTTGCGGTGCTCCCCCCGCCGCGACCAGCGCACCCGAATACGGCCCTCGCAAAGTGATGCTCTTGCCATCCGCGCCGATCACGGAAAGTCGCTCGCCTTCCTTCAGCGAGACTGTGACGCCGGCGGCGAGCTTGTCGCCGGGTTTATAGGCCAGCCCTCGTGCATCCATCACGACGAACTGCGCCAATGCATGAGGCAGCAACAACATCGCCAATGCAAACGCGAGGAGCCAGCCTGCCCACCGCTTATGCATGCCACCGCCAGAGGGCATGCGCTGATTACCTGTAGTGGCCGCCATGATCATTGCCTCGCCACAGCGCTACGGGGCAGTGGCAGCTCGGTGTCGGACTGACCATCGCCGACGATGACAAATGCGCCCCAGAAGAACGGGTGTGAAGTTTGTTCCTTGCCGATCAGCGACAGTTGTGCCTTGCGCAGCGCATTAGCAGGACTCTCCGAGAACGCAGGACCGAGTGCCTCGAACAGCGACGACATCAAACCCGACGTGGCGCGTGAAGGTACTTGCCAGTGGCTGACGATCAGGCGTCGCGCGCCAGCATGAAAAAATGACTCCGCCAGTCCTGAAAGCGCATCACCCCCAAAGCGACTGCCACTACCCGCGGTGTTGCAGGCCGATAGCACGACCAAGTCTGCGTTGAGTTTTAATGAGGCGATCTCGCTGGATTCGAGCAAGCCGTCATCACTGCGCTCGTTGGTTGCACGCGGCGGGGTCAACACCAGCCCCGGCTCTGCCTGGCATTGCAGCTCGCCGGGCAGCAGACCGTGAGTCGCAAAATACAGCACGCGATAATCGTCGAGCTTTTCCTCGCGCAGACGGGCTTCGGTGGCGTCATCGCCCAGATAAAGCCGCGCATCGCGGCCCCCTGCGGCGAGCACTCGCTGCACCACCTGCAGCTCGTCGGCGGTGTCTGGCAATGGCGCCAGCGCCCGCAACAGCTCGGCTGAGGCTGGACCCTCCTGCCGGCAGCTGCTCGCCAGTGCGGACAACGACGCTCCGGCAGAGCGCGCCGAGGCATCGCCCTTCCCTGTGAGCGAAGGATTGCCAAAGGCCAGCAAAGTCCGCCCGGGCCGCACGGCAGAAGCACTGCTGCGCTGGAGATAAAAAGCTCGCAGAGAGGGCGCATGCGAGATCGACAGTCTGCGCGCCAACCAATCCGCCGTGGTGTAGCGCGGCGAACCGGGTGCACGTTCAACGAGCACCGAGAACGGCAGGCTTGCCAACGGGCCCGAGGGAATGACCACCAGATGCTTCAGGTCGTCAAGCTTGTCTCTGATGCTGCCGAACAGCCTTTCATACAAACGGTACGCGAGAGCGAGGTCAAACTCCGGCAAGGCTCCTGCCTGAGCATCGACAGCACGCCTGAGTGCTGTGACCGATTCCGCCAGTGACTCGCTGCCCTCGTTGATGCGTCCAATCCAGATGCCGTCGCGCCTGACCAGCTGCACGAACGACGCCTCACGGCCGACCAAGAACGAGACGACGCCCTCGCTGACCCCGAGGCGTTCGCGCAGCGCCAAGGTGTCCAGAGGCTGAGGCGATGACAGCTTCACGTACTCAGGAAAACGCACCATCAAGGTCTGCCGCAGTTGTTCGGCTTCTTTTTCTGCCGTGCGCTTTCTGTCGATCAGCTGATCCTCGACCAGCTTGCTGCGCTGCGCGTCCGGCAGGGAGGTCTCGTAAGAGAGCTCCAGATTGGCCGCATCGCGCGCGCGTTCGGTGGCCTGCAGCCTGTCCACCAGACGTGAAAGTTCCGGGTCGGTGATGGCCAGGCGCGCGGAGGCTCGGGCAATCGTCTGCTCGACAATGGCCGGTCGAAGCAATCCGAACGCATCGAAGGCCTCGTTGAACAAACCCTGTTTCTGCTGCTCGTCGGTCAGCGACTCTGCCACGGCAGTCACGGCCAGAGCAAAGGGAATCAGGTCTTCCTTACCGAGTGGATTTTCCGTCCCAGCTGGCAGCGCCTTGATACGCGCAAAAATGTCCCGATAGGTGATGATCGCGGAGGTATGCATACCTTCGCGCTGATAGGCACGCGCAAGCGCCGCGAGTACAGGCAGCAGCGGTGGGCCATCGCCGGTGGCCTGTTTGCGTTCGGCCAGTGCAGAATTCAGGTACTGCTCAGCCGCTGAAAGCCGGCCTTGCACAGAGCTGATCTTGCCCAGCGTTAGCATGACATCCGCACGCCATACGCGCGGCAGGCCACGGGTATTCACCAGCAGCGCCAGCGCCTCAGACGCCGCTGCCTGCGCCAGCGCGAGCTCCTCCAACCGCAACGCCATGTTTGCCTGCAGGTTCAGCGCCAGAGCGAGTTCGCCCTTTTCCATTTTCTGCGGGTCATCAGCGGGAAGAGTGCTCTCCATACCTGTGAAATTCAGGCTCGGGCCAGCAGTGATCTTGCGCCACGACGCGACGGCGGCCGACGCAAAGCGCAGTGCCTCGTCATACCGGCCCATGTTCGCCGCGTGATACCCCTGATAAGTTCCAAGCCGCGCCCTGTCGGTCTCCTGCGGTGACTGCTGGATGATCAGCTCGGCACGACGAAATAGCGCCAGTGCTTCCTCATCGCGATTCTGGCTGCTGACCGACAGCGCAAGATCGAGCAGCGTGTCGGCAATCGCGACATCGGATGGCAGCAGCAGCCGCGTCTGCATCGCCAGCACATTGCGCAACAACAGCTCGGCGTTTGAATAACGCCCCTGAGCAGTTGCTGTGCGCGCATCTGCCAGCGTGTCGCGCATGCGCGCGATATCGTCCGCGGAAGCAAGCGGTATCACCCTATTGAACACATGATTCAGCAGGGCTGTCGCGTCATCCTTCGAAATCGTTTGGCTGCCTGACTGAATGTGCGACAACAAGGTAGACAGGCTGACCGGCGGCCCCTCGGCAATGAACAGCAGCTTGTCTTTCTGCACGAGCAGAAGCAACTGCGGCCAGCCCCCATTCCCGAGCTTGCAGGCTATGCCTGCCGCCTGTGTGACGCCGGGAAGCTGCAATACTTTTGCGTCATTCAGCCGGCAGCTCATCTTGAGGCGCAGGGTCTGCGCAGCGGCACTGGCGCGGTAGCTTGACAGCAGCACGGCTAAAGGATCGGCATCATTTTTTCTGATGCGTGCCGGCACGACTGAGACCGACCCCAGCAGACTGCCTGCGCAGCGCATCAGATGATCCGGCGGCAGGCCCGGCGAAGCATCAACATCAGTTCTCGCCTCGAAGGTGCAGAGATCATCCGTCAGGGTCGGGACCACGGTTGCTGAAGACGATTGCGCTCGCAAAGTCAAAGGCATCATGCCCAGCAGCGATGACAGCATGAGCCCGACAACGCATGAACTCGCAGAGCGTAATGAGCATCGCATGGTCGGCACCTGATTCCCCAATCACCAGCGCGCGCTGTTACCGGTAGCCGGCAGACGCTGATCGGATGACGCACCTGCGGGTGGTCGCGGCGGCAACGGCACCTGCGTGCTGACCACCGGTGACACGGCCACCACCTGCGTTGCCGGAGCACGTGCCTGAGATGCGGGTTTGGGCGGCGGCGGGGGTGCAGCGGCAGCCAGTGTCTTGTCGCCTGCGTCGGCGCTGTCTTTGGGTGTCGGCGGCTTTTCCGCGGCGACCGGGGACGGCGGGGGTGGTGCTACGGGAGGTGGTGCGTTGGACGCCGCAGTCGCTGAGGTCTGTGCTGGCGATGTGACCGGGGCAGCGGCAGATGGCGTTGCTGGCGGTGACGGTGATGGCGCACTGGCTGGGGCGGCGGTGGCGGTTGGCGCGGAAGACGCTGAAGATGCAGCAGGCGTCGCCGCTGCTGTGCTGCCTCCGGGAGCCGCATTTTCAGTTGCCGCGTCAGATTTTGATGTACTGGCCGAAGACTGCGGCGACTGTGCAGGTGCCGGAGCCGTCGACACCAAAGGCGAAGCCGATAGTGTCGATGACGTCGATGACAGCGGCATGTCGGTTCGTACCGCAAGCACCGCCTTGGTACCTTCTTTCGCAATCGTGTCCACAACGTTGGTGACGCTGGTACCAAGCGTGCTGGTCAGGCTACCGAGCGTGCCTGCCGCGCTGTCGCTGATAGAAGATAAGCGGGAATCACTGGACTTGACTTCGGTGACTGAGGAAGTAACAGAATTCGTGGAGGCAGTCGGCACTGCGTTCGAACCAGAGCCCGAGCTTGTGGAGCTCGGACTGCCATTACCGCTGCTGCCACCGCTGCCCGTGCTGGCCGGTGTCAGATCATAGACGTTCAGGGTTGAGGGCCGAACAAACCCGGTGGGGAGCGTCAGCTGATTCGAATATGCGAATGTCGAGCCGGACTCTGCAGCGACCGATAGCGTGCTCCCGTTGAGCGTCAGACTTCCATTGGTGAGCAGTGCCGCATCTTTCACTTGGATGCCGCTGTCGATATTGCTGAGTGCAATGACTGACAGATCGCCGATACTGAGCAAGGTGCTCCCTGCAATACTGACCGAACTCGGTTCCGATCCGCTGGAAGTCAGAGTCAGCGATCCGGTCGCGCCGATCATGTTGTTTCCAGTGAGAGCGATTTCCTGCCCAGCAAGGGCAATACCGGAGGTGACTGCCACTGCGAGAGAAGACGGATCCGGTGTAGTGAGATCCGCATCATGAGGAAAACCGGCACTGGCCAGCTCGCCAGCGTAAAGCTGACTATCGCTAATCGTCACTTTCTGGGTAGCTGACGATCCTACCGATAAAGCACTGAAGGAAGCATTGGAGGGGTCACCCAGCACGTTGATCGAAGATTGAGTAATCGCGATGTTGTCCCCATGAATGGTAAGCGTACCCGTTGCGTACAGCATACCTCCGACATGTACAGAGCCGCTACTACCCCCATCCAGCACAATTTCACCGTTAACCAGATTGACGCTCGTTGCTTCGACAATACCGGTGGTATTGATCACCGACTGCATCGCATCAGTGGCGGCACGCGCTGTCATCAGCACCTTCCCGCCCTGCGCAGTCAGGCTGCCTGAGTTTTCTATCGCCGCTTTTCCATCGGAAGGGAGACTGGAAACAGGTTGGGTAATGGCAAAGTTCAGCAATTTGTCGCCGGCCAAATCCAGCGTCATCGCATTTCCAGCAGCGAGAACTATATGACCCAGGCTCGCCTGAATCACACCTTCATTAATCACTTGCGAGCCGGCGAGTATTGCGTAACCATTGAGTACATTAATGCTGCCAAGGTTGCCCACCTTGCCTGAACCTGTTGAGGGCGCAGCAAATTGATATTTACCTTCGATAAAATCCTGATTGGATATCGACAGGGTAGAGGCAAGAAATCCGGTTGCGTTAACCTGACCCGTTGTACCAATCATCACGCCATTGGGATTCAATATCCATACATGTCCATTGGCGTTTAATACACCATCAATCTGAGACGCTACTGTTCCGGTGATTCGATTGAGCGCTATGGATGATGATGAGGGTTGACTGAATGTCAAAGTCTCGCTTGCGCCCATCGAGAAACTTTTCCAGTCAATGATGGCCTTGCTGCTGTTTTGCGTAACAAGGGTGTGTGAACCATTCTGCGTTACCGCAGCGCCCTGAATCACTGCATCAAGCTCCAGGGATTGCGCGTCACGACAAAACAGCATCCCTGCGAAAAGGACAACACACACCATTCGAGAGTATCGATCGTGGCGCATCCTGCGACCGTCCAGCAAGGACAAAATGAGCAGGTGATCGCGCCAAACACGACGAAAAGCGTCAGATAATGTATTTTCTGCGACCGATCGCATAAAGCATCTCGCTGATGTAGCACTCAGGATAATGACCATCTCGCACACATCATAAAAGAAGTTTTCTTGCTCGCAAGAAAAAAGAAATCAGACTCTTATCGGATTTTCTTTTTAATAATCATCACTGGTAATTGGACCGCAATTGGTCGTGCCATCTTAAAAAAGAATTAAAAATGTAATAACAAAAAAAGAGGCTGTCCGGTGCAGCGGCACGGACAATGACACGAGTGATGCGTCGGTATCAAACCGCATACTTTTGGTTAGCGTGATGCTGCTCTGGCTGCACAGATCGCTATGCCCTCAGGCAGTTGCCGAGATCCCCAGGCACGCAGTGCAAGACCCCGCATTACAGCGCGCATGTCAACGTGGACGCTAAACGTTGACTCGCAAAGATCAAAAAAATAAATCACCGAACTGCTTGAATTTCTCTGCCCGCGAGAGTAGCTTAGAGACGTGGTCACTTGTAAGGCGAGAGACCCCTTGCAAGTCATGAAGACGCAAAGCGGTGAGCAACCTGGTAACAATCTCCTGTCAGGTCGCGATGCGTTGACGGGTCCACAACGGTCTGTTGAAACCGGCCCGATCTTATGCGCAGAGCTTGGGTTTGGTATTGCAATGGGCTGTGCGAAGTTAGCGTTTTACGGATCGACGGTAATTTTTGCAACTACAAAAAACAGCGACCCTCTGGCGGTTGCGGGTTCATCAGATGAGATTCCGAATGACCGAATCTCACGGCCCGTGCCAGTGTAAGCGTCTGCTGTTGTCCTCGTCAGGTCAGTAGCTGCATTCACTACTCTCCTCCCGCTCGACTGTAGATACGCGAGACTCGCCACAAAGGACAAAGCCCACCTGAACAGTGGGCTTTGTTCATTGAAGATACCTTCAGGGTCGCTTTTTACATCACGCCCACTCTCTCCGCTGTCAGATACCGGCGATCCTGCAGCCCAGGTCGGCCAGTGGGCCAGCCTTGGCCCCCGTTTGCACGGCATCTGCCGAATTGGCATTGCCCTGCTGCGCACGCTCCGCAATGCCGAACAGGATGGCCGACATGCGGAACAGATTGAAGGCCAGATAGAAGCGCCACGCCGCAGGATCGATCGGAGTGCGGCCGGCAGAATACAGACGCTGATAATCCGGCTCCTCCGGAATGCCCAGCGCTCCCAGATCCAGTCCGGCAATGCCGCGCCACAGCGAATGCGGTATGTGCCAGCTCATGCAGTGATACGCAAAATCCGCGACGGGGTCGCCAATCGTCGACAGCTCCCAGTCGAGCACGCCGATCACGCGTGGCTCGCTCGGGTGAAAAATCAGGTTATCCAGCCGAAAATCGCCATGAATCAGCGCCGCGCGCTGCGGCGGTGGCAGATTCGCCGGCAACCACGCCATCAGCCGCAGTTCGCCTTCCGGCACCGGAATTGTTGCGGCGTTCAGCTGGGACGACCATCGGCTGATCTGGCGCGACAGGTAATCTTCTCGCTTGCCATAGTCGCCCAGTCCGATCGCATCGATATCCAGCCGGTGCAGCTCCGAGATCACGCGATTCATTTCGCGATAGAGGGCACCGCGCTCGGTAGTGGCGATGCCCGGCAGGCTCTGATCGACAAACACCCGGCCATCCAGAAACGACATCAGATAAAAAGGTGTGCCGACGATGCTCTCATCGTCGCACCAGGCTAGTGCGTCGGGTACGGGCACCGGCGTATCCTTCAACGCACTGATGACACGGTACTCACGGTCAATCGCGTGCGCCGACTTCAGCAGCACGCCATCGGGTTTTTTACGAAGCACGAATTTCTCTGCGCCAGCGGAGAGTAAAAATGTCGGATTCGATTGTCCGCCGGTGAGCGCTTTGACGCTCAATTCGCCAGCGCCGATGAATCCCTGTGCCTGCAACCATGCGCGCAGGCGAGCTTGTGTCGTTTGATCCATCGTTTTTACAGTGAACTGAGCAGATGACCGTGATCGACGGTCAGGCAGGAACCGGTCATGCCGGTGCCAGCATCGGAGCACAACAGCAGCAAGGGGCCATCAAGATCGGTAATGTCACCGAAACGGCGCGTAGGAATGCGGCTGCGCAGCTTCTCTCCGGCCTCACTCTTTAAAAAGTCCCGGTTCAGGTCGGTCACGACATATCCCGGCAGCAGCGCGTTCACCCGGATCTGATAACGCGCCAGCTCCAGCGCCATCACTTTCGTTGCCTGTATCACTGCCGCCTTGGAGATCGCATAAGGGGCGACGCCTGCCGCCACGCGCTCGCCCAATATCGAGGCGATGTTGACGATGGCACCGGGCTTCTCTGCTGAACGCAGACGACGCGCCGCTTCAGTGGCCACCAGCCAGCAGCCCTTGAGGTTGGTATCGATCACGCTATCCCAGTCTTCTTCTGTCTGATCCAGCAGCGCGCGCGTCACCGTGATGCCCGCATTGTTGATCACGATGTCGCAAGCGCCGATCTGATCGAAACTGGCCTGAACGCTGTCGCGTGAACTGACATCCATGCTCACGCACGAGGCTTTGCCGCCCTGCGCCTGCACGGCCTGCTGAAGCTCGGCCAGCTTGTCGGCACGACGAGCGGCCAGCACGACCTCGGCACCCGCCCCCGAGAGTAGCTTCGCGAAATGTGCACCAAAACCGCTGGAGGCGCCCGTGATCAGCGCGCGCTTACCGTCAAGACGGAAGCGCGAGAATGTCTCTGCCGCCGCCATTACGCTTTACCGCTGGCGATTTTTTTGGCCATGCTCCAGCGATGTACTTCGCTGGGGCCGTCATAGATGCGGAACGCGCGCATGTCGGTGAAGATGCGCATCACCGGTGTTTCGCCGGTCACGCCAAGGCCGCCCATGATCTGCACGCTGCGGTCCACCACGCGCCACTCGGCTTCCGAGCACACCACCTTTGCACGGCTGGATTCAAACGCGCCCCTCTCGCCCTTGTCGAGCAGCCAGGCGGTATGCAGGATGTGCAGGCGTGCCGTCATCAGATCCATGTCGTTGTCGGCGATCTGGAAGCCCACGCCTTCATGCTCGACCAGCGGCTTGCCAAACGCTTCGCGCTTGCGCACATATTCGAGCGCCACTTCATGCGCGCGCCTTGCCTGTCCGAGCCAGCGCATGCAGTGCGTCAGCCGCGCTGGCGCGAGGCGCACCTGCGCATAACGAAAGCCCTTGCCGATCTCGCCCAGCACGTCCGTGGCGGGTACGCGGAGATCTTGAAACTCCACCACGCCATGGCCGCCGGAGAAGCAGCGATCCATCGCATCAAGGTTGCGAACCAGCTTGATCTCGGGGCGATCCATATCCGAGAGGAACATGGTCGCGCTGCCATCTTCCATGCGCGCCATGATGATCGCGTACGACGAACCTTCTGCGCCGGTAATCAGCCATTTGCGGCCATTGATCACATAGTGGTCGCCATCACGCACGGCAACCGTGTTCAGCATGCTCGGATCAGCGCCTGCACCGGGCGATGGCTCGGTCATGCAGAAGCAGGAACGGGTGTGGCCCTCGACTTGCGGGCGCAGCCAGCGTTCTTTCTGCGCCGGAGTCGCGACTTCTTCCATCAGGTGGATATTGCCTTCGTCCGGCGCATGAATGTTCATCGCGGTCGGGCCCAGCCAGGAATAACCCGACTCTTCGAACACCACGGCTTTCTCGACATGCGTGAGGCCCAGACCACCCAGCTCACGCGATGCATGCGGCGTCAGCAGACCGGCGGCGCGCGCACGGCTGACCAGCTCGGCACGCAGTTCCGGATGCGGGCCATGGCTGTCCTGACGCGGATCATTCTCCAGCGGGATCACTTGCTCGGCGATGAATTGCCGGGTGCGCTCGCGCAGCTCCTCGGCTCTGGGGGGAAGGGTGAAGTCCATGTCGTGTGCTTTGAAAGGAAGAGGATTATTTTTATCGCAGGTGTTATCGCGAAAGTTATCTCGGATGTTATCGATTCACCACCGAGGCTGGCAGGCGCAGCACCAGCAGCGCTCCGGCCACCAGCAAGGCAGCAAACAAATACAGGCTGCTGGAAGGGCTGCCCGTGAGATCGGTCAGCCAGCCTACCAGTGAAGTGCTCGCCATACCTGCGATGTTACCAAGAGAGTTCACCAGCGCGATACCTGCAGCCGCCGCGGCACCGGTCAGGAAAGATGAGGGCAGGCTCCAGAATGAGGCTTGTGCTGCCGAAGCGCCTGCAGCGGCCAGTGTCAGCGCCATCATCGCCACGACAAGCCCATAGTCAGGCGTTGCGCAGAGTGCCAGCCCGGCAGCAGTCAGCAGGCAAGGGATCGCCGTATGCCAGCGGCGCTCGCGCAGACGGTCGGCGCTGATGTTGGTCAGCACCATCGCGACAATCGCCACGGAATAAGGAATCGTGGTCAGCCAGCCGATCTGCAGGGGATTGGTCACACCCAGCTGCTTGATGAGCGTCGGCATCCAGAAGCTGGCGATATAGATTGAACTGGCGATGCAGAAGTAGGCAACGCCCAGCATCCAGACCCGACCGCTCTTGAGCGCATCCATCACACTCACATGCTCGCTCTGCTTGGCTTCGTGCGCGATATCGTCGTGTATCACGCGCTTCTCGTCGTCGGTCAGCCATTTCGCATCCTCGACACGATTGTCGAGGAACATCAGGATCGCGATACCCAGCAGGATGGAGGGCACGGTCTCGATGATGAACAGCCACTGCCAGCCGGCCAGGCCGGCGACACCACCAAAATTGTTCAATATCCATCCGGACAGCGGTCCGCCGATGATGTTCGACATCGGTATCGCGGCGAGGAAGAGCGCGATGATGCGACCGCGCCATGCGGCAGGAAACCAGTAGGTCAGATACAGCAGCACGCCGGGAATGAAGCCCGCCTCGGCCACGCCCAGCAGAAAACGCAAGATATAAAACTGCGTCGGCGTTTTTACAAAGGCCATCGCAGCACCGATCACGCCCCAGCTGACCATGATGCGGGCGATCCACAACTTGGCACCCACCTTGTGCAGCAGGATATTACTGGGCACTTCAAAAATCACATAGCCCAGAAAAAAGATGCCGGCGCCCAGACCGTAGACGGTATTGCTGAACGACAGATCGCTCAGCATCTGCAGCTTGGCAAAGCCGACGTTCACGCGATCCAGATACGCGGCCAGATAACACAGGCAAAGAAACGGTACGAGACGCCATGCGACTTTCTTGTACACCTGGCCGTTGGATTCGGCGGCCATCTCCGATGCGACACTGCTGCTCACTGCCATGGGGTCTCCTCCCGGTGCTTACTTCATTTTGTTTTTTTATGTGGGCTGTCCGCGCAGAGGAAAAAAAACAGCCAGCCTCGTGAGGCTGGCTGGAACCCAACGCGGAAACTCATCAGACAACACTCAGCCAGACATAGCGCCCGGCTGTTTACCACCTACTGCTCGATGAACTCTGAATTCAGAGTTCGAATGCAGTGAAGGTTAAATCCTTTGAATTCCGGCTGTCAAGCGAAGTTTATTCAGGGATCCCGAGGATCGGGCAGGATGAAAAATGCGCTTACAGATCAGTCACTTAGGTTAGCACCGGAGGCTCCGGAGGCGCACCGCTTGCGGCATGCCAGACGCGCATCAGGCGGCGTTTTCGGTACCGAGCTGATCGCCCAGACGCTCGATCATGAAATCGGCGGCTTTCTGGATGTGCTTGCGGGCCGCCTGTTCGGCGCGAGCCCCGTCACCGCTGGCGACAAGCTTGAACATCGCCTCATGCTCGTCCCAGATGTCACGCGGCTTGTCGGCAGACAGCAGCACGGTGCCCATGACCCGCTGGGTATTCACCCATTGCGTCTCCATCGCCGGGCCAATCAGAGGATTGTCCGCGAGCTCGTAGATGAAATTATGAAACGCCATGTCGGCGGCAATCATGTCGCTCACCGAATCTCTGCGAACCGCATCACGGCCCGCCTCGAGCAACTGCTCGCCCCGGGCTTTCGCCTGGGGAGTGAAATGCTCGGCCGCCTTGCGAAAGGCGAGCCCTTCGATGACGGCGCGCATGTCGTACATCTGGTGTACGAATGTCGGATCCATGGAGGTGACCTGCAAGCCACGGCCGGGGGCGTCGCACAATACGCCCTGATTTTTCAGCAAGACCAGCGCCTGCTGCACAGGCTGCCGGGACACGCCCAGCTCTTGCGCGATCTGTTCCTGAATGATGCGCTCACCGGGACGAAGCTTGCCCTCCGCGATCTCTGCAAGGATGGCTTTATGGACTTGTTCCACCAGCTTGGGCTGGGTTTCGAGAATTTTCATCAGGACAGATTTTCTTTGAGTTTTTATAATTTTTTTAATGTATCCATGACGCGGGCGCTGAGATGATCATCATACGCGATTCAGACGGCGGACCGCCAGCGCTGTTCCGCCTCGTCCCATGCCTGCAAGGGCTGGAGATCCGGCACCCAGGCAAGGCCTGATTTTGCATCGGACGACACCGCCTCGGGCGTCACCAGCACATCCAGCAGCGCAGGACGATTCGCCATGGCACGCTCGATGGCCCCCTCCAGATCTTCTGCGCGCTCCACTCGTTCCGCGTATAAGCCGAATGCCCGCGCCATGGCCGCATGGTCGGAGAACTGCAGACGCGTGCCAACGACCTTGCCATGCGTTTCCTGCTGATCGCGCACTTCGATCGCCCAGGAGCCATTGTTCGCAACCACCACCAGCACTGGGGCTTTATGCCGTGCAGCAGTATCCAGTTCCATCGCATTGAAGCCGAACGCGCCATCTCCGGTGGCGACGACCACGGTCTTGTCTGGACACACCAGACTGGCCGCGACACCAAAAGGCGTACCGACGCCAATGCAACCGAGCGAACCCGGATCGAGATACGTCGACGCGGGCAAGCCGACACGCGCAAAACTGAGGAAATCACCACCATCAGCGACCACGACCGAATTGTCAGGCAAGGCATCGCGCAAGGCCGCAATCACACGATTCGGATGCATCAGACCATCACTGCCGGGTGCTGCATCGCGCAGGCTATTTACGAGTTTAGCCGAGCGCTCGAGATGCTTCGCACGCAAGCCGGCAGTCCACGCGGTATCGACGGCCGAAGGCCTTTGTCCAGCCACATCCAGGATGGCCCGCAGCGCGAGCCTGCCCGTCGCCAGAATCTCGACTGCACCGCGACGATTGTCTCTGAGCTCTGCCGCGCAATCGGCGATGCGAATGAACTTCGCATCGCCGAACACCGAGGGCGATCCGTAGGCGAGCTGAAAATCAAGACGACGGCCGACCGTCAGCACCACATCAGCCTGCTGCATTACCGTGCCACGCATGGCAGCGACGACGCTAGAATGGCTTTCGGGGACTAAGCCTTTGCTCTCGCCGGTGTCGAGATACGCGGCACCGACGCGCGACAACAGCTCGCACAGTTCCTTGCCGGCGCCCTTCGCACCGCGACCCGAAATCACCAGCGGACGTTTGGCCGACCACAGCAGCTCCACTGCGGCACGCACCGCCTCGTCGGCAGGGGGCATCTCCAGCGGTGCGCGGGGCGCGAAGCGCTCGGGCATCTGCACCGCGCTGCTCACGCGCGCGCGCACGACGTCGACCGGAAAATCCAGATACACCGGGCCCGGCTCGCCGCCCTGCCCCAGCGCGCGCGAGACGGCCTCGTCAATTTCTTGCAAAGCGAGGTCCGGGTGATGCACGGTTCGCGCATAACGCGTGATGCTGCGCACCATGTCGGTATGCACGATGTCCTGCAGCGCGCCGCGGTTCTCCTGCGGCATGGGCGGCAAGCCGGACAGCACCAGCACCGGTGCGCGCGACACGTGCGCATTCGCAATGCCTGTGATCGCATTGGTCACACCCGGCCCGGCGGTCACCAGCGCCACACCCAGCCCGCCGGTCAGATCGGCCTCCGCATGCGCCATGTACACTGCCGCGCGCTCGTCCCGCACATCGACAATCTGAATACCCTCGGCGTCGAGTCGCATCCAGACGGGCATGATGTGGCCGCCGCACAGGCCATAGACCCGCGTCACGCCCTGATTTTTCAGGTAGCGGGCGATCAGTGCGGCAACGGATTGTTCATGGATTTCTGGTGCGGACATAGTGCTCACTCCTGGTTATTCATCGGGACACGAAGGTCGGCGGGTCGCCCCGCCCTGCCTGAGGCCGAACTTTGCCCGACCTCCGATGGCGATTGCTGAAAAAGTTTTGTCTGTGTAAATTAAAGTATACTAGAATTGCACTCTGAATTCAGTATTCAAAGAAGCTTTCGACGATACGCGCACCAACACGCGCACAATAGTTTCTATTTGACAATATGAGCCAATTTCTCACTCTCTCCGATGCCATCGCCACTCATGCACGGCTGATGCCCAAGAAACTCGGCGCCCGCGATTCGCGCAGGTCGCTGAACTATGCTGAGTGGCATGAGCGCGCAAGCCGCCTTGCAGATGGCTTGCTGAGCGCAGGCTTGAAGACAGGCGACCGCGTCGGCCTGCTCGCCTACAACAGTCTTGAATGGATGGAGATCTACGTCGCACTGGCGCGAGCCGGTCTGGTCGCGGTGCCGGTCAACTTCCGGCTCACTGGCCCCGAGATCGCCTACATCCTGAACAATGCCGAAGTCGGCGCGGTGATCGCCGGCGCTGAATTCTGCGACACCCTCGATGCGCAAAAAGCCGAGCTGAAGATTCCCTCCGGCCGTCGTGTCGTACTGGGCGACGCGCCGAACGGTGACTGGACCTCCTACGAAGCGCTCATCAGCGCTGGCAATCCGGCCAGATCCTTCAGCCCGGTGGATCCGGAGGGCATGTGCGCGCTGATGTACACCTCTGGAACCACGGGCAAACCCAAAGGCGCAATCCGCAATCATCAGGGCAGCTATCTGATCGCTTTAGCCACGGCGCTGGAGATGGGTTTCAGCAAAGACGACACGGGCTTGCTGGTGATGCCGATGTGCCATGCGAATTCTTTGTACTTCGCCACGACCTTCATCCATCTGGGCGCGGCCTGCATCATCGACGATCGCCGCAGCTTTGATCCTGAAGCTTTGCTGGCGACGCTCTCGCAAGAAAAAGTCACCTTCACCTCGCTGGTGCCGACGCATTACATCATGCTGCTTTCGCTGCCTGAAGAGACCAAGAAAAAATACGATGTCAGCTCCGTGGGCCGACTGCTGGTGTCGTCGGCACCGGCTCGCAGGGACACCAAGCTGGCGATCCTCGACTACTTCACGAATGGCCGCCTGTATGAACTGTACGGCTCCACCGAGGCCGGATGGGTCACGCTGCTGCGTCCCGATGAACAGCTGACCAAGCTCGGTTCTGTCGGACGCGAGTGGTCAGGCAGCGGCAACATTCGCCTGCTGAATGAAAAGCGTGAAGAAGTGGCCGATGGCGAAGTCGGCGAACTCTTCTCGCGTACACCGTATGTGTTTGACGGTTACTGGAAGAACCCGGAAAAAACCGCCGAAGCCTTCGATGGCGGCTGGTGCTCGGTCGGCGACATGGCACGCCGTGACGACGATGGCTATATCTGGCTGGTCGACCGCAAGAGCAACATGATCATCAGCGGCGGCGAAAACGTGTATCCCTCCGAAGTCGAGGGTGCGATCGGTGCGCACCCGGCCGTGAAAGATGTCGCCGTCATCGGCATGCCGCATGAAAAGTGGGGCGAGAGCGTGCACGCCGTCGTCGTCCTGCACGAGGGCGAGAGCGCCAGCGAAGCGGACATTCGCCAGTGGTGCCGGGATCGCCTCGCCGGCTTCAAATGCCCCAGCCGCGTGAGCTTCATCGCCGATCAGGACATGCCCAGAACGGCCACCGGAAAGATCGTGCACCGCACGCTGAAAACCCGCTTTACGGAATCCGCCGACCGCTTGCAGACCGTCTGATCGCGAGTCGCCGATTGCGCAGCCAACCACTGACCGGACGAGATTATCTTTTTGAAAAGTTTCATGAAAAGACCAATAAGTAATTGATTAATAGATGAAAATTAATCATTAACGACATCGGTCTCGTCCGGCCTTTCAGCACCTCCCCCTCTTTACCGACACGCAAAACTACCGCTATACTTCCTTGAATTCAGAATTCCGAATGCTATATGTCGCAAGGGATGGCTGATGATGGAGACACGCCACTGATCGAGCATTCATCAGTTGGCTCATGACGGAAGAGACTTATGAAAAACGAAAATTGCCCACCCTCCGCCGCTTGCGGATGCGGACAAAACAGCGGTGATGTCGATGCCAATCGCCGCCGCGTCATCAATGTGGTGGCCACCAGCCTGATCGCGCCGATTCCGTTCGCATCGTCCAGGGCGTTTGCACAACCGGCCACCACGCTGCTGGTCGATGCGGATGCCGAAGAAAATTTCAAACCACTGCGTCCGTCTGATCTGGCCCCGGCGAAGCCTCTGCTCGTCTTCCCGTTCGATCCCAAGACTGGCACACCGAAGAATGAATCGCGACTGAACAAGATCGTTCTGGTTCGCCTGCCGGAAGATCAGATGACACCGGAGACGCGTGCGCGCTCTGCGTCAGGTGTCGTCGCCTACTCCAGCATCTGCACGCATCAGGGTTGCGATGTGAAGACCTGGATGTCGAAAGAAAGCGTGCTGGCTTGCTTCTGCCACGCGTCCAAATTCAATTTGTTTGATGGCGCCAGGGTCGTCAGCGGCCCCGCCTCCAGCCCCTTGCCAGCAATTCCCCTGACCTTAGCGGGAGAGTTTCTAGCGATAGCAGCACCCCCCGCGAAGCCGGGAGAGTAACCACCGCATCACCAAAAAACCCGTCCTATAGAGGAGACACAATCAATGAGTCACACATTAAAAAAATTGACGCTAGCGCTCATCAGCGCCACTGCAGTAATGGCTCATGCTGGCGATAAGCTCGGCCCCTACGCCCCGGTGACCGACGCAAGGCTGCAAAACCCTGAGCCGAGCAACTGGCTGATGTACCGCGGTAACTACGCTGGCTGGGGCTATAGCGCTCTGGACAAGATCAACAACAAGAACGTCAAGAAACTGACCCTCGCCTGGTCGTCGGCTACCGGCGTGACCGAAGGTCATCAGGCGCCTCCGATCGTCAACAACGGCTACATGTATGTCACGACGCCGAACGCGCAGGTGATCGCACTGAACGCGGCCACTGGTCAGGAAATCTGGCGCTACAAGAAAGAGATTCCCGCAGATCTGCTGATGCTGCACAACACGAACCGTGGTGTGGCGCTGTACGGCGACAAGGTGTACGTCGCGACCGTGGATTCACACCTGATCGCGCTCGACGCCGTGACCGGCAAAGTCATCTGGGACACCACCGTCGGTGACGTGAAGGCACTGTCCTACATCACGCTCGCACCGCTGGCAGCCAAGGGCAAAATCCTGGTCGGCTCCTCGGGCGGCGAAACCGGCGTGCGCGGCTTTGTCGCTGCCTTTGACGCGGTGAGCGGCAAGGAAGCCTGGCGCACCTACACCACGGCCGCTCCCGGCGAGCCTGGCGGTGACACCTGGCCCGGCAACTCGCACAAGCAGGGCGGCGCCAGTGTCTGGATCACCGGCACTTATGATGCCGCGACCAACATTGCTTACTGGGGCACGGGTAACCCGGCTCCGTGGCCGACCGAAGGCCGCGTTGGCGACAACCTGTACAGCACCTCCGTGGTCGCGCTGGATGTTGACACCGGCAAGATCAAGGGTCACCACCAGTATCATCACAATGATGCGTGGGACTGGGATGAGGTCAGCGCACCGGTTCTGATGGACACTGAAATCAACGGCAAAAAAGTGCGCGGTGCCGTGCATGCCGGTCGTAACGGCTATCTGTGGATGCTTGACCGTCAGACCAACGGCAAGATCGACTTCGTGAGCAGCGTGCCTTACGTTCATAACGATGTCTTCACCAGCATCGACAAGAAGACCGGCCGCCCCAGCTATGACCTGGCCAAGAAGCCGGGCATGGGCAAAGCCGTCAATTTCTGCCCGTCGCTGTGGGGTGGCAAAGACTGGCCGCCCGAGGCATGGAATCCGAAGACCAAGCTGTTCTACATCCCGGCTAACAACAACCTTTGCGCCGAGCTGCCGAAAGCCGACGAGATCACCTACAAAAAAGGTGACCTGTATATCGGCTACCCGATCGAGGGCGTCCTGGGGAGCCTGCGCTACCGCAATGGCAAGCCCAGCACCATCGGCGAGCTGCAGGCATGGGACCTGAACACTGGCAAGATGGCCTGGGTTCACAAGTTTGACCGCGCTATCTGGGCACCGCTGCTGACCACAGGCGGCAACCTGCTGTTCGCCGGTGGCACCAATGACCGTGTATTCCGCGCCTTTGATGCGACCAACGGCAAGGTGCTCTGGCAGTACAACATGCCGTCCGGCGTGACCGCTGTGCCGTCGTCGTATGAAGTCAACGGCGAACAGTACATCGCGGTTCAGGCTGGCTGGGGTATCGACGCGCAGCGTATGCAATCCGGTATCGATGCACTCAACGGCAGCGTGACGAGCGTGCCTCAGGGCGGCACCATCATGGTGTTCAAGCTGGAAAAATAAATAAAACAGCAACACGCAAGGCCTTAAAAAACCCGCCACTCTGGCGGGTTTTTTTTATTCTTTTATCTGCATAATCGGAGGCAGCACATCCTGTGATCTCTCAACCCGGTCAGATACGATGGCCAAACATGGGCGACTTTGATGAAGACGTGGATCCACCTCCTGAAAAAATGGTCAGCCGTTTGTCTGGGGCTCTGTGTCGCCATACCCGCCTCGGCTTTTGTGCTGTCCAATGGCGATGAGGTGCAGTGTCATTTTTCCCATGAAGGACTGACCGGCACCGCGACCGAAATCTGGAACACGTACGACAACAGCGAGGACCGCCATCCTGAGCTGGGCAGAGCCGTCGCCGTCATGCGACTGAACGATGAAGGCTGGCCAACCATCATCTTCGATGCAGAAGCCCACAAAAGAACTGCGAAAGGCACGCCGGCCATCTGGGACT
>JACCDH011099287.1_pt1 | contig 27734 bp, 23 predicted proteins | sample 7442481 | NCBI WGS metagenome assembly JACCDH01 (sample SAMN15323433, study PRJNA562643) | freshwater metagenome | isolation source: river surface water | place: USA:Blue River Watershed | collected 2017-08-15 | reverse complement strand
TTGTCCACAGAAAGATGCTTTGCTTATCTACTACTACTAATTTAAATAAAGAAAACAAGAGGAAGAGATGATCGTACTGAAAGCAACACAAGACAAAGTTTTGTCAGTTCTGCAATCTGTTGCAGGCATTGTTGAACGTCGTCACACATTGCCAATCTTGGCAAACGTATTGATTCGCAAAACAGGCAGTGCATTGCAACTGACCACAAGTGATTTAGAAATTCAAATTCGCACCACCGCTGAACTCGATGGCGATGCTGGCAACTTCACCACCACCGTGGGTGCACGCAAGCTGATTGATATCTTGCGCACCATGCCCTCAGATCAAACTGTGAGTTTGGAATCTAGCCAAAATAAATTGATTCTCAAAGGTGGCAAGAGCCGCTTTACCTTGCAAAGCTTGCCCGCTGAAGATTTTCCATTGGTGCAAGAAGCTGCTAACTTTGGTCCTTCGTTCAGCGTGCCACAAAAGACGTTGAAAGAGTTGTTGCACCAAGTGTCATTTGCCATGGCTGTGCATGACATCCGTTACTACCTGAACGGTATTTTGTTTGTGGCTGAAGGAAAGCAACTCAGCTTGGTGGCGACAGACGGTCATCGCTTAGCTTTTGCTTCTGCTACGTTAGATGTGGAAGTACCTCGTCAAGAAGTCATCTTGCCTCGCAAAACCGTGCTTGAAATGCAGCGCTTGTTGAGTGACAAAGAAGGTGCGATTGAAATGCAGTTTGCTGGCAACCAAGCCAAGTTCACATTCGATGGCATGGAGTTTGTAACCAAGTTAGTCGAGGGTAAATTCCCAGACTACAACCGTGTGATTCCCAAAAATCACAAGAACACCATCACGATGGGTCGCACAGCTTTGTTGGCAACCTTGCAACGTACAGCGATTTTGACAAGCGAAAAATTCAAAGGTGTACGTTTGAATTTGGAACCTGGCGTTTTGCGCGTGGCATCAAGCAATGCTGAGCAAGAAGAGGCGGTGGACGAACTTGAAATTGATTACAACGGTGACGCCATTGAAATTGGTTTCAACGTGACCTACTTGATTGATGCTTTGACCAATATGGATCAAGACATGGTGCAGGTTGACTTGGCTGATTCAAACAGCTCTGCCCTTATCACCATTCCTGAAAACACCACGTTCAAATATGTGGTGATGCCAATGCGTATCTAACGCATTGCTTGCTTTTACTTTTTACGATTGAACCCGTGAGGTGCTTGTGCCTCACGCATGAAGACTTGTTATGACCGAACCTACGCAAACTCCTGATAACGCAGCTACACCGCCAACGGGTGAAGGCTATGGTGAAGGCGCCATTCAAATTTTGGAAGGCCTTGAGGCGGTTCGTAAGCGTCCAGGCATGTACATCGGTGACACGTCTGATGGCACAGGTTTGCACCACTTGGTGTTTGAAGTTGTGGATAATTCGATTGACGAAGCTTTGGCAGGTCACTGTGACGACATCGTGGTCACCATTCACAGTGACAACTCCATCAGTGTGACCGACAACGGTCGTGGGATTCCAACCGGTGTCAAGATGGATGACAAGCATGAGCCTAAACGCTCTGCTGCTGAAATTGCGCTTACAGAATTGCATGCAGGCGGTAAGTTCAACCAGAACAGCTACAAAGTATCTGGTGGCTTGCATGGTGTGGGTGTGTCTTGTGTGAATGCTCTGTCTAAATCATTGCGTTTGATTGTGCGACGTGAAGGCAAAGTCCACACCTTGGAGTTTTCTAAAGGGTTTGTTCAAAACCGATTGCTCGAAACAGTCAATGGTGTTGAAGTTTCTCCTATGCGTATCACAGGCGATACAGAGAAACGCGGTACTGAAGTTCATTTCTTACCTGACACAGAAATCTTTCAGCAAAACAATGACTTCCATTACGAAATCTTGGCCAAGCGTTTACGTGAACTGAGCTTCTTGAACAATGGCGTGCGCATTCGCTTGAAGGACGAACGCAGTGGCAAAGAAGATGACTTCTCTGGCGCTGGTGGTGTCAAAGGCTTTGTGGACTTCATCAATTCAGGTAAAAAAGTGTTGCATCCCAACGCTTTCTACGCCGAGGGTGAACGCCCAGCGGACAGCTATGGTGGTATTCCAGGCACCAGCATTGGTGTGGAAGTCGCTATGCAATGGAATGATGGTTACAACGAAAGCGTTTTGTGCTTCACCAACAACATTCCTCAACGTGACGGTGGGACTCACTTGACGGGTTTGCGTGCAGCCATGACACGTGTGATCAGCAAGTACATCGAACAAAATGACATTGCTAAAAAGCAAAAAGTTGAAGTGACTGGCGATGACATGCGCGAAGGTTTGTGCTGTGTATTGAGCGTAAAAGTCCCAGAGCCCAAGTTTTCTAGTCAAACCAAAGATAAATTGGTGTCGAGCGAAGTCCGTGCACCGGTGGAAGATATCGTGGCCAAAACTTTGACTGAATTTTTGGAAGAGCGACCCAACGACGCCAAGATCATCACAGGCAAGATTGTGGAAGCAGCCAAAGCTCGTGAAGCAGCCCGCAAGGCCCGCGAAATGACGCGCCGTAAAGGTGTGTTGGATGGTATGGGTTTGCCAGGCAAACTGGCTGATTGCCAAGAAAAAGACCCATCGCTTTGTGAAATCTACATCGTGGAGGGTGACTCTGCGGGTGGTTCAGCCAAGCAAGGTCGTGACCGTAAATTCCAAGCCATCTTGCCTTTGCGCGGCAAGATTTTGAACGTTGAAAAAGCACGCTATGAAAAGCTGCTGACCAGCAATGAAATCTTGACGCTTATCACTGCTTTGGGGACAGGCATTGGCAAAGCCAGTGCGGAGTCTGGTAAGTCAGCCACGGATGACTTCAATGTCGACAAGTTACGCTATCACCGCATCATCATCATGACCGATGCGGATGTGGACGGTGCGCACATTCGCACCTTGTTGCTGACCTTCTTCTACCGTCAAATGCCAGAGTTAGTCGAGCGCGGCCACATCTACATTGCACAACCACCGTTGTACAAGGTCAAGGCTGGCAAAGAAGAGTTGTACCTCAAAGACGCTGCAGCTTTGGATGGTTTCTTGCTGCGCATTGCGTTGAAAGATGCCAGCATCACCACAGGCGGTGGCAATTCTCAAACACTGAGTGGTGACACTTTGAGCGAATTGGCTTGCAAACATCAAGTGGCTGAATCTGTCATTGCTCGCTTGAGCGGCTTCATGGATGCTGAAGCTTTGCGTGCGATGGCTGATGGTGTGTCTGTCAATCTCGATACCGTGGCTGATGCTGAAAAATCGGCGGTGGCCATGCAAGAAAAATTGCGTGAATTGGGTAGCGGTTCAGAGGCATCGGGCGAATTCGATGTGCGCACTGACAAGCCTATTTTGCGTATTAGCCGCCGTCACCATGGCAACGTCAAGAGCAGTGTGATTACCCAAGACTTTGTGCATGGCGCCGACTATGCCGCTTTGGCTGAAGCTGCACAAACCTTCCGTGGTTTGTTGGGAGAGGGCTCGAAAGTGCGTCGCGGGGAAGGTGAGAAAGCCAAGGAAGAAAAAGTCTCTGATTTCCGCCAAGCCATGAAGTGGCTCATCACCCAAGCGGAAAATAGCACGGCTCGTCAACGCTACAAGGGCTTGGGTGAGATGAACCCAGAGCAGCTCTGGGAGACCACGATGGATCCGAATGTTCGCCGTTTGTTACGTGTGCAAATTGACGATGCCATCGAAGCCGACCGCGTGTTCACCATGTTGATGGGCGACGAGGTGGAACCTCGCCGCAACTTCATTGAAGACAACGCTTTGCGCGCTGGCAACATCGACGTTTAATTGCGTTTACCTTTGTGGTCCATGTGATGTGCTGGGCCATTTAAAGTTTCTGAATCGAACGTTTTTTGTTGCTCGGCTGTGAGCGTCTTGTAAAACGCACGCGTTGCGTCTTCTCGTTGCTTCATCTGCGCTTGCATGGTTTTGAGATTTTCGTCATGCATGGCGCTCATTTTGTCTAAGCGTTCAGGCGTACTCAACTTCGCTAAATCGTCTTGACCCAAATGCTGCATGTGCGACTTTGCAGGTGGTTTACTCGCTTGTACAAAGCTGTTCCAAGCGGGCTCTTGTGCAGCAGTTAACTTCAGTTTGGTTTTCAATTGTGCTTGACGTTGTTCCCAGTGTTTAGCCATTTGCCCATGCATACGATCTTCATCATGATGCATTCCCATGTTTCCCATCATGGGTTGAGCTTGTGCAGGGAGTACAGCAACTAGCGCAGAACCAGCCAATAAAACGGACAGTGCGAAGCGGGTGGTGTTTAAACGGGTCATCGTAGTTCCTTGAAAGCAAAGGCGAAGTGCCTCTGTCAAGTTCGTACTGTGAACCGCTTGTGTAACGCGCATGTGCGCAATTGCACAAGTTTCGTAAAGTTTTGTTGCGTCGGTTTAACCCATCAAACCGGCACGGAAATCGTCCACAGCTTGCACCAGTTCTTCACGTGTGTTCATCACAAATGGGCCGTACTGTGCGATGGGTTCGTTCAACGGTTTTCCAGCAATCACAATTGCACGTGTGTTGGCTTGGGCACGGAGCACCACACCATCACCACCGTTCGTCAACACGGCCATGCGCTTGATAGGAACCACCGTGGCATGTTCACCTTGTACAACCTCTAAACCACCACGGTACACATACAAAAACGCGTTGTGCGTATCGGGCAAGGGCTGTTCAAACACCGTGTTGTCGTTGGTAGGGAAATGCAAGTCCAAATACACAGGATCGGTGTGTTCGCGTTGCATGGCCCCATCGGTGCCGTGCGTGTGACCTGCAATCACGCGAACTAACACACCTTGCTCGGTCGTGACTTCAGGAATGTCTGCGCTTTGAATATCGCGGTACCAAGGCTCACACAATTTGTTTTTCGCAGGCAAGTTCAGCCACAGCTGAAAGCCTTCCATCACACCTTCTTCTTGCTCGGGCATTTCGCTGTGGACCAATCCACGTCCAGCCGTCATCCACTGCACGCCGCCGTTTTGCAAGAGTCCTTCGTGGCCGCCGCTGTCTTTGTGGCGCATGCGACCTGCAATCATGTAGGTCACCGTCTCAAAGCCTCGATGCGGATGGTTGGGAAAGCCCGCAATGTAGTCGCCAGGGTTGTCGCTGCCAAAGGCATCGAGCATCAAAAACGGGTCGAGGCGTTCTTGCAAGTCGTGGCTTAACACACGCGTCAGGCGAACACCTGCGCCGTCTTTGGTGTCTTGTCCTTGCACCAAGCGCTCAACACCGCGCGCGTGAGTGATCGAGCTCATGCGACTTGGTATCCTTCTTCGGCAATGGCGTGCGCAATGTCTTCTCGTGACTTATTGCTGTGCACATCCACCTTGCCGGAGGTGCGGTCAATCTCGACCTTGGCTTCTGGGTCCAAGCGCACAATGGCTTTTTTGACAGCCATTTCGCAATGGCCGCAGGTCATGCCCTGAACTTGAAATGTGTTATCCATCACTGACTCCTTATAAAGGTGTAACCTTACCTCATGTCTGAATTGTCCTGCGATATTGGTATTGGTGGAATGACCTGTGCGTCATGCGTGGCCCGTGTGGAACGTGCGATTGCCAAACTCCCTGGCGTCGAATCGGTCAGCGTGAACTTGGCGACGGAATCAGCCCGCGTTACGTGGGCTGATTCCCAAGCGGAAGAGACCCAACAAACGCAACAAGCGCGTCTGCGCCGAGCTGTGCGAGATGCAGGTTATGAGCCCCTGGCACCCCAACACCTAGAACTCGCGCCAGAAGGCCCGTGGGCGGGTTTTATGCCCGTTGCTGCAGGCTTGTTGCTCAGTGCTCCCTTGGTGTTGCCCATGCTGGGCGATGTGTTGGGCCGGCATTGGATGTTGCCTGCGCTGTGGCAGTTCTTATTGGCAACGCCTGTGCAGTTTGTGTTGGGTGCCCGTTTTTACAAAGCTGGGTGGCACGCCTTGCTGGCAGCCAGCGGCAATATGGATTTGTTGGTTGCGTTGGGCACCAGTGCAGGGTGGGCTTTGTCGGTTTGGTTGTGGCTCACAGCCCCTGCGGACACGATGCCGCATCTCTACTTTGAGGGTTCAGCGGTGGTCATCACCTTGGTGCTGTTGGGCAAATGGCTAGAAGCCCGAGCCAAACGCCAAACGACGGATGCTATTCGCGCCTTGCATGCCTTGAGGCCTGCGCGCGCGCGCGTCATCACTTTGGATGGCGAAGTGGAAATTCCGATCGAAGAGTTGTTGGTGGACGACCGTTTGGTGGTGTTGCCCGGTGAGCGTTTTGCTGCCGATGGCGTGGTACTTGAAGGCGACACACAAGTGGATGAAGCCATGCTCACTGGCGAGCCCTTACCCGTGCATAAGGTCGTGGACGCACGCGTGACGGGGGGCAGCATTAACGGGGAAGGGCGTGTCGTTGTTCGCGTGAGCGCGACTGGAACGGCCACCGTGTTGGCCAACATCATCCGTTTGGTTGAAGATGCACAAGCGGCCAAAGCGCCTATTCAACGCTTGGTGGATCAAGTGTCTGCCGTGTTTGTGCCTGTGGTGTTGGTGCTGGCATTGGCGACGCTGTTGGCGTGGTGGCTCACGGGACATAGCTTGGAGGTGTCGCTCATCCATTGCGTGGCGGTCCTGGTCATTGCATGCCCGTGTGCTTTGGGTTTGGCGACGCCTGCGGCCATCATGGCGGGGACAGGGGTTGCGGCGAAACACGGCATTCTCATCAAAGATGCGCAAGCGTTGGAGATTGCACACCAAGTAGATACCGTGGCTTTTGACAAAACGGGTACCCTCACGTTGGGACAGCCACAGTTGTTGTCGTTCTCAATGGCTGAAGACGAACAAGCATCGTCGGCGTTGATGGCACTCACACCAGAAGCAAAAAATTGGCTGTGTCTCGCCGCCAATTTACAAAGCGGCAACGAACATCCCTTGGCACACGCCGTGGTGCAAGTGGCCAAAGCGCAAGGCTTAGAGGTGACTGCACCTGAAGAAGCCAAGGCCGTTGCTGGGTTTGGGAGTGAAGGGGTGGTGCAGGGCCGCCACCTGTTGTTGGGCAGCGTCAAATGGATGGCGGCATTGGCCGCGCCTGCAGGTGAATGGCAAACGCAGGCTGTACGTTGGCAATCGCAAGGCGCAACCGTGTCGGTATTGGCGGAACGTACGAGCAATGGCGTGCGGCCAGTCGCCGTATTGGCGTTTGGTGACGAGCCCAAACCCGGCGTGCAAATGGCGCTGGCCACGCTAAGGGCGCGTGGCTTGCGCTTGGCGATGATCTCTGGCGACAACGCAGGCGCGGCACAAGCCATGGCCGCACGTTTGGGTTTGACGCCTGACGAAGTGCACGCCGAAGTCCTGCCCGGTGACAAAGCAGCTTTAGTCAAACGCTTGCAACACAACCCCGATGGCAAGGCACATGTTGTCGCATTCGTGGGGGATGGCATCAACGATGCGCCCGCACTCGCGGCAGCGGATGTGGGCTTGGCCATGGCCAACCTGAATGCAGAGGGTCAGCGCGGCGGTACGGATGTGGCTATGCAAGCGGCGGGCATTACCTTGATGCGTGGCGACGTGGCCTTGGTCTCCGGCGCGTTGGATATCTCGGCCCGCACGGTAGCCAAGATTCGTCAAAACCTGTTTTGGGCGTTTGCCTACAACGCTGCAGGCATTCCCTTGGCGGCGATGGGCTACTTAAGCCCCGTGGTGGCTGGGGCGGCGATGGCTCTCAGTTCGGTGAGCGTGATGACCAACGCGCTTTTGCTGAAGCGTTGGAAGCCCTGAGTCCTCAAGATCTGTTTATTTTTTTGCCGCGCTGCGCTTGTCGATGCGTGCGCTGATTTTTTTCAACATCGCATCGTCTGGCTCTTTCCAGTTGGCTCCCGCTTGGTTGGCCATGAACACCACCGCAGAGGCGAATTCGGCCACACTCAATTCGGGTTTGTTACCGCGTGCAGGCATTGCGCGTACACCGGCGTAACCATCCGCCGTGATGTTGGTTTGACCTTCTTTGATGAGCTTGCTCCACGCGCGGACATCACCAATTTTGGGAGACCCTTTGTCGCCCTGTGCGTGGCAGGTGGCACATACCTGTTGGAATGTTTCTTCTCCACCTGCCCAAGCGCAGCTTGCGCTCAACGCCACCAAAAGAGTCAACAGTTGTTTGTTCATTCATCTCACCTTGAGTTTGCTGTGAGATATTTTCACCGATAAACCTCGTGATGTTCCTGCTTTGGCGCACCCTTGTAAAATCGCCCCCTGCTAAGCAGAGCGGTCAGGGCCCCTGCTCATTTGTGCTTTCGCACCCCAAAGGTTGGTTTTATGTTGTATCCCCAAGAGTTTGATGTCATCGTCGTTGGTGGCGGCCATGCAGGCACCGAAGCCGCATTGGCTGCCGCGCGCATGGGTGCTAAAACTTTACTCTTAAGTCACAACATTGAAACCTTGGGTCAGATGAGTTGCAACCCCTCCATCGGTGGGATTGGCAAAGGTCACTTGGTCAAAGAGGTGGACGCTTTGGGCGGCGCAATGGCGCTGGCTACTGACGAGTCGGGTATTCAATTCCGTATCCTTAACAGCTCCAAAGGCCCCGCCGTTCGTGCCACCCGTGCTCAGGCCGACCGTATTTTGTACAAAGCAGCCATTCGTCGGATGTTGGAAAACCAGCCCAATCTGTGGCTCTTCCAACAAGCTGTCGATGATTTGATGGTGGAAGGCGATCGCGTGGTTGGTGCGCGTACGCAAGCCGGCATTCAGTTCCGTAGCCGCACCGTGGTGTTGACGGCGGGAACTTTTTTGGATGGCAAGATTCACGTTGGCCTGAACAACTACGCCGGCGGTCGCGCCGGCGATCCGCCCGCAGTCAGTTTGTCGGCTCGCCTCAAAGAGTTGAAGTTGCCGCAAGGCCGTTTGAAAACGGGTACCCCCCCTCGCATTGACGGCCGCACGATTGACTTCAGCCAATGCACCGAACAACCCGGAGATGGCGTTGCCAACCAAACCGACAACGGCGCACCTTCGGCGGGTGTGTTGGGCGAAGTGCCGGTGTTCAGCTTCATGGGTCGTGCCTCCATGCATCCGCAACACATGCCGTGTTGGATCACCCATACCAACCAACGCACCCACGACATCATCCGCTCTGGCTTTGACCGTAGCCCGATGTTCACCGGCAAGATCGAGGGCGTTGGTCCGCGTTACTGCCCCAGCGTGGAAGACAAGATCAACCGCTTTGCCGACAAAGACAGCCACCAAATTTTTCTGGAGCCCGAAGGTCTGACCACCCACGAGTACTACCCCAACGGCATCAGCACCAGCTTGCCGTTTGACATTCAGTACGACTTGGTCCGCTCGATGAAGGGTTTGGAAAATGCCCACATCATTCGTCCCGGCTATGCCATCGAGTATGACTACTTCGATCCGCGCGAACTCAAGCGCAGCTTTGAAACCCGAGCCATCGGCGGCTTGTTCTTTGCGGGGCAAATCAACGGCACCACAGGTTACGAGGAGGCGGCGGCCCAAGGTTTGTTTGCCGGTATCAACGCTGCGTTGCAGTGCCGCAGTTTGGCTGGCGCCACCAATGATTTTGGTGGCGCGTGGACGCCGGGTCGCGACTTAGCCTACTTGGGTGTACTGGTCGACGACCTCACCACCAAAGGCGTGACCGAGCCTTACCGCATGTTCACCAGCCGTGCCGAGTTCCGCTTGCAGTTGCGAGAAGACAATGCCGATATGCGCCTGACAGAGTTGGGTCGTCAAATGGGCCTGGTTGATGATGCCCGCTGGGACGCGTTCAACCGCAAGCGTGATGCTGTTTCACGTGAAACAGAACGCCTCAAATCTATCTGGGTCAACCCCCGCAATTTGCCAGCTGCCGAGGCCGAGCGCGTGTTGGGCAAGGGCATTGACCGCGAATACAACTTGGCCGATTTGCTTCGCCGTCCCGATGTGAGCTACCAAGGGTTGATGTCTTTGGATGCGGCCAAGTACCAAAATCAAGAGTTGCTCGAGGGCCTGGCGGGTGACGACGTTTCACGTGAAACCACGCGCGCCATCATTGAGCAAATCGAAATTGCTGCCAAATACTCGGGCTACATCGATCGCCAGCGTGATGAAGTTCAGCGCGCAGCCCATTATGAAAACCTCAAGCTGCCAGAAGACTTGGACTATAACCAAGTCACAGCTTTGTCGTTTGAGGTGCGTCAGCGCCTCAGTCGCCAGCGCCCTGAAACGCTGGGACAGGCTTCGCGTTTGTCGGGCATCACGCCTGCGGCTATTTCGTTGCTGCTGATTCACCTCAAGCGCTCCCGTGTCAAAGGGTTTGCGCAAGAGCCCGCTGCCGACTCGACTGAGGCGGTTTGATGCATCCGCTTTTGCCCGCCCTGCAAAAAGGGCTCGACGGTTTGGGTTTGGTTTTGACGTCTGACCAGCAAGCCCAGTTGTTGGCCTACATGGATTTAATCACCAAGTGGACCAAGGTCTACAACCTGACGGCGGTGCGCGATGCCAATGAAATGCTCACACACCATTTGCTGGATAGCTTGGCCGTCATCGCGCCGTTGCGTCGCGAGCTTGCCAAGTTGAGTTTGCCACCGGGGTCAAGCTACAAACTGCTGGATGTTGGGTCGGGCGCAGGCCTGCCCGGCATCGTCATTGCCATCACGTGTCCTGAAGTTTCGGTGACGTGTGTCGATACGGTGGCTAAAAAAGCGGCTTTCATCCAGCAAGTCGCCGCGACCTTGAAGTTGCCTAACCTCAAAGGCTTGCATGCGCGGGTAGAAACTTTGACCGAGCCTTTTGAGGTGGTCTGCTCCCGTGCCTTTGCCTCCCTGATCGACTTCACCACTTGGTCTCAATCTGCCTTGGCAGACCGCGGTATTTGGATGGCCATGAAAGGCAAACACCCAGATCAAGAGTTGGCGGTGTTGCCCGAAAACGTCCAAGTGTTTCACGTGGAACAACTCCAGGTGCCCGATTTGGATGCCGAGCGCTGCATCATCTGGATGCGCGGTTAAACTTCTCTCAGTTTTAAATCTGAGTTTTCTATGTTCGGTATCGCGGACTACGGCGCTTTTGTCGTGGCCATCATCGTCTTTTTGGCCATTCCTGGCCCTGGCAACTTGGCCTTGCTCACCGCGACAGGCAAGGGCGGCGTGCGCGCGGGCATGGCGGCCACCTTCGGTGTGATCGCGGGCGACCAAGTGTTGCTGTGGTTGGCTGTGGCAGGTTTGTCGGCGGTGCTCATCAATTACCCCGGCTTGTACAGCACGGTTCAGTGGGTGGGGGCCGCGTATCTGGTTGGCTTGGGCTATTCGCTCTACAACATGAAGTCAGGTGATGCGCCGGTACTCAACATGAAACCCGACCATTATTTTCGTCAAGGCTTGTTCATCACGGTGCTCAACCCCAAAGCGATTGTGTTTTACATGGCCTTCTTTCCTTTGTTTGTCGACCCAGCCATTCACATGGGGCTACTCACATTTGCTGTGATGGCCGCCACCATTGCGGCGCTCACCTTCGTCTATGGTTTGGTGTTGGTATTGCTTGCCCATCACACCGCCGAGCGCGTGCGGGCCAATCCGCTGATTGGCCTCGCGCTCAACAAAATTGCGGGGGTGTTGCTCATCGCGTTTGGCCTGAAGTTGGCCTTGTTCAAATAATTCTCCGTTTCTTTCGAAAGTTCCGTATGGCCAAAATATTTTGCGTTGCCAATCAAAAAGGGGGGGTCGGCAAGACCACCACCACCGTCAACTTGGCGGCGGGTTTGGCCTTTGTCGGTCAGCGCGTGTTGATGGTGGACTTGGATCCGCAAGGCAACGCCACCATGAGCTCGGGTGTCGACAAGCGCGAGATGGAGCTCTCTGTGTACGACGTGTTGTTGGAGGAGGCCTCCATTGCCGAAGCCCGTATTCGCAGCAACTGGGGCAACGAGGGCGTACGCGCCAAAATCCCGACCTACGATGTGTTGGGCGCCAACCGTGATTTGGCCGGTGCAGAAGTCGAGCTGGTTTCTTTAGAGCGCCGCGAAAACCGCCTCAAGCAAGCCTTGGCCGCGGCGGATGCGGAGTACGACTTTGTGCTTATAGACTGCCCCCCGTCGCTCTCTATGCTCACCCTCAATGGCTTGTGTTCGGCGCACGGTGTCATCGTCCCGATGCAGTGCGAATACTTCGCCCTTGAAGGGTTGACTGACTTGGTCAACACCATCAAACAAGTGCACGCCAACCTCAACCGCGAACTCAAAATCATCGGTCTGTTGCGTGTCATGTTTGACCCGCGGATCACATTGCAACAGCAGGTGAGTGAACAACTCCGAGACCACTTTGGCGACAAAGTGTTTAGTGCCGTCATTCCACGCAACGTGCGCTTGGCGGAGGCCCCTAGCTATGGTTTGCCTGGTGTGGTGTTTGATCCATCGGCCAAAGGCAGCCACGCCTTTGTGGATTTTGCGCACGAGATGGTCGAGCGCGTGAAAACGCTTTAAGACGTTACCTCCTGTCGTGACAGCGCCCGTTCTTCTCCTACCCGGTTGGCACAACAGCGGCCCCGAGCACTGGCAAAGCCTGTGGGAAGGCGCGCATGGCTACACCCGCGTGGCGCAACACAACTGGGATTTCCCGTTGCGTGGTGATTGGATGATTCAGCTCGAAGAGGCAGTGCTTGCTAACCCCAACGCCGTGTTGGTGGCGCATAGCTTGGGCTGTGTGTTGGTGGCCGCATGGGCTGCGCACTCGCGCAATTCGCACCAAGTCAAAAATGCCTTGCTCGTTGCGCCGGCCGATGTCGAGCGGCCCGAAATGCAACACATGTTGCACAGCTGGAGCCCCATTGTGCGTGAGCGTTTGCCGTTTCCCAGCATTGTGGCTGCCAGTCGCAACGATCCGTATTGCAGCCTGTTGCGCGCCAGTGCGTTGGCGCAGGTGTGGGGCTCACGTTTGGTGGACTGCGGCTCTGTGGGGCACATCAATACAGATTCACACCTTGGCGATTGGCCCGAGGGCTTTGCCTTGTTACAAGATTTACTGAAAGAAAAAAATGGTCACTAAAAAACCCAAAGGCTTAGGCCGCGGCCTGGAAGCCTTGCTCGGCCCCAAAGTGGATGACAGCGTTGCGGCACAAACGGCCGCCGCCGAAGGTCAATCCAGCACCTTGCCCTTGAACCAAATGGTGGCTGGTATGTACCAGCCACGCACGCGTATGGATGAAGGTGCGTTGTACGAGTTGGCCGAGAGCATCAAAGCTCAAGGCATCATGCAGCCCATTCTTGTGCGTCAATTGCACGACGGCCCCAACGCTGGCAAATACGAAATCATCGCAGGTGAACGCCGCAGCCGCGCAGCCAAACTCGCCGGGTTAGAGACCGTGCCCGTGCTGGTTCGCAACGTGCCCAACGAGGCGGCGGCAGCGATGGCCTTGATTGAAAACATCCAACGCGAAGACCTCAACCCGCTTGAAGAAGCGCAAGGCTTGCAGCGCCTCATCAAAGAGTTTGGCCTCACGCACGAGCTCGCTGCGCAAGCGGTGGGCCGCTCGCGCAGCGCTGCCAGCAACTTGCTGCGCTTGTTGAACTTAGCCGACCCCGTGCAATCCATGTTGATGGCTGGTGACATTGACATGGGCCATGCCCGTGCGTTGTTGGCGCTCGACCGCGCGACCCAAATCACGGCGGCGAATCAAATCAGCGCCAAAAAAATGTCGGTGCGCGAGGCTGAAAGCTTGGTCAAAAAACTGGGGGCTGAATTTAACCTCGTACCGCAAAAACCCAAGAGCGAAAAGTCACGCGACATCAAACGCATCGAAGAAGAGCTGTCTGATTTGTTGACCGCACAAGTCGAGGTGCGCGTGAAAAAACGTGTCAAGCGTCATGGCAGAGTTGAAGAACTCGGCGAATTAGCGATTCAATTTGGGTCTATCGACGAACTCAACGGACTGATCGATAAGTTGCGCAAACACTGATACACATGCTCGACACGCTGCGCAATGTCTTGATGCCTAGGAGCTTTTTCACAGGCTCCCCGTTAGAGCGTCGTCGCAGTTTGCTCATGTACATGTTGCTCTTGGTGGGCGCATGTTCATTGCCGTTTTATTTCATACACCACCCGGACTACAACCACGTGGTCAATCTGGTGGGCACAGCGGGTTATTGGTGTTTGCTGCTCGGGTTGCTCTTGGGCGCCCCGTATCTGTGGGTGGCACACGGGACCTTGATTTGGTCGATCGCCTACGTGGCCTATTTGGCGGCGATGACTGGCGGTATCAATTCACCCGTGATGGTTTGGATGACAGTCGCCATCTTGCCAGCGGTGCTCTTGCTAGACCGTTTGCCTGCCTTGTTTTGGGTGCTGGTGGTTTTCATTGCCAATTTGTTGCTGTTTCTTATCAGTCAAAGCGGGTGGGTCAACAGCGACATCAACATGGCAAATGATGCGATGGGCTGGACGATTGCCAACAAGTTGTTTGTCATCGGCTTGGCGATGTATGTGGTGTTTGTGACCGAGCGGATGCATCGTAGCCAAACGGTGGAAATGGACGAAAGCAATTCAGAGTTGGAGCGAACGCATCAAGCCTTGATTCGTGCACAAGCGCATAAGGATGAATTCATCGCTTCCGTCGGTCACGAATTGCGCACACCTATGAATGCCATTTTGGGCTTGAATGGTATTTTGAGAACTGAACTCGCAGGCAAGCCAGAAGATGCCGCAGTGGTTGATCTCATTCGAGGCTCGACAGAGCAATTGCTTCAAGTGGTGAATGACATTTTGGATTTTTCACAACTGCAAGCCGGTCGACTGGCGTTGCGAGAAGAAGAGTTTTCGGTGAGGGAAACAGTGGGTGCCGTGCTGCTGTCTTACGAGGAAAAAGCCCAAGCCAAGAAAATTACCCTTCATTTGCAAACCAGCTCGGTTCACAACATGTGGGTCAAAGGGGACCGACAACGTTTGGTGCAAGTTCTCAACAATCTGCTTGATAACGCCATCAAATTCACGCCGCAAGGAGAAATTGTGTTGCGTGTACAGGCCGTGGGTGGCGGTGTTTTGTTTGAGGTACAGGACACAGGAATTGGTATTGCTTCGGATCGCCAGCAACAAATCTTCAAAGGCTTCGAACATGCCGATGTGCAGACCAATCGGCAATATGGCGGAACAGGCTTAGGCTTGTCTATTTGTGAAAGATTGGTGACTCTACAGGGCGGCACGATCGGGGTGAGCAGCGTGTCAGGCCAGGGTTCGCGGTTTTGGTTTCAGTTGCCCTTGCGCAGCATTGCGGTCAAAGAAGCGCAGGCGGCAGCAGAAGTGGCTCGCATGTTGGTCGATAAACCGATCCAAATTTTGTTGGTCGATGACAATGCCGTCAATTTGTTGGTTGCCCGCATGCTGCTTAAAAAATGCTTTCCAAAAGCCGACATCACCGAAGCGAGCAGCGGTGCGATTGCACTTGAAAAACTCAAGACGCAGCCATTTGACTTGGTCCTCATGGACATGGTGATGCCGGAGATGGATGGCATGGAAGTCACGCGTATTTTGCGACGAGACCTTCCTTCGCCAGTGCGTCACGTGCCAGTTTTGGCGCTCACCGCCAGTGCCAACCCTGTGGACCAAGACCGTTGCTTGGCCTCGGGTATGAACGATGTCTTGCACAAGCCCCTGGATGAGCCGCAGTTGATTTCGAAAATCTCCAACGCCTTGGCTGCCCATGCAGGATGGAGTCACACATGATGCGCTGGACGTTGGATGATTTTGCAGCATGGGCTGTCCCACGTTTGCCAATGCGGTTCCAAGAGGGGCGTTTGCCGTATCTGTTTTTTGTGGTTTGGTTGTTGATCGGCGTCATGGTGATTTTGGCTTTCATCACGCCTTACCCAAATGGCGTGCCTGTGCCCCTAGCGTTTGCTTTTGTCTTGTTGATTTTGCAGCTGTTGTTTATTTGGGGATTGCCTTTTTCGGTGGCTGTGCATCTGGGCTTGCTGGCCGGCCTGCTGCAAGTGAGCTATGCGGCTTGGACGTCAGGTGGTATTTTTTCTCCGCGTATGGCTTGGATGACGGTCATTCCCTTGGTACCTTTTTACGCTGTCAGTCGCCGTGCTGGGCTAGGGTGGTTGCTGATGGTTCTGGGTGTTGAGCTCGGCATGTCTTACATCACTTGGCAAGGGTGGTTGCCCGCCAATCCCACATTAGGGTCTGCGCAGATCATGTCGTCGTTTGCCAGCTATTCGGTGGTTACATTGATTCTGATCACGGTGCCATATTTGTACGACAACTCATTTCGTCAAGCGTATAACGACAGCCTACAACGCAACCTGGAACTCGAGGATAAGCGCAAGGAGCTTTTGCGTATGGCGGCACTGCGTGAGCAGTTCATCGCCACGGTCAGTCACGAACTGCGTACGCCCATGAATGCTATTTTGGGTTTCAACGACATGTTGCTTGCACGTGTGGCGGATAACCCTCAAGCCCTCAAAATTCTCAACCACACACGCCAGTCTGCGGATCATCTGCTCACGGTGATCAATGATGTGCTGGACTATTCTCAGTTACAGGCAGGCAAGATCCATGTGCAAGCGGAGACCTTTGCCTTGCGTGACACCGTGCATACGGCCTTTGATTTGTTTGCTCAACGTGTGGAGAGCATGCACCTCGAATACACCTGCACCATAGGCAACGAGGTGCCGCATTGGGTCAGCACCGACCGACATCGATTGATGCAAATTTTGGTGAACCTCCTTGGCAACGCCATCAAATTCACACATCAAGGCCATGTCATTTTGGCTGTGCGCCGTGAACCTTTGTGCGTGCACTTTTCTGTGCGTGACAGTGGCATCGGTATTCCAGAAGCGCAACAGCCCAAAATTTTTCAGCGCTTTGTGCAGGCCAATGACGACATCCAGTCCCGTTATGGTGGCAATGGTTTGGGTTTGTCCATCACGCAACGCTTGGTCGAGTTGATGGGGGGGCACATTGGTTTTGAAAGCAAACCAGGCCATGGCTCCACGTTTTGGTTCACCCTTCCTTTGGTTGAGGTTGATCCTCCACAGCTGGAAATACCGCAAACCAAAATAGCAACCGCTACGACACATGTGGTGCAACGTTTTCTGGTCGTCGATGATCACCCGATCAACCGATTGTTGGTGCGCCAAATTCTTAAAAACAATTGGCCTCAATGCGAACTTGTAGAGGCTGAGAACGGACTAAAAGCCATCGAGGCCTTAAAGCAGCAGTCGTTTGATGTGGTTTTGATGGACATGGTGATGCCGGAGATGGACGGCATCGAAGCCACGTCAGCACTGCGATTGACTTTGGATCAACCCACACGCGACACCCCCGTTCTCGGGTTGACGGCCAACGTCAACCCGCTGGACTTGGAGCGTTTCACCGCTGCCGGTGTGAATGCTGTCGTGCTCAAACCTTTTGACGCGGCGAAGGTTTGTGCGCAAGTGGAAGAGATGCTTAGAGAGAAAAGATCTTCCCTGGGTTCATGATGTTTTGCGGGTCCAACGCCTGCTTGATCAGTCGCATCATGGTGACCGCACCTTCGCCTGTTTCGGTGCGTAAAAAGCCCATCTTGTGCAAACCCACACCGTGTTCGCCAGTGCATGTGCCGCCTAAACGCAAAGCACGTTCAACCAGTTTGTGGTTGAGCATCTCGGCAGTTTCGTGCTCCTTGGGGTCATTAGGGTCAATCAAATAGCCCACATGGAAATTGCCATCGCCAACGTGACCGACTAAGAAATACGGAATGCCTGAGGCGTTGGCCTCATCGATCGAATCCAACATGCAGTCTGCGAGTTTGCTAATGGGCACACAGGCATCTGTGGTGATGGCTTTGCAACCAGGGCGACTTTGCAAGGCGGCAAAGAATGCGTTGTGTCGTGCCGTCCATAAACGTGTGCGCTCTTCAGGGGTGGTGGCCCACTCAAACGATTCGCCGCCCATCTCGGTCGCAATCTCTTGCACCGTTTCGGCTTGTTCTTTCACGCCGGCAGGAGAGCCGTGGAACTCCATCAGGAGCATCGCTTTTTCGGGCAAGGTGAGTTTGGCGTATTGATTCACGGCGCGCACGCTGGCGGCGTCAATCAACTCCACGCGCGCAATCGGCACCCCCATTTGAATGATGGTCATGGTGGTCCGAACCGCGGCCTCAATGCTGGGGAACGAACAAATCGCGGCAGACACCGCTTCAGGCAAGGGGTACAACTTGACGGTGATCTCGGTCATCACGCCCAATGTGCCCTCGCTGCCCACCATCAAGCGTGTTAAGTCATAGCCCGCAGAAGACTTTTTCGCGCGCGTTCCTGTGCGAATCACCTCGCCGCTGGCAGTGACCACCTCAAGCGCCAACACGTTTTCACGCATGGTGCCGTAACGCACGGCGTTGGTGCCGCTGGCACGCGTCGCACACATGCCGCCAATAGAGGCGTCTGCGCCAGGGTCAATGGGGAAAAACAAACCTGTACTTTTTACCGCATCGTTGAGTTGCTTACGCGTCACGCCGGGTTGAACGGTGACGGTCAAATCGTCCGCGTCGATTTGGAGCACCTGGTTCATTCGGCTCACATCCAAGCTGATGCCACCTTGTACTGCCAACAAATGCCCCTCGAGCGACGAGCCCACACCAAAGGGAATGACAGGGACCTGGTAGCGTGCGCACAGTTGGATGGCATCCGCCACATCTTGCGTGCTTTGGGCAAACACCACAGCAGCCGGCGGGGGCACTTGCGTAAAAGGCGATTCGTCACGGCCATGTTGCTCGCGCACAGCCACCGCGCAAGAGTATTGCGTGCCAAAGCGTTGTTGCAAGGCCTCCAGCAGCTCGGCCGGGACATCGCGTTGTGCAACAGTCGGGGCTAATACGTGGGCGGGGGTGGGGGCGTTCATGGGGTGTCTCCTGCGTGAAAGCACCATTCTAAGAACCACACCAAGATCGGGACGCCGCCTGTGTGACAGGCACAATAGCGAATCGTTTAAATTCGTTACCAGAGACAACTATGGGAAATCGACTGACACAAATCGCCACGCGCACCGGAGATGCGGGGACAACGGGCTTGGGCAATAACCAACGCGTTTCTAAAAACAGCCTGCGTGTGCATGCCATGGGGGATGTCGATGAGCTCAACTCCAATATCGGCGTACTTTTGTGCGAAGAGATGCCGGCGGATGTTCATGACGTTTTGGTTGAAATTCAACATCAGCTCTTTAACTTGGGCGGTGAGCTGTCTATTCCTGGTTTTGAATTGCTCAAACCTGAGGCTGTCCAACACCTTGACGAGGCTTTGTCTAACTACAACGCTAAATTGCCTAAGCTTGAAGAATTCATCTTGCCTGCCGGCACACGCGCTGCAGCATTGGCCCATGTGTGTCGTACGGTGGCACGTCGTGCGGAGCGCGCTGTGGTGGCTCTGGGCAACGAGGAGGCAATCGGTGATGCGCCCCGCCAATACTTGAACCGTTTGAGCGACTTGATGTTTGTCTTGGCCCGTGTTCTCAATCGCATGCACGGGGGTGACGATGTGTATTGGAAGAGCCAACGCATGTCGCAAAACGCATCGTCATCGAATTCATAGGAGCGCCAACATGGCCCATACCGCTTTCAACTGGCAAGACCCTTTTCTCTTAGACCAACAGCTCACCCAAGACGAGCGCATGGTGCGCGAAGCCGCGGCAGCGTATTGCCAAGACAAATTGGCGCCGCGTGTGCTGAATGCTTTTCGCAACGAGCAAACCGATGCAGCGATTTTTCGCGAGATGGGTGAGTTGGGCTTGTTGGGCCCCACCATTCCCACCGAATACGGTGGTCCTGGGTTGAACTACGTGGCTTATGGGGTGATTGCTCGCGAAGTCGAGCGCGTGGACAGCGGCTATCGCTCCATGATGAGCGTGCAGTCGTCGTTGGTGATGGTGCCTATTTTTGAGTTTGGCACCGAAGCGCAAAAACAAAAATACTTGCCCAAACTCGCCAAGGGCGAGTGGATTGGTTGCTTTGGCTTGACCGAACCCGATCATGGCTCTGACCCCGCCAGCATGGCCAGCCGTGCGCACAAGGTGGACGGCGGCTACAAGCTCTCAGGCAACAAGATGTGGATTTCCAACAGTCCGATTGCCGATGTGTTTGTGGTGTGGGCCAAAGAGGTGAGCACCGATGGCAAGGTCGGTCCTATTCGAGGCTTTGTGCTGGAAAAAGGCATGAAAGGTTTGAGCGCACCTACCATTCATGGCAAGGTGGGTTTGCGTGCCTCGATCACCGGTGAAATTGTGATGGAGGGTGTTTTTGTGCCCGAAGAAAATGCCTTCCCCGAGGTGCAAGGTTTGAAAGGCCCGTTCACGTGCCTGAACAGTGCACGCTACGGTATTGCGTGGGGGGCTTTGGGCGCTGCTGAAGATTGCTGGTTGCGTGCGCGCCAGTACACGCTCGACCGTCAACAATTTGGTCGCCCGCTGGCGGCCAATCAATTGGTGCAAAAGAAGTTGGCTGACATGCAAACCGAAATTGCGCTTGGCCTGCAAGGCTGTTTGCGCTTAGGCCGCATGAAAGACGAAGGCACCGACTCGGTTGAAATCACGTCCATCCTCAAACGTAACTCTTGTGGCAAAGCACTCGACATCGCACGCATGGCACGCGACATGATGGGCGGCAACGGCATCAGCGATGCGTTTGGTGTGGCGCGCCATTTGGTGAACCTCGAGGTGGTCAACACCTACGAAGGCACCCATGACATTCATGCGCTCATCTTGGGGCGTGCACAAACAGGCATTGCTGCATTTGTCAATTGACGAATAGGCCTCGACCTTGGGCACGCGGTTGATATGGCCGTCCTATCGCCAATGGGGTAACCAATATTTGAAATTCTTGCTGAAATGAAACGTCGCGAATTTACTCAGCAGCTGCAGCGCAGCGCCATTGCCTTAGCACTCGCACCGTGGTTGAACGCTGTGGCCGCACCAGCTGCTTCATCACACGTGTGGCGAAGCAACCCTTTTGGTTTGGGCGTTGCCAGCGGTCGCCCTCGCGCAGACTCGGTGGTGTTGTGGACGCGCTTGTTGTTTAGCGACCAAGACAGTGCCGCCAACACAACTGCCACGCGTGTGCGCGTCGACGTGTTTGCTGATGCTGCGCTCAAGCACCGTGTGCACACGGCCGAGGTGGTGACCGATGCCACGCGTGGCCACAGCGTGCATGTGCACGTGCAACAGCTCAAACCCAGCACCGACTACTGGTACCGCTTTAGCCAAGGCGATGCGCGCAGCATGGTGGGTCACACGCGTACCGCACCTGCTTTGAATGCAGATGTCTCAACGTTGCGCATTGCCTTGGCTTCGTGTCAGCACTACGAGCAAGGGCAATTCATGGCGCACGAAGAAATTGCGAAGCAACCACTCGACTTTGTGTTGTTCATGGGTGACTACATTTACGAGAGCAGCAACGCGCAATACGCGATTCGCAAACACAACGGCGAAGAGCCCAAAACTTTGCAAGCCTATCGCGACCGTTATGAGCAATACAAACGCGACCCTGCGCTGCAAGCTGCGCACGCCGCCCATCCATGGGTGCTGATGTGGGACGACCACGAGGTGGTCAACGACTATGCCAACGACCAGGACCGCCAATACACCGACCCCAAGCTTGTGTTGTTGCGTCGTGCGGCAGCGTACCAAGCCTACTTTGAACACCAACCTCTCTTGCTGGGGCCAGATGCCAACAACCCCGCCAGCATGCGCTTGTACGACCAACTCAGCTGGGGCAAGTTGGCCGATGTGTGGACACTCGACTGCCGCCAATACCGCAGTCCCCAAGCCTGCCGCGACCCTGTGCGTGGCGGTGGCCGCATGGTGGTGCAGTGCGATGAGTTGGCTGACCCCACACGCAGCATGCTGGGCGCTGAGCAAGAGCGTTGGTTGACGAACAGCTTGAGCGCATCCAAGCGCCGCTGGAAGCTGGTGGCACAAGCCACCCAAATCAGCAGCACCAGCGTGCCTGCCCCCGTGGGGCGCAGCTATTGGAACGACGCGTGGGATGGTTACCCCGAAGCGCGCAAGCGTCTGTTGCAAACCGTGGTCGATGCCAAGCTCAGTAACGTCGTGACCTTAGGGGGCGATGTGCATTGCAACGTCGCCGCGCCTTTGCGTCTAGAGCCCAACAACCCCGCGTCGCCCATCGTGGCCAGCGAGTTTGTGACCACCTCCATCACCTCGCGCGGCTTAGGGGACAAACCAGCCGCCGTGATTCGCGAAAGCAACGCCGATTTACTGCACTACCGCCCTGATGAACGTGGCTACAGCTTGATCACCGTTACACCCGACCAAGTGCGCTGCGATTTCAGAACCACCAAGTTCCCTGCGGGCAGTGAGACGGGCTTGAAAACCCAAGCTAGTTACGTGGTGAAAAACGGCAAGGCAGGGCCGCAGCCCGTTTGAGCGGGTCGGCTTAAGCGCTCAGCACACCACGATCGAGGGTGTAGCTGCGGTCGCTCACCCATTGCGCGAAGTGGGTGTTTTGCTCCGACAGCAATACGCTCACACCTTGTGCCTTGAGCGCCAAAATGGTCTCGGCCATTTGTTCCACGATGACGGGGGCGACGCCTTCGGACGGTTCGTCTAACAACACCATGAGCGGGTTGCCCATGAGCGTGCGTGCCACCGTGAGCATTTGTTGCTCACCGCCGCTCATGTGGCTGGCGCGGCGCTTTTGCATCTGAGCCAAGTTGGGAAAGAGCGCAAACACTTTGTCCAAGGTCCAAACAGGAGCCGCCTGACCAGTGGCAAAGTAGCGCGGGGCTTGTACACCCAGCTGCAAATTTTCGAGCACGGTGAGGTCGGTGAAGATGCGGCGGTCTTCGGGCACAAAGCCCAAACCCAAACGCGCAGCTTGATAAGGCTGCGCATACGAAATGTCATGCCCGTCTAAATAAACCGTGCCGCTACGCTGTGGCATGAGGCCCATGATGGCTTTGAGCAAGCTCGACTTGCCTGCGCCATTGCGCCCGATGAGCGCCACCACTTCGCCGCGTTGCACATGCAGGCGCACATCAAACAACACCTGCGCTGCGCCGTAGTGTGCGTTCAGATTCGTCACGTCCAGCAGGTGCGCGTTCATATCGCCGCCTTGGTAAATGTTTTGCCACTGCCAAAGTACACGGCTTGTACGAGCGGGTCGTGCTGAATTTGCAGCGGTGTGCCGTGGGCAATGAGCTGCCCGCGCGCCATCACCACCACGCGGTGCGCGTGTTCAAACACCACGTCCATGCTGTGTTCGGTGAAGAGCACGCCCACGTTGCGTTGTTGCACCAATTGACGGGTGAGGTTCATCAAGGCGTGGCGTTCGTCAGGGGCCATGCCGGCGGTGGGCTCGTCCATGAGTAGCAAGCGCGGTTGGTTGGCCAAAGCCATGGCGAGTTCTAAGCGTTTGATGTCGCCATACGCCAGCGCGCCACAGGCGTGGTCGGCGTGTGCGCCAAGTTGCACTTGGTCGAGCAAGTGCATGGCCTCGTCACGCCACTGAGCGTGTGCGCGCAGCCACGGGTTGAAGCTTTGGCCTTGTGCAGACAGCAACGCCATTTGCACGTTTTGCAGCGCAGTGAATGACGCAAACGTTTGCGCCACTTGAAACGTGCGGCTCACACCCATGCGCCACAGCGCGTGAGGTGGCAGTCCTAAAAGCGATTGGCCATCGAGCCACACGCCGCCCGCATCGGGCGCGAGCTGGCCGTTGACCAAATTGAAGGTGGTGGACTTGCCCGCGCCGTTGGGGCCAATAAGTGAGAGCAGTTCGCCCGCTTGCAGCGTGAATGACACGTCGTTGACCGCCACGTTGCCACCGAATGATTTACGCAAACCCGTGACTTGCAACAAGGGCGCACTCATGCATGGCTCCTTGGCGATGTGTTTCGTGTCGATGATGGCGTGGCGGTTGTTCTTGGGTGCATGCGCGCATGCAAGCGTGTCCACAGCAAATGCAAACCACCCGCGATGCCTTGAGGAAACACCAACACCAACAGCAGCATGACAGCCCCCATCACAGCACGCCAATACTCGGTGCTGCGCGCCAAACTGTCTTGCAACACGGTGAAGCTCAAAGCACCCACCAAGGGGCCGATGGCAGACTCAACGCCGCCCAACAACACCATGATGAGTGCGTCCACCGACTTGCCCACACCCAACACATCGGGCGAAATGCTGCCTTTTGAAAACGCCAACAAGGCCCCCGCCAAACCTGCCCATGCCGCGGCAATGACAAAGCCCGCCCACTGCAAGCGCGCCACGTTCAAACCAATGGCGTGGGCGCGGGCCACCGAGTCACGGCTGGCGCGCAGTGCAAAGCCCAAGGGCGAGGCCATGAGTCGGCGCAACACCCATACGCCCAACACCACACACGTCAAAGTGAGTGCGTAGTACGCGGGTTTGTCTTGCATCCAAGGGCTGGGCCACACACCGGTGAGGCCGTTGCTGCCACCCGTGAAGCTGTCCCACTGAAAACACACCGACCACACAATTTGTGCAAACGCCAAGGTGAGCATGGCCAAGTACACGCCCGACAAACGCACAGCAAACCAAGCCAAGGGCATGGCCACCACGGCGGTGATGAGGGGCGCTGCCAGCAACGTCACTTCGGCCGACACGCCCAGCTGCAACACCAAGATGGCAGCCGCATACGCGCCCAAGCCCAAATACGCCGCATGGCCAAACGAGTGCAAGCCTGCGGGCCCCATGATGAAGTGCAAGCTCGCGGCAAACAAGGCGGCCACCAACACGTCCACCGCCAACACCAACACATAGGGCGCATCGGTGGTGAGCCATGGCAAAGCCACTGCCGCTGCCATGACCACCCCCCACGCCATGCGGCGTTGTGCCACAGGCAAGGCGGCGTGATGGTGCACCACCACAGGGGCACGTGCTTCGCTCAAGGGGCGACCCATCAACCCCCAAGGCCGCACCATGAGCACCACGGCCATGACCAAAAACTCGGCCACCAGTGTGAGCTTAGAAAACGCAAACGACACACCCCAAAACTCCACCGTGCCCACGGCAATGCACAAGGCTTTGACCTCAGCAATCAACAGGGCGGCCACAAACGCGCCCGGAATCGAGCCCATGCCACCGACCACCACCACCACAAACGCGTCGCCAATGGTGGCCATGTCCAGCCCCAAGTGCGCGGGCTCGCGTGGCAACTGCAAAGCGCCACCCAAGCCAGCCAAGGCGCAGCCCAAGGCAAACACAGCGGTAAACAAGTGTCGCGGGTTGATGCCAAGGGCCCCCACCATCTCGCGGTCTTGCGTGGCGGCGCGCACCAACACGCCAAAGCGCGTGCGTTGCAACAAGGCCCACAGCAGAGCCAACACCACAGGGCCAATGACGATGAGGAACACGTCATAGGTGGGCAAGCGTCGGCCCATCACGTCGATGGCTCCGCTCAAGCCAGGTGCGCGTGGGCCGAGTAAATCTTCTGCGCTCCACAGCCACAGCACGCCGTCTTGAATGACCAGTACCAAGGCAAAGGTGGCGAGCAACTGAAACAACTCAGGCGCTTGGTAAATGCGGCGCAACACCAGCACTTCCACCAACGCACCCAAACCGCCCGTGATGAGCGCTGCGCACAGCAACAACGCAAAGTAAGTGAAGGTGGCTGCTGCGCCGCCGCCCAGCAACAGCGCTAACACCGATGACACACTGGGCGAAAGGTGCGACACCAGCGAATACGCCACGTACACGCCAAGCATGAAGAACGAGCCGTGCGCAAAGTTGACGATGCGGCTCACGCCAAAGATGAGCGACAAACCCGCCGCCACCAAAAACAAGGACGAAGCCGCAGCCAACCCGTTGAGGGCTTGAACAATGAAGCTGGCGGCGTCCATGAGGTGTGTGGGCTGAAATTAAAACGCCCGCAAAGGCGGGCGTTGTGGCTTGGGTTTTTAGTTGCTCGGTCTGAGCTTTTTCACAACGTCATCGCTGGGTTGCACAGATGCACCATCGATGTAACGGTAGTCTACCAACACGCCCTTGCCGCCGTCATTTTTGGTGCGACCTAAAAATGCACCCATGGTGGATTGGTTGTCTTGTTTGCGGAACATGACCGGACCATAAGGTGTGCTGAATTTCAAACCGCTGAATGCAGTGACGAGCTTTTCGCTGTCGGTGCTCTTGGCCTTGGTGATGCCTGCTGCCAAAGCCTGAATCATGCTGTAGCCCACGACCGAGCCCAAGCGCGGGTGGTCGTTGTACTTGCGGTGGTAAGCCAGGTAAAAGGCTTTGTGCTCCGGCGTTTGCACGCCGTACCAAGGGTAGCCGGTGACGATCCAGCCGTTGGGCGTTTCGTCCTTCAGGGGTTCCAAATACTCAGGTTCGCCGGTCAAGAGGCTCACCACCTCGCGGCCTTGGAACACACCGCGTGTGTTGCCCTCGCGCACAAACTTGGCGAGGTCGGTGGCAAACAACACGTTGAAGATGGCGTCGGGTTTGGCGTCTGCAATGGCTTGGGCCACAGAGCCTGCGTCAATCTTGCCGAGGGCTGGCGCTTGCTCGGCCACAAACTCGACATCGGGTTGCGCGGCTTTGAGCAGTTGCTTGAACGTGGCGGCAGCCGACTGGCCGTATTCGTAGTTGGGGTACACCACAGCCCAGCGTTTTTTCTTGAGCTTGGCCGCTTCGGGTACTAGCATGGCCACTTGCATGTAGGTGCTGGCGCGCAGGCGGTAGGTGTAGCGGTTGCCGTTTTGCCAAACCATTTTGTCGGTCAGCGGCTCGCCCGCGAGGAAGAACACTTTGCGTTGCTTGGCAAAGTCGCCCAAGGCCAAACCAATGTGCGAGAGAAAGGCGCCCGAGAGCACATCGACCTTTTCACGACTCAGCAGTTCTTCGGCGGCACGCACCGCGTCGCTGGGGTTGGCGTTGTCGTCACGCGTGATGAGTTGGAGTTGCTTGCCATTCACGCCGCCTTTGGCATTGATTTCTTCCACCGCCAACTCCATGCCCTTTTTGTAGGGCTCCAAGAAAGCGGGTTGGGCTTTGTAGCTGTTGATCTCGCCAATCTTGATGACGTTTTGGGCGAATGCGGGAAGTGTCGCGAGGCTCAAACTGAGGGCTGCGGTGCGCAGGGCAGAAGTAAAAGTGATGTTCACGGAAATGGCCTTTGAGAGCTAACGTTGGCACAGGTGGCCAATGTTGAAAAGTGTGAAGCTTCAATTGTCTTAGAAACCAAACAAGCGCTTGCATACGAAGTGAATAAGCCTAGGTGCCCAAATAAAAACCCCCGCAAAGCTTTTGGCCTTGCGGGGGTTTTTTGCCTGCGTCACGCGCCGTGGGGCGCGGGAGGCGAACAGCTTTAAGCAGTTTCCAAACGTGCTTCCAACGCCTTGAGCGTGTCGCTCATGGCCTTAGGCAGGTTGTGCGCCAAGTTGCTGAAGTGTTCTTCGTGCAACTTGAACTCTTCGGCCCAAGCGGCTTTGTCGATGCTGGTCACTTTGGCGAATTGGTCTGCATTGAAGTCCAAGCCTGCCCAGTTGATTTCGCTGTAGTTAGGGGCCACACCAAACATGGTGTCGTGGCCTTGGGCTTTGCCTTCCAAGCGGTCGATGATCCACTTCAAGACGCGCATGTTGTCGCCGTAGCCAGGCCACACGAACGAGCCAGACTCGTCTTTGCGGAACCAGTTGACGCAGTACAGCGCGGGCAGTTTGTAGCCAGCGGTTTCTTGCTTGGCGCCCATGTCCAACCAGTGCTGGAAGTAGTCGCTCATGTTGTAGCCGCAGAACGGCAACATGGCGA
>JACCDH010475043.1_pt1 | contig 27750 bp, 23 predicted proteins | sample 7442481 | NCBI WGS metagenome assembly JACCDH01 (sample SAMN15323433, study PRJNA562643) | freshwater metagenome | isolation source: river surface water | place: USA:Blue River Watershed | collected 2017-08-15 | reverse complement strand
TCTAGAACCGCAATGAAATCAACCTGCTTGTAATCATGAGGGCCATCGTAGACGAGGAGTTTAAACTTCGATTTTTGCTGATATTTTTTTTCAAGAATTACTGTGTTCAGGAATTGTAGTTCGCATCGTTTTATAAAATCTGTGAACTTATCGTTGATCCCTTGCAAGTGCACATAGGGGACATTAAAAACCTTATTGAGGTTTTCTTCAGTTTGATGAATTGGATCGATCCCCGATGAAATTGGGAAAAAGTAGGCGAACTCATCGGCGAGCCAGGGGAAGCTGCGCCCGATTCCCATTCCTCCCATGGAGTGACCGGCAAGACCGATGTTATTGTGATCGAGTTCGAGTTCTTTGCGCATGAGCATAGTGAGATTTCTGAGATAATCATTAGTATGTCCACCCCAGTTAAGGCCTGAGCCAGAAGGGAGGACTACGATGGTTTTAAGTTTGTCCGCTACTCTGATGAGGGATTGAAAATATTTCTGAGTCTCTTTAAGTGAACCTTCTTGAGTCATGGTGGATTTGCCTCCACCGTGAAGGAAAATAAGTGATTTGGGATTTGTAATCTTTTCAGCTGATTTTGGAATGTAGTAGAGCACGTCGTATTTGAATGAACTCTGGTAGCTACTTGGTGCCCATTTAAAGCTTTCTGCTTTACCAATCTCTTTGAAGTACTGGGCCTGCGATTTAATCACTCCGGCATTAAGACTGGAGGCAAAACTGATAAGAATGATTAGATAGTATTTGGTCACTAATTCCCCAATTGTTTTTGGCCAGGCCCAGGAACCAGATACTCTATGAGTTAAAAAAGATGAAGGATTGTGTATTTTTTATCTGTTAATAAGTTAAAATGACCTCATGAAATTACTTCTTTTTGCTCTTTTAGGGCTTTCCGCAAGTTGCACGATGGTGAGCTACCTATCCGAACAAGGGATAGAACAGGTTAAGCTGCAGTGGAGCGGGCGTAAAAATGATGATTTTTTAAACGATCCTAATATTTCAGATGACATGAAGAGAAAAGTCCTTTTAGTGGAAGATTACAAAAAGTACTTTTTTCATTATTTTAGCGAGAAACCAAGTTCTATCTACAGTAAGACTGCCGTGCTTTCTAACAGCGCCGTCACTTACCTCGTAATCGCAAGCACTCATACTAAAATTGAGGCGAAAGAATTTGAGTTTCCGGTCATGGGAAGTTTTCCGTACTTGGGTTTTTTTAAAAAAGACTCTGCTTTAAGTTTCGCTGAAGATTTAAATAAGAATGAAAATCTTGTAACTTATGTGAGACCAGTTTACGCTTACTCGACACTCGGATACTTAGAAGATCGTATCTTATCGTCGTTTTTCCACTACGATGACGTTGAACTGGCCGAACTTATTTTTCATGAACTCTTTCATACAGTATTTTTCATCAAGGATGAAGTCGACTTGAATGAAAACCTCGCCAATCTTTACGGAAAGGAATTACTCCGAGAGTATTTTAAAGGACGTCCAGAACTCGCAACCTATCTTGAGGTCGAAGATAAAAAAGTTGCACTCTCAAAGCGTGTGGTGGAACTGATCGGTATTCTCCAGGATGAGTTTCAAAAGCTTGGTGGGTTTATCACTGATGAGAAAGCAGACATTCTCACAAAGCGTTTTGTGAGCGAAGTCTTTAGACCAGAGGTTCAGAGCTTTTGTGTAAAAGTAGGTTTACCAACGGATGAGTGTGAACTTAAGGATGATTGGAATCAAGCGCGATTTGCTGCATTCCTCACATACGAAGAGGAACAGGATTTCTTAGAAAAGCTTAAGTTACAGTTGAATTTAGATTTAAAACAGTATTTAAGTTGGCTTAGAATAGAGTACAAGCTTTATAGTGATCAAAAGACCGTTTCTAACTTTACTGACTACTTAAAAATGAAGGTTCCAAGTGCGCCAATTATTGCTGATTGATCCTCTTTCCAAGTTGAACATAAAAAAAGATTCCTCATTAATGCTCGCTCTGGCCATGCAAAAGAGAGGTATTGAGACTTATGTTTTCTTCGAAAACGATTTTGCGATTCACAATCAGGGAGCTCAGAAATTGAGAGTTCACTCTTTCAAGGGCACCTTGAAAGAAGACGGTATTTATATCGCGAGTTTTGAGACAACAAATGAAGAAGTGATTGAGCTCAATACTTCTGATGTTATTCATATGCGACTTGATCCACCTTTCGATGGCCGCTACTTGAGAATTTTGTGGATGCTTGACCATTTGGTTTCACTGGGTGTGAAAGTGATGAATGATCCGCGTGGGATTATGCAGTTCAACGAAAAGCTCTACGCTTACAGGTCCCAAGGTGCAACTCCCAGTTACGTTGGTCAGAATTTGAAACTTGCTCAGCAGTTTGTACGAGATCTTAAATCAAGACCATCGGCCCTTATTTTAAAACCGATGGATCTCTATTCAGGTATAGGAGTTGAGAAGCTGCCTTTAGATAATTGGTCTAATCGCTTTGAGGAAAAAGTTCTCGAGCTTAATGGTCCTGTGATTGTGCAGCCCTTTGTAGAGGCGGTGACCTCAGGTGAGATTCGCTCGCTCTACTTCAAAGGTCACGAGCTTGGAACGATTCTCAAGACGCCTAAGGATGGTGAGTTCCTCTCTAATATTGCCCAAGGTGCCACGTTTCATGCTGAAGTCTTGTCTCCGGTGGCCAGAGAGCGTGCTGAGTCCATCGTTCAAGAACTTTTAAAGTTTGGAGTAGATTGGGTGGCCTTCGATATCCTGGCCGATGCGATCTCAGAGGTGAACATCACATGTCCAGGTTTACTCACCGAAGTTAGCTATGCCCACAAAAAGAACTTGGCCGATGTTATTATTGATCTGATGACCTAGAAGGTCTTTGTTCCATCAGCAGCAACTTCGATATCAAGTGACCAGCACTCGTTCGAGCGTATGGCCGGGAGGTAAGAGTTCCCTGCGTAGTATGAATTTGGGTAAAATCCCCAAGTGTCCCACGCAATCAATTCTTGCTGAGTTCCGGGCGACCAGTTTTGATTCCCGCGGACATTCTTAATTTTAAGGTAGATACCATTTGGGTACTTCGACGGGTAATTGATTCCGTTGAAATCAGCGAGATTGATCGCAGGTGTACATTTATTAAGTTCAACAGTTTGCTCACCGAGAAACTCTTCAGTTGATGTATTATTGGCATTAATTCCAACAAGAAAGAGGTTGAATTTTAATTTTGTGTACCCTTTGAGTGTCGACATACTAGGAACTCGTCCGTAGCACACAGGATTTCCTTGAGAAGACTCTGGCTGAATGTTTGCTTTGAATCTTATCTTTAAAGTAGAGTCAGTCCAAAAAAACTCTTTTGCTCCTGAGAGGGTTCGTAGTCTTTCTGAAGTCGTATCTGCAGAAATCGTGATGTAAGTATTTGGGTCGTACCAGGATTTTGGATCCGCAGGATTTTTACCTGCGCCAAACCCCGCTCCAACTACAGTCACAGTTCCTTTTCGAGTTTCGTAAGGAGTGTAACTAATTCCGCTTGGAGCTGTTGGAGTACTACAGTTTAGTGCTGGGACATAGGGGTAATCATTTTGCCAGTTTTTCTCAACATAGCTTGAAGCATAATTGGGGTATGGGTTGATGTAAGATCCGGATGTCGTTGTGCCAGTGGTAGTTCCACTCGTTGTTGTTCCTGTCGTCGTTCCGCTTGTTGTACTTCCTGTTGTGTATCCATTCGTTCCGCCGTATCCACCGCAACCCGGAACCGTATAGTAATTTAATCCAACACAATTTCCGTACGAATTTGTACTAGAGTTTGAAGTTGATTTAGAACTTTTTTCTTGGCACCCCACAAGGAGCGAGAGTGCGGAAAAAAGTGTTATTTGAATGGCCTGTTTCATAAAATGATCCTTTCTCATAGATCATTTCGGTGATTTAAATGAAAACTTGATAAGTTCCTTTTAGATTTCTCTTAAGCTATTAGAATCACAATCGGGAGTGACAGAAATTGAAAGATTAATGCCCCTTTGCCTATATGTGGGCGAGTCGTTACTATTGATCCATATGAAAAGAAAAGATTTCTTCCAACTTGTATCTCCTTTATCCGACAAACTTTATCGATTTGCTTTCACCTTGCTCCCAGACGATCTACAGGCGGAGCAGCTGATTATTGATTCATTGAATGCCTATCTATTGAAAGAGAAAAAGAATATTTTGAGGCGAGAGGTCGATGTCACTAGTAAGAAAGACATGCAGATTCTCCGAAGATTCTATTTCAAAGGAATTTTAAGGTACCTGAGTGATATTGGGATTCGTAGGGCCATCCAATTAGGTGAGCAGATGAGGCTTTCACGTCCTGAAGATTACGCGGTATTTTACGGCCTAGACCCTAAGATTAGATTTGTCATCGCTCTTCGGTATGAAGCTCAGCTTTCGGTGGAAGAAATTGAAGATATCCTGCAACTTCCTCGTTTTGAAGTGATCGAAAAAATTCATAACGGTCGCTTCTTGCTTCTGAATGATTTAAATAAGGGTGTTTCATTATGATTACCAGCGAGCATCAATTCGAAAAGAAAATCACTCCTTACCTCGACGGATCTTTGAGCCAAGAAGAGGTTTCTGAGTTTGAAGCATTCGTTCTGACTCATCCGGAGTTTGAAGCAAAAATTAAAAGTAAAAAAGATGAAATTCAGCTCATAAAAAAAATGATCCCAGAAGTTTTTTTGAGCCGAGAAACTTCTCAGACAATTCAAAATGAGATGAAAGCGTCAGTGTTTAACCTCTTAAGACAAGAGCCAAAGACTCTCACAGATAAGTTCAAGATGAAATGGGAAGAGTGGATTAACCGTTAATAATTTCTAGAGTGTAGAACATTGCAAATTCCCCATCTCTTTGCCATAGGGCCTTGGGTGGATTATGAAGCTGATCGATATTTTTCACAATATCCTCAAATAGGCTCTGAACTTCATTAATGTGTGTCCAACGGATCATCTTAATTTGCTTCACGTTACCTTCAGGATCATAGTTGATCCTGGCCGTCATGGTGATCCTTCCTTGTGAAGGGAGTCTATAGTTAGGATACTTCTTTTGAAATTGATCAATGTTTTTAAGGATTGAATTGATGTAGTTCATAGCGGTTCTTTTTTGGAAGCTATAAAACATCAATTCGTATTCATTAAGTTGATCAGGTTCAATCCCTTCAGGCACTTCGATACTCACAACGGCATCACTAACTTTTTGGGCCCCGCTCATCATATCAGAAATAGAAATTCCACCGGAAGGGAAGGCCCTGGAGACTTCTTTAAACTCTTTGCTCTTCAGACTGATTTTATTCATCTCAGCTCGAGCAGATTTAAGGCGAACTTCTGGTCTTGTTCCAGGTCGCTTTAAAACGGGTAATGAGGGAGAAGATTCAACAACTTTCGAGGCCGAAAAATCTTCTAAACTAAGAGAGCGTTTTTCTTGCTTTGGTTTATTTGGTGCGGGGGCCTTCGGGGCGCTCGCATTAATGACACTCTCTTGCGGAATAATATTTGGGTGTCGAACGGCATTCGTTTTAACTTGTCGTAGATTGATGACAGTAGGTTTCTCATTTTCTTGGGCTGCGAACTCGGCTGTACTCATGCCCGGTACTGCCTTGAGGAAAATCAAAAGAGCGTGAAGCAAGAGGACTGCAATCAGAACCACAGGGTAGTTGAGTTTAATTCTAATTGAGACAGTTCCATCTGACATGGCAGGAGACTCCTTTAGTCAGCTAAAGCTTATCATCTTGTGGCCTTAAGAATCAAACGTTCTAGTAAAAACGGCAAGAAATATAGATTTGAGACGTTTGGTCGGATAAATTTTCCCAACTTGACTCAAGTAAGCTTAAAAAGAGACAATAAGAGTGTTTCCAGCCGTAGAAACAACAAGGATGTTGGTTGCCCTATGAAAAAAATACTTAGTCTCTCCCCGTCAAAGATATACATTAGTGCTGTGATTGGTCTTTTTATGACTCTTGGGGCCTTTTGGCATCATCAAGTTAACCAAACACAGTTAGATAGAATGAGCTTTTTAAATCAGGGAGTAGGGACGTGTTTTAACAGAATTTCACAAACTTTCATCGCTACGATGATTAAGGAAGTGCAGTCTCCTTATTTAACTGAGGGGTTTATGAAGCTCTCGGATGAGTGCCTTAAGGAAACTATTAAAGGAATCAATCCATTTAGAAAAAATGTCGCTAAAGGGTATGAGACTTTAAATCAGCTTGTCTCAGAAGTTCACTGGTTCCACGAGAAAGTCTTGAAGACTTATGGTCCTATACTTGCGAATCAAAATTCGGCAACTTCTCTCGCTCCCATTTCTGATCGTTACGGGAAGATGGAGAATTTTAAACTGGCACTGGTAGATGAAATTGACGGAGCGAGTGCACAGCTCAGACAAATTCAAATGAACGATGAGATTTTGATGGGAGCAGGTTTAATTATCTTTGTTCTCGCTTTGTCTCTGCTTTCTCTGCAAGAATTTAATCGGATCCAGCTGCAGCTTGAAGTTGAAAAGGAGTCTCTGAATTTTTTGAAGACAGGTCAGAATAATGTCGGGGCCATTGTTGATAGGCTAGTGGATCGCGCTCTGACCGTTCAGGGTATGGTAGTCACGGCCCAACTATTCCGGGATTATCACAGTGATCTTTTGGAGCACTCAGTTTCTAAGAAACCTTATGTTGAAGGAACTTCTAAGGCTGCGCCGATACAGGAAACAAAAGCGGAGATTACGACTCAAGTTGTAGAAGAAACTCAGTTCATTCATAAAACTTCTCTAAAGGAAGTGCTTGTCTCAATTCAGAATATCCAGCCCAAAGAGCTCATTCACATGAGCGAAGTAAGAGATGTCATCTTAGATGTTCCTTATGAGAGCTTTGAGCAAATGCTTAGTGCGGCCATTAACCAACTCGTCTCCCGTCGTCAGGATAATAAGAAGATCTTGATTTCAAATCAGGTTCACTCAGATAAATCGGTTGTGACTCTTTTCCTGGCCCAAAGCACCTTCCTCGTCTCAGAGCTTGAGTTTGCTGGTAAAGAGGACTCTTTGGCGCTAGATGGGATCGATATGAATTTAATCATTCTAAAAGAGATGGTGAATGAGTCTGGGGCCCAGTGGCACCTAGAAAATAAGCTTGATCGAAACGGAAATATTTCAGGCATGAGTATCCGATTTACAGTGAATCGTGTGCCGAAAGAGAGATTAAAAAACCTAGTTTCTGTGATGAAAGGCAAGAAGAAAGATCTAACAAAAGAATTAATGAACTAGAATTGTAGTAAGAATGTTACGGGGCCATCGTTGACGAGTGAGACTTTCATAAAGGCCCCAAATTTTCCTTCTTGAACACGAAGTCCTCTCGCTTTTAGCTCACGATTAAAGAGTGCGTATTTGAGTCTTGCTTCTTGGGGAGGCATTGATTTTTCGAAGCTTGGTCTGTGTCCACCGCTCCCATCCCAACTCAGAGTAAACTGACTTACAGAGAGAACTTCACCGTTTACCGCTTGGATATCAAGATTCATCTTCCCATCACCGTCATCAAAGATTCGCAGCTTAGTGATTTTGTCAATCGCTTTATTTAAAGAATCATCATTGTCTCCTTGCTCGAAGCAGACAAGGAGAAGAAGCCCATTAGAAATCGATCCAATGACCTCTTCATCGACAGTCACAGAAGCCTCTTGAACTCTTTGAACAACAATTTTCATGACTTCCTCGCCGGAGAAACGTGGAGTCTCATGGCATTTGTAATAGAAGTTTGAACTTGTGTGAGAAGTTCTTGATAGACCACTTTGAAAGACTGAGTTGTATCGATGATTCGTTTTAAATCATTGAGTGCTGGCACATGAACCGCACGCAAAATTTTCGAAAGAGGTACGTTCACTGCATGAGTCATCAAGAATTGGATAAAAAGAATCATAGATTCTTCGGCATGAAGTTTTACGATCACTTTTTTCTCATGAATGAGTTCGAGAGAATAAAGTTTAAGGTCTCTCTCGTGCGAGACTCTTAACTGAGTCTCTGTGAGGGTTGAATGGATGTCAGACGGAACTGTGCCATCTACAAATTCAATAAAGATGTCGTTGTTTTCCGGATAAAGCGGAGACGTTGGAGTTGTGACGAGTTGGGCCTGGATAAGTGGATTATTGAAGCTCACCTTTTGTCCAAGACGTACATCATTCATTTTCCAAAGAACAGTTTGGAGAGTTCTCTCAAAGTTTGAGAACCGAGAAAGAATCTCGCAGGCATAACGAGGAAATAGATCTTTGGTAATTTGATCTAAATGGACATAGGCCTTTTGAATCTCTCTAGGATTTGACTCTAGAAGCTCTTCTTCGTTCATATCTAAAATGCTAAACCCAGCTTTTAAGTGCTGAGGAAGGAGTTCAGCTTCTTTTAAAAACTTCGGCACAAGAAACTTACTCAGTGATCCCTTCACAAGCTGAGCACCACCCGTAAAGGTTAGGTTAGTGACTTGCTTACCAACTGGGGTCAGGAAGTAGTTTCGTAAAATATTGGGGTTTAGCCCCGGAAATTTTGGATGAAGTTGGAAGTAGCTACAAAGTGTAGCTCCGTAGTCCGAGTAAATGGATCTGAACGTATCCATGGGATGGAGCTCGAGGTTTACATCGTTTTTTCTAAAATCAACGACAAGGAAATAAGTCTGGTCTCGCTTAAGACCTAGATTAAGGCCGTAATCTTTTTGCTGATTATCAGGGTGAAGGGCCTTGATTTCAAAGATCGTATCAAGAGGCACGCAATTGGCGAGCAAGCTCTTAAAATAGGATGGATGCGTGATACGACTGGAGTCTTCACTCGCAGAGTGTATCAACATGCCGTTGACCACGGCCTCCTGATAAAACTCAAGTCTAAATGAATCGGGGAAGTCGAGCTGGGCCATCGGTGGGAGCTCAGATAAATGAGACAGATAGAAAGAGCGAAGGTGCTCAGTGATCGAAGAAAATTGATGAAAGCTTTCAAGTTCAGCGGATACTCGAAAGTATGAGCATAGTTGCTTTTCAGTTTCGGCTCTATTTTTCTTTCTAAAAATATAGATATATGAACCTAGTTCCCCTTTGCCTTTGACATTTTCAAAATCAAAGATGGCCTCAGTTTTAAGTTCTTTCAACACCGGCTCTAATCTTTCTCGTAGAGAAGGAACGAAGAGCTTTTTCGAAGAGAGAACAAAAAGATAGCCATTCGTTTTTAGGTATTTGACCTGATCAAGAATCTGCGTCATTAAATAGTGTTGCGGATTGTTCTTGGGGAAATGACAAAGATTTAGAACCACTCGGTCGTAGGTCGACGTGTAAAAAGGATTGTCCTCAAGGAGAAGGCCTTGTTTCACCTGATTGTTTTTTCTATTCCTGAAATGCCCACCCATAATTTTACAGATGTACTCAATCGGTTTCTCGCCTTGAATATCGGCTTTGTTAGATAAGAAAGTAAGAAACTGAAGTTCGTTACAAACTTTAGCAAAGGTACCGGAAACAAATTCGAGGCCTTTAAAGTCAGGGCAGAGAACTTCATCCCATCTGAACCCAATGTTATTTTCTTGAGCAAGCCAGTGAGAGAGTGAAAGAGACTCGAGATAATCTCCGAAGTACTTACAGCTGATGATTTTTTCTTCGTCAGGGTTCGAGCTCGTGAGTGTTTTTCCTTCAACCGTTTCTAGCCACAGAGGGTAGTTGATCTGGAGCGAGTTTAGGAATAGACCCATGCTTACATGAGAAAGAGCGTGAGAGTATACTTTATGCTGATCTTGGGCAACTTGAGTGCGGAACGAGATTTGTTTTGTGATCTCCGTGATCGTGAGATCTTTTGAGACCAGGAGAAGTCCTTTCATCGCTTCTTTCATCCCTTCATGAGGACGGTACCAGCTGTAGAGATTGCTCTCAAGAGCGCGGCTGTTGAGCTCTGAATTTGATCCTTTCTTAAATATCTGCGACAGAAAAGAAGTCGGGTAGAGGAGGGCCTTATCATTCAAGGCAATTCCACAGTGGTCGAGGAGTGTCGAGATGAAACGAAGTTTTAAAAACGTAATCGTCGCTACACGGTTAGCGTAAATTTCAATGAAGTCTGAAAGTTTTTGATCATCGTTTAGTTTCTCAGGATCAATGAGATTCCAAAAACTGCCTAGGTCATCCATACCTTCGAAGTGAAGACCTAGAGTTTCAGCATAAGAAAGAAATTCGTGATAAAGACCTAGTTTAATTGTTTTCGGGAAATCCTTACTTTTAAACAGTTCGTTTTTTACGTCTTGTTGAACGAGACTTAACATCCGTTCAAAGGTAACGACGCTCTTTGATTGAAGAGAATCTCCCTTCCATCCAGGAACAAAGCAGTGGAGTGGAGAAAATCGATCCGTTGATTCAATTGGTCGTTTTGTAGGTTTAAGCTGACTGTTGTTGAAAGTAGGAAAACGGTTTCGAGGTCTGTAGATTTCTGAGCGATTTGATTCCACAGCAAGAGAGTTCAAATCGTTCGATTCGATATCTTTATGAAGCCAATGTGATGCTAAGAAAGTCTTCTTACTCAAAGCTACGTGCTCTCCTGTCCGTGTAAAGCAAAACCGTTGAAATAACTATTAAATTGTGAACAGAGATTGTGGCTGATCAGATCTTTATTGTCATGAAAAAAGACGTCGGAATAAGTAGATTCCTAATGTTTTTAAGACTTCTTCCGAAAAGAATTTGTGACATGATTTGGCATAAATAAAAACAGTTTCCAGGAGTGGTTTATGGACAAAAGCTTCAACGACCAAGAGCTTTCAGACATTATGAAAGAAATTGAAGCCTTAGAAGATGATTTTACAACTCATAGCAAGGTGAGTCCTGCGCCAGTTCATGCTGCGACTCAGAGCGAGGAGAAAGAGCTTTTCACGGAGCCGGTCACTCCTTTCAAAGACCCCTTTGAAGAAGCTCAGTTAAAAATGAGCAGTGCTCCGAAAGTTCAGGTTGAGTCAAATGTGACTCCCATTGAAACTGCTAAGCCTGCAGTGAAAACTGAAACGGCCCAAACTTCCATGAGTTTTAATGTTCAGGGTAGCTTAACTCTGGATCTTCAGTTTAATATAGCCGGCAAAACCGTCAGTCTCGAAGTCACTGAAGCCGGCCTCTCGATTGAGATGGAAGGCGGAGTTAGATTCACCGTGCCTGTTGGTGATAAAACTCCATTTAAAAAAGCTGTATAAACCATGTCTGTAAAGATTCTAGGTGGAGTGGCCAGGGGGTATCCTCTGGTCACTCCTAAATCCGATTCAACTAAACCCACATCTATCATGATTAAGCGAAAGCTCTTCGACTGGCGACAGCACATGGACGACTTTGTGTTTGTCGATCTCTGTGCTGGATCTGGTGCAATGGGGTTAGAAGCATTGTCGCGAGGATCGCAAAAAGTTCTCTTGAATGATTCGATGAGGGGCGCTTTTTTAACGTTAAAAGATAACAAAGAAAAAATTGAGAAGGCCTTTAAATTTGATCCTTCGATGATCAAGGTAACAAATCTTGATGCTAAAAATTGGGTCGCAAAAGAGCTGGCTTACGAGCTACCAGAGACTGCCAATGTCATTTTATTTTTTGATCCTCCGTACGAGAATCATGCACTCTATTTTGATACAATAAAAAGTCTCAAGGAGAGCGGTTTTCAGGGGGAACTTTGGGTAGAGTCGGATCGACTTCTTGGACCAAAGATGGATGTGATCAGTGGACTCTTTCATTCAGTTATTAAAAAAATAGAACAAGGAGATCACTTTGTGGTCGTGGGTAGATTAGTATAGGATTAAACTAACTATCTATAACCATGCAAAGGATCTTTTCGTGGAAAAAAAACGTGCCCTCTATGCAGGGACTTTTGATCCCTTCACCAACGGACATCTTGATATCGTACAGCGTGCCATTCAAATTTTTGATGAGATCATCGTCTTAGTTGCCGTTTCGCCGAATAAAAAACCATTCATGTCTACCGAGCAGCGAGTAAATGTTCTCAAAAAACTTTTCTCAAATGAACCAAAAGTTAAGGTTGAGAGCTGGTCGGGCCTTATCGTTGAATATGCGCGACAGAATAAAATAGGATCTATTGTCCGAGGGCTCCGTCCGACAGGTGATTTTGAAATCGAATTTCAAATGGCCTCGATGAATAGAAAAATTAATCCTGATTGTGATACTGTTTTTCTAATGACGAGTGAAAAGCTTTATTACATTTCGTCCTCGTTGGTGAAAGAAGTCTATATGCATAAAGGTGACATTACTTCATTTGTTCCACCGCTTGTTCACGATGAGTTAAAAAAGATAAAAGATTAGGAAGACCATGCTACTAAGTTCGCGAGTTAAAGGTATCCACGACAGTATTACGATGAAACTTAACGAGAAGGCCCTGCAGCTAACAGAGGAGGGGAAGGTCATTTACAACCTCTCTGGTGGACAGCTTCCGATTAAGCCAGACCCTGAATTCATCGAGAAGATTCATCATCAATTGAATTTCTTAAAGAGTTATCAGTATTCTCCGTCTGGTGGTTTTACTGCCTTAAGAAAAAAATTAATCAATCATTTCGTAAGTTCAAGAAGACTTCCCTCTGAATTATTTGATGTGGATTGGGACGTTATTTTAAGTAATGGTTCGAAACACACTCTCTATAACATTCTCGGGGCCTTGATTGACCCAGGTGATGAAGTTATTTTACTGGCACCATACTGGGTTTCTTATCCTGAAATGATCAAATTTTGGGGAGGAACACCGACGGTTATCAAGTCAAATGTCTTTGATGCTTTCGTTCCGGCCATTGACGATATTAGAAAGGCAATGACCCCACGAACTAAGGTCATTATTGTGAACAGTCCCAATAACCCTTCGGGTGTTCACTACTCTGACACATGGATGAGAGAGTTTGCTGCGTTCATGAGAGAGCACCCAGACTTAACGGTGATTTCAGACGAAGTTTACTCGGACATCAGTTATTTTGATCCAAAACCAAGTTATTTTTATCAACTGGACTATTCTCTTTTAAATAGAACAGTGATTGTTAATGCAATTTCAAAATCACTGGCAGCTACTGGTCTTCGATTAGGATGGGCGATTGCTCCAGCAAATGTCATTCACGCGATGGCAAAAATCCAAGGTCAAACCACGTCGGCCCCAAATTCTCTTATGCAAAGAGCGCTCATGGATTTTGATTTTCATCATATTGAGAGCTTTCTTATTCCGGTTAAAAATCACATCCGCCAAAACGCGGCGACTCTACGAGAAAAATTCCGTGAAGCTAACCTTGGCCATTGCTGGTATCAGTCGACTTCAGCTTTTTACTTCATGATTGATTTTTCACGAACTCCTATGTTCTCTCGATTTGAAGTAGGTAAAGATTATTCTTACGAAATTTCTGATGAGCTTTTGAATAACGAAGGTATCACCGTTGTTCCGGGAACTGATTTTGGGATACCGAATACGGCGAGAATCTCCCTCGTGATTGAAGAAGTACCTTTTTCTGAGGCTATTACAAAAATAGTCAAGTATTTGAACAAGATCTAGTGCAGCTTCTGGTAGTTTTCGCCTAGATTCGGTCAGGACCTCCTCTGATATATAATTGTTTAGGGGAGGGCAGCTAAGTGACAGTACTCCATATCATATTTTTGATTCTGCTTTTTTGTAGCTGTGCTAAAAGCCCGGCCGAAAAGGTAAGCGAGTCTATTGACCGAGCTCTTTCGGCGTTGTCTAAAGGTGATTGTGAGTCTGCCCTGACAGTGCTGAATGAAGTTGGAGATCAAAACGATAATGCTGTTTATCTTCAAGTTCTGGCCTCGGCCTACGCATGCAAGGCCAATTTTGTCACAGCAAGCTTTATCGCCACCGATATACCCGCCATAAATGTCACAACAGTCTCGGCCATTTTTAAATCGCTTTCAATTTTATCTTTGTCAGATGAGACAGAAGCCGATTCTGTTGCATTTTCATCTATTCAGACTGGCCTTAGTAAAATCCTAGACTCAACCTCTGGGACACCAGGGCAGCTTGCTCGAGATGCTAAATTTGGTACACGCCAATCAAGTGGAATGGGTGTGCAGGCCTTGATCTTAGGCTTTGTGAACCTTGGGAAATTTTTAAATTACTACGGAAATGTAAGTTCCACTGGAGTCAAAGGAGGCGGCAGTGGTGGGAGTAGTTGTTTTCTGAACTATAATGATCCGCGTGCGCAGCTTTTAACTGGATCAACCACTGGAGCTTGCTCCTCCGATAATGATGGACATCCTGATCTTGACCAAGGCACTGCTGCTGGAAAAAGAAGAATGTGCGAGGGACTCATTTTGTTCACGAACATTCTCGATATCCTTGAGAATATCGATCTTTCGAATAGTAGTACGTTGAGCGCGCTCTCTGGAGTGACATCTCAAGTTCAGACTTTAAAAACTGCCGCAAATGCCGCAGGTCTTGGGACCATTATCACGATGACCTCACAGTCCGCATGTGTGACCTACCTTAATACGGCTTCTCAGTTACTTGATATGGAGTATTTTTACGCTCTTATTTTTGATTCGGGTCTACAATGAGATTACTCCTCATTTGTTCACTCATTCTTCTTTCATTTGATGCCTTCTCTTTCGATAATCCTTATACCATGCGCTCGCCCCAAGCACTTCTGATGGGAGATGCGTTTACCGCAGTCAACGACGATGACTATACTCTTTTTTACAATGCGGCCACACTGGCCAGACACAGGAGTGATTTTACTCTTTATCCGTTTAACCCTATGTTAAGCGGGACAAACGTTTTGTCTGACATGGATAAATTTAAAGACCTCCCCAGTGATCCTGTAGGATTTTCTGATCTTTTGATGGACTACCCTGTGCATGCTTCTGTCGGAGTGGCCCCGGGCTTTAAGTTCTTTAACGTCGGTGTCTCTTTCATCTCGAGTGAAAATTTCGATCTGCTCTTACGTAATCGCTCTAACCCCATGCTTGATTTAGACTTTCACCGTGACCGAGGAGTTCTTCTCGGTGTTGGTATACCAATTGGCCCGTCGAGGATTAATAAGAAAAGCCAGTCTGGTTCTCAAACTTCTATTGGTGTTTCAGGTAAATACCTTGAGAGAACAGGTGTACGCGACACTCTTTCTCTTTTGAGTCCCACAGTGCTTGGATCTATTGATCAGGATGAGATCGAGAATATTTTAAAATCACTCGGGCAAGTTAAAGGTGTCGGCCGTGGTGTTGATGCTGGACTTGAGCACGTAAGAAAAAACGGAAGCTCTCAGTTTGTCTTTGGATTATCGGCCCTCGATATTGGTGGAACATACTTCAAGGAAGCAGCGACGACGGATAAAATCCAAGTAGCCGATATAAAAAGTCAGTTTAATCTCGGTGTGGCGTACGGCCATGATTTCAACTTCTTTCACTACATCCTCTCAGCGGACGTTCGCGGACTCAATAATCAGATGGACTTTTCAAAGCGTACGCGTGTTGGTGCGCAAGTGGGGTTACTTGGGCTCAAAGTCTTAGCAGGGATGAATAGTGGTTATTATAGTTACGGTGCTTCTTTAGATATTGGGATCCTGCGAATTGTTGCTGGCTTTTATGATGTTGAGCTTGGCTCAACTGCTAATCAAGTGCAAAGCAAACGATTTGTTCTCTACCTATCCTTATTTGACTTTTCATTCGATGCCTAATTTTCTATCCTAAATTTAAGCACACACCCCCTCACGGATTGGAGGACTTTTGAATAAAACGTTTATTCTGGATACTAACGTTCTTTTACTTGACCCTTTGGCGATTAATAAGTTTGGTTCAGCTAATAAGGTTTTTATCCCTCTGACTGTCATCGAAGAACTCGATCGCTTCAAGAAAGATCAAAATGAAAATGGACGTAACGCTCGTTATTTCTCTCGTTTGATTGATGGTTTTCGCTCTGAAGGCTCACTTTTTAAGGGAGTGGCGCTAGAGAACGGTGGCACTCTTCAGATCTCTGTATCCAAGGAGTATAAAGGAACTGCAGGGTCAGGTCTTAAGCTTGATTTAAACGATAATATCATTCTTGCTTCTGCTCTAAATCTTAAGGAAGCCGGTGAAAATGTCACACTGATCACAAAAGACATTAATCTTCGAATTAAGTCTGATGCTGTCAACATTCACGCAGAAGATTATGAAACGACCGATGTAACTGTAGATGAGCTCTACTCTGGCCAGAGACAGGTCCCATTTGATTTAGAAAAAATCGAAGAATTTGAAAAAGAAAGATTTCTTAAAATTGAGCCAGGCGACATCAACAGTATTTATCCCAATGAGTATTTAATCCTGGTTGATAAAAATAATCCTTTCAAGAAAGCCCTTGGGCGCTACCACGCTAAGAAAGGTGGGATCGTTCCTTTGATCAAACCGAAAGAAGGTGTTTGGGGAATTCATCCAAAGAACATCGAGCAGCAGTTCGCTCTTGATGCTCTTTTAAACAATGAAATTAATCTTGTTTCACTCGTCGGTAAGGCCGGAACAGGGAAAACCCTTTTAGCGATCGCTGCAGGACTAGAGTGCGCCATCACAAAGCAGAATTACTCAAGGGTGCTTGTTTCAAGACCTATCGTTCCCATGGGACGTGACCTTGGTTTTTTACCAGGCGATATCAATGAAAAGCTTGGCCCATGGATGCAGCCTATTTTTGATAACATTGATTTTCTTTTTGGAAATCAGCGTGCTCGAAATGAAATGACAACTTGGGACGAGCTTATCAATCAAGGACTTCTCCACGTTGAGCCTTTGACTTATATTCGAGGCCGCTCTCTTCCTCAGCAATTCATGATTGTGGATGAGTCTCAGAACTTAACTCCGCATGAGATTAAGACTATTATCACCCGTGCTGGAGAAGGAACAAAGATCGTTCTCACCGGTGACTCGGAACAGATCGATAACCCGTACCTTGATTCTTTGAATAATGGTTTGGTTTATACTATTGACAAGCTTAAGGGTGAGGACATCGTTGCTCATGTGAAGCTCTCAGTAGGAGAGCGTTCACCACTGTCTGAGATCGCATCTAAATTGTTATGATGAACAAGGCCTATCAGCGTCGTCATTTGAGGGCCCCTTTTCGGGAATCAATACTCTACGCTGATGGGCCTTATGTTTTTCATGCGCATACGTTAAATATTTCAGAGGGAGGTCTTTTACTAGACCAGATCCCAAAGTTTCCAGATGCCGAAGATGTCCCAATCATGATGGGAATACCCAAGCTACCTTCTTTGAAAAACTTTACCTTGATGAAAATGCAAACCTTTTCCAAAGAACTTTTTCCAAAGCAAATCATTCGAGTTAAAGCAAAACTCGTCCGGAGAGAAGAGCTATCACAAAATCTCGATAATATTTTCCGCTCAAAATTCGGATTAGAGTTTATTCGTATCAGTTCAGTGGATCAGAAACTCATCGAGGATTTTATTTCAACGTTTTCTGGAAATCTTATTTACCTTCAGACTTTGATTGATTCGTTTAATACCGACGAGGAGACAAAGGTCAGAGTCCGGGCCTTGGCCAATATCATGGGCTACAATGAAACTGAAAAAATTGCCCAATTAAGATCTCAGGTGATGAACGATTACAGGAGTCTTCAGTGGTTGTAGGGCTTTGTCTCTCTTGGGAAGTTCTAAGAAAATGGGCGGCTTGAGGCGTCTTTCCCCAAGCCCTGATCAGTTATAACAGTTTAGTTGTATCTTTTGTTAAGCTTTCAATTTTGACTCTTACAGGGGGCGCAGCACGAGAGCTAATTTCTTTTAGAATAAGCTGTCCCTTTGAAAAAGAATCTTTACCGTAAACATCACCCGCAAATTCTTCTAGTAGGGCATTGACCTCGATTTCAAGTTGAGAATTTCCCAACGTTTTTAAATAATGTTTATAGATCTCTTCACTTCGCTTCAATTCTTTGAGCTGTTTGAATTCTCCTAAACTCACTATGTTCATTCCGCATCCCCTCAATTTTTGATCGAGAACTTCGTGTTCATGATCATTAGGTAAATCAACTACAAACTCTAGGCCAAACTGCTCAAACTTTTTTTTACACAGCTTTTATAGGGCCCAAGTCGATTTAAAAAGCACTAATGAGTTTGGGTCTTGAGATTTTGTAAAGATTACTGATAGTGCAGAGAGAAAATGCTGAATAAATTACCATTCTTACAAGATCTATCTATAGTGACAAATGGTGTCTAATACGAAAAAGGGGGACTTTTGGCCCCCCTTTTTGTCACCGAACATTTCTGTCAGAGATTAAGCGTTCTTTTTGAACCATGTTTTTGAACCAGTTGGATCTGGCTTCATTGTGTCCGCACCTTTTTTCCAGTTAGCTGGGCAAACTTCACCAGACTTAGCTGTAAATTGGTACGCTTCAACTAGGCGGAGAGTTTCTTCAACGTTACGACCTACTGAAAGATTGTTGATCGTAGCTTGTTGGATGATGTTATTGTCATCAATGATGAAAATTCCACGAAGAGCAACAGCGTCTCCAGCAAGAACTTCATAGTCACGAGCAATTTTTTTATCTAAATCTGCAAGAATTGGGAATTTAACTTCACCTAGACCACCTTCGTTACGTGGTTGTTTAGTCCAAGCAAGGTGTGAGAAGAATGAATCAACAGAACAAGCGATGAGTTCGCAGTTCATGGCCTTGAATTTATCAGCAGCTTCTGAATAGGCGATGATTTCAGTCGGGCAAACGAAAGTGAAGTCTAGTGGATAAAAGAAAAGAACTTTCCATTTCCCTTTGTAATCATCAAGAGAAATTGTTTTGTTTTGACCGTTAACAAGAGCTTCAGCTTTAAAATACGGTGCTGGATTACCAACTAAACGTGCCATACTAGGACTCCTTAAAAAGAAGGGTTAAAAACCAAATTCACGATTGAATCATGGACTCAAGAAATTTAGTCCTAAAAGTTAATTATTTCAAGTCTGGGTGTTCCTATCCCTTGTTATTTGATCATCCATGCCCATCTTTTTTCTAAGGCCATAAAAGGTTAAATTTATACTCAAGAAAAATGAGACATTTCCGATAAGGCTGAATAAAGAAATCAACCTTTCGGTTAAAAAGGACAAACATGACATCTCCTATTGTAGGTTACATTCCTAATCCAATCGTTATTGAACAGACTGCGCGTGGGGAGAGACAATACGACATTTACTCAAGACTTTTGCTCGATAGAATTATTTTTTTGGGAACAGAAGTGAATGATACTGTGGCCAATTTACTAGTGGCCCAGATGCTTTTTTTGGAGCAATCAGATCCAGAAGCTCCCATTCATTTTTACATCAATTCTCCTGGAGGATCGGTGTATGCGGGACTTGGAATCTATGATCTTATGCAACACGTGACATGCCCAGTTTACACATACTGCGTAGGCCTTGCTGCATCTATGGGATCACTCCTGCTTCAGGCCGGAGCACCTGGACACAGGTACTCAATGCCTCATTCTAGGATTATGATCCACCAACCATTGGGTGGTGCTCGTGGGCAAGCGACAGATATTGAAATTCAAGCGCGAGAAATCCTTGATCTTAAGAAGCAATTGAACAATATTTACGTCAAGCATACTGGCAGAGCGTACGATGAGGTTGAAAAGGCCTGTGACCGAGATAATTATTTAGATCCGTCACGAGCGAAGGAATTCGGGTTGATTGACAACATTATTATTCCTAAAGGTAAAGCAGAGAAGAAAGCTTAATAATCCCAAGCGATAGAAAAGGCGAATCATGAGCAAAGAGAAAGCAAGCGGATCGTACGGAAGTCTAAATTGTAATTTCTGTGGGAAATCACAGAAAGAAGTGAAGAAGTTGATCGCCGGTCCAGGTGTCTACATCTGTGATGAGTGTATTGAACTTTGTAATGATATTATCTTCGAGGATTCCGTTAAAACGGTTGCAAAAACAGCAACAGATAACGTGCCAAAGCCTCACGAGATTAAAGCGCACCTTGACCAGTATGTGATTGGCCAGGACCGTGCTAAAAAAATCATTTCAGTTGCGGTTCATAACCACTACAAGAGGATTTCTTACAAAGCAGCGTCTCGTGATAGCGATGATGTAGAGCTTGCGAAATCAAACATCCTTTTAGCAGGGCCAACGGGGTCAGGTAAAACACTTATCGCTCAGTCATTGGCGAAGTTTTTGAACGTGCCATTTGCGATTGCAGATGCAACAACTTTAACTGAAGCTGGTTATGTGGGTGAGGATGTTGAGAATGTGATTCTTTCTCTTCTTCAGAACTGTGATTTTGATGTTGAACGTGCTCAGCGTGGTATCGTTTACGTAGATGAAATTGATAAAATTGCACGCAAGTCTGAGAACCCTTCAATTACACGAGACGTATCGGGCGAAGGTGTTCAACAAGCCCTCTTGAAACTAGTTGAAGGATCTGTAGCGAATGTTCCACCGAAGGGAGGGCGTAAGCACCCTCAACAAGAGTATATTCAAGTTGATACAAGAAATATCCTCTTCATTTGTGCCGGTGCTTTCGTAGGCCTAGATAAAATCATCGAAAAACGTATGACGAAATCTAAGTCTGTGGGATTAACATCTAACAACACGAATGAGAAAAAAGAAAAATCTCATCTTGAAAAACTTGGTTCAATTGAACCCGAGGACTTAGTGAGATTTGGATTAATTCCTGAATTTATTGGACGACTACCGGTTACGGCAATGCTCGAGGAACTGGATGAAGCAGCTCTAGTATCGATTTTAACTGAGCCAAAAAATGCTGTTGTTAAGCAGTATCAAAAACTTTTTGATTTTGATGGAATCGAACTCGAGTTCACACCAGAAGCCATCAGCGAAGTGGCAAAAACTGCCCTTCACCGCAAAACAGGTGCTCGTGGACTGCGCGCAATTCTTGAGCAAGTCATGTTGGATGTCATGTATGATTTGCCAGGAAATGATAAAATCGCGAAGTGCATTGTAACGAGAGAGGCGATCATTGGCGAAGGAAAACCAATACTTGAAGAGGGGGACCGCAAGAAGCGCCTTGAATCAAAAGCTGGTGCCAAAGCGGCCAAGAAAATTGAAAACGCATCGTGAGAAATTTGTAAAAACTTGAAAGAACTTACAATCTAAATAATTAAAATCTAAAAATAATTATTAAAGTTGGTTAGGCCGGGAAAAAAACTCCCGGCCTTTTTTTTTGTGTATTCGTTTTGAGAAATCATGGGATAATAATTTTAAGATAACCTCATGAATGAGGTTCAAATGAAGACAGTTAGGCGCAGGAGGTGCTATGTCCGATAAGAAGTCTGAAGCTATAAATAACTTCCCACTCCTTCCACTAAGAGATGTAATCATCTTTCCACACATGGTTGTGCCTTTATTCGTAGGCCGAGAAAAGTCAATCTCTGCTCTTGAAAAAGCTGCAAAGAATGGAAATGAATTATTCTTAGTGACTCAGAAAGATGCGTCTGTACTAAATCCTGAAAGAGAAGATGTGTATGACATTGGTACAGTTGTAAGTATCATCCAGATGCTTCGTCTGCCAGATAACACTGTCAAAGTGCTAATCGAAGGTAAGTACAGAGCAAAAATAAAATCATTCAAGTGCGAAAATGATGGTTACTACTCTGACGTTGAAAGATGTTCAGACATCATCGATTCGGACGTCGATGTCGAAGCATCGATGAGATCAGTGAAATCAATTTTTGAACAGTACGTGAAACTCAATAAGAGAATTCCTCCTGAACTACTTATGAGCATTTCATCAATTACTGATCCTTCGCGCTTGGCCGATATCATCGTCGCTCACCTCACGATGAAGATCCCTGAGAAACAAGACATTTTAAATGCTGTGAACGTTGATACTCGTCTTCAACTTCTCCTCGAAAAAATGCAAGGTGAGATTGAGATCATTAATGTCGAGAAGAGAATCCGTTCGCGTGTAAAAACGCAAATGGAAAAATCTCAAAAAGAGTACTACTTGAATGAGCAGATGAATGCGATTCAAAAAGAACTTGGGAATAAAGGCGATGAGAAATCAGACTTCGCTGAGCTTGAAGAAAAACTAAAAGCGAAGAAAATGCCTGAAGACGCTCGTGAAAAAGCGAACAAGGAGCTTCGGAAGCTCAAGTCTATGTCACCGATGTCTGCGGAAGCAGCAGTCGTTCGTAACTACTTGGACTGGATGGTTTCTCTCCCTTGGGATGAGTACACTCACGATGATAACTCTGTGGCGAAAGCACGTGAGATCCTTGATAACGATCACTACGGTCTTAACGATGTGAAAGAGCGTATCGTTGAATATCTTTCAGTTCGCTCACTTGTGAAAGACGATACTCGTGGCACACTTCTTTGTCTTGCGGGGCCTCCGGGAGTAGGTAAGACTTCGATTGCGAAATCTCTCGCCGAATCACTTGGCCGTAAATTTGTTCGTATTTCACTTGGTGGGGTACGTGATGAAGCTGAAATCCGTGGTCACCGTCGTACATACGTTGGTGCAATGCCAGGTAAAATTATCCACGCTCTTAAAAAAGCTGGAACATCTAACCCAGTTATTCTTCTTGATGAGATCGATAAGATGAGTTCAGACTTCAGAGGAGACCCAGGAGCAGCAATGCTTGAGGTTCTAGATCCGGGTCAGAATAAAACTTTCGGTGATCATTATATCGAGTGTGAATATGACCTTTCAAAAGTGATGTTCATAATGACGGCCAATGATTTAGGAGCGATCCCTGGTCCTCTTCGTGACCGTATGGAAATCATTCATATCGCTGGGTATACTCCTGATGAAAAAATGCAAATTGCGAAGAAATATCTTTTACCTAAATCTGTGGAGTCACACGGGCTTCAAAATTACCCTGTGACGATGACAGACAAGATCTTCTCAACAATAGTTCGTGGGTATACGAAAGAAGCCGGTGTTCGTGAGCTTGAGCGCTTAATGAATACGATTTCTCGTAAGATCGCCACAGAAGTTGTGACTGAAGATATCAAAGAAGGCCGCAAGTTTGTGGTTACGGAAAAGAATCTTGAAAAATACCTTGGCCCAGTCAAGTTCGATAGGACAGGAATTGAAGAGCAACCTCAAGTTGGTCTTGTAAATGGTCTCGCTTGGACATCTGTTGGTGGTGAGCTTCTAAATATTGAAGTGGTCACTGTTCCGGGGAATGGAAAAATCCAGGTCACAGGAAATCTTAAGGATGTGATGAGAGAGTCAGCTTCAGCAGCACTTTCATACGTACGTTCGATTTCCAATCGCCTTGGTGTGGATCACGAATGGTATGCTAAAAACGATATCCATATCCATGTGCCAGACGGTGCAACACCTAAAGATGGTCCTTCTGCAGGGATCACGATGGCGACGGCTTTGACTTCGGCGATCGCGAACATTCCAGTAAGACAGGATGTTGCGATGACTGGAGAGATTTCTCTTCGTGGTCGAGTGCTTCCGATTGGTGGTCTTAAAGAGAAGATCCTTGCAGCGAAACAGGCCGGTATTACAACCGTGATCATTCCTAAAAAGAATGAGAAAGACATTGTGAAAATTCCTGATGAGATCAAAGCTGGAATGGAGATACGTCCAGTGACTGAGGCAGAGGAAGTTCTTAGGGTCGCTCTTAACTTGACGAAACCAGAAGAGTTCATGAAGGCGCGAGCACTTAAAGTTCTTGATGGAGATGCTAGTTTAGAAGTGGCCAACTAAAAGTAATAAAGCCCAAAGGGCCTGGTAGAAATACCAGGCCCTTTTTTTGTCACAAAATCCTGAAGAAAATTCACATCAACGGCAAAGATTCAAAAAAATCATACTTTTACTCATTGTAATTTTTACAGCGGCATCGCATAAGAAGTCATTTTTATATTATTCTCCTGACAGTTTTTCACTACTACGGAGAATCTCATGAAAAAATCCTCGTTCTCAATGAAAGCTTCATTAATCGCAACCATGATTCTTTCCGGCCAAGTCATGGCACAGAGTCTTCCGGATGAGATCAATCACCCTCAATACTTACGAGTTTACCAAAGTCTTGATCAGCTTCTTTCGCAGAAGATTGCGGAGTATGAAAAACTTGCTGAAGAAAAAGCTGGGATTGAAAAAACTATTGCTCAGATGGAAAAAGACCTGATTGAAATACCTGCTCGAAATAATGAACTTAAAAAGATCATTCAAGGGAAGAACCAGGAAATCGAGCGCCTTTCTTCTGAGATCATGGGAATTGAAGGTATTCTTGGTAAAATTGTTGAAGATCTTAAAAAAATTGACAGCATGATTGTTCAGCTTCAAAAAGATCTCTCGCAAGAGTCTGCTACAACAGAAAGTCTTCGTCAGAACAGAAATCAAGTGATGCAAGATATTGCTAAAATTCAGTTCCGTCTTGATAAAGAACTTGCCGATGAAAATCAATCCGTGGAAATTCTGAATAAACTCTCTGGGGAATTGAACGCATCTGTTCAAAGAAGACAGGACGTAGATAAAGAGCGCATGCAACTCGGAAGAGACGTTGAGCGCTTTAAGGTAGAAATTGTGAAGGCAAGAGGTGTTCTTGCTCAAAACACATCTGTTATTTCGGTGAAGAAGCCTTTACTTGTGGCCGCTCAAGCAAGACTTCCAGTGGTTAAGGCCGAAGCACGAGTTGAAGAGTTAAAAATTTCAGAAATGGACGTAACTCTAAACCCTAAGAAAGCTCAGCTTAATGCCATGAAAGCTGAGATGGCCCGCTTGTCTCCCGACATCACTCGTCTTGAAGCTGAGAACAAAACCCTTGCTCAAAAAGTGAGTGCGAATCAAGAGAAAATTAAGGCAACAAATGTTCAAGGGTTGGTTACCAAGCGGAGTACTCTAGAAGCAGAGATTTCCGGCGTTAGAGCACAGATAGATGCGAACAACGCAAAGATGATCGAAATTCAAGAAAGTATCAAGCCAACTCTTGGTAAGGTTAATGAACTCATGACTCAGTACCGCGAGGCAAGTAGAACTCGCAATACGGCCGAAGCAAATCGTCTGAGAGGTGAGATTGATGCTCTGAACGCAACCATTGAACCTCAGAAAAGGGAATCACTTCGACTTTCTCAGGCGACTGAGAAGCTGGCGATTTCAATTGCACCTAAGCAACAAGAGATTACAAATTTAACTTCTTCTATCACGGCCGCAGAATCGCAAGTTGCCGCTTTGGAAGTTGAGATTTCATCTCTCAAATTGAAAATTACCGAGAATGAGCAGAAGATCGCTGCTCAGTATCAAGCGAACTCAGGCCTTTCGGCACAGATTGCCGCACTCGAATCGGAAGTAAAATCGCTAGAAGCAACTCGAGAGCCGATTGCAAGAAAGCTCGCCGCACTCAAAGCAGAAGAAGCTCAGGTTTCTGCGCAGGCAACAACTCTTGCCTCAGAAGTCCAGCGAGCAGAAGCGGAAAACGTAAGACTAAATGTCTCGATTGGAGAGATGGATAAAACGATTACTTCATTTCCACAAGAATCTCGTCGACTAGAGGCACATTCTCGAAATTTAGACGAAAAGATCGCGCAAGTTCGTTCTGAAATTGATCGTGAACAGCGTCTTCTTGCTCGTATTCGACCAGCTCGTGAAGCTGTTCAAAGAGAGAGAGATGCGGCCCAGAGTGTGTTGAATAAAATTGGACAAGATTTAGAAAATTCACAACGAATTTCTGGAGCGATAAAAAATAAACTATCTGAAGAGACACGAAACCGTGAAACTCTTGTGAGCTACAATCAAGATTCAATTAGAAAACTTGATGGTTTGAAAGCCTCTAAAACGAATGCCGAAAAAGACATTGCTGGTGCAACTGAAGAAATAGGAATTAACGAGCAAGATCTTAAAACGATTGGCCAGGAACTTCCGAAATTAAAATCTTCTTACGCAACAATGAGCGCAAAAGTGTCTTCTGCCGAAATCGCTCGTAACATTGCCAAGAAAAATGCTGATGATGCTAATGTTCAGTTTCAAAATCGTCTCTCTCTTTATCAAACTTACCTTGCTCAAGCCCAAAAGCTTGGAGACGAGAAGGCCAGTGTTGGTTCAGTAGATGGGGCGAAGGTGGGAACAGTTGATGCGACAGCTAAAGCGAATAAGTTAGGATCTGAGAGTGCGACTGTTGAAGCTAAATGGGAAGCCATTCGTCGTGGTTATATTCGCGGTGAGATTGATGGATTCAGAACCGGATTTGATATTGGTATGGCCTCATCTACGGATGCGACTCGCGGAGAAGAAGATGGTCGTCTCGCAGGTGCTAAACGTGCCAAAGACCAAGCAAATCTTGTGATCAAGCCAGAGCGCTATATCCAAGAACTTGAAAGACGACTGCGTGTTGATGAGTCTCTTCAGAAATCAAAATTTTCTTTTGTGATGCCTCAAGAATCTAAAGTTGTTCATGGTAAGATTTTTGAAGTCAGTGCGACGGTTCCAGATTTATCTCAAAGCGAGATTCAAGAAGCGGCAAGAATTATTTCTTCCCTTGATACAATGATCGCTCAATCCGATTACGAGATTAAAGAGATTCTCTCGCTTCGCCAAAGATTAGCTGATGCTCGAGGAGTTTATTCAGCTCCTGGTGTTGGAGAGAACGCAAATAATGTGAACTGTTCTGCGGTCTATAAAGGTGTCAAAGAATTCGTAGAAGCTTGTAAGGGCTCATACGTCATTCGCTACCAAGGCCTTTATAATACTTCCCATAGTGAAGCTTTTAATCGCAGCTACGGACAAGCCTTTAAAAATCAAGTCGCAAGAGTTTTCGATGCAGAGTTAGACCGCCTTTATCCGGTTTATTATAAAGAAGCAACGAATGTTGGGCGCGATGTAGGGATTGCTACTGGTAAGAAAGAAATTTATCAGCAGAGTTTTAACCGCTCTGAGACAATGGCATACAATGTTTCTTATCCGCAAGAAGTAAGCCGTGTCGAAGTAGAAGCTGTGAATTTAGTCCAGGATTATTTAACTCAAAATGCAGCATTAACTTTAAAAGAGCAGGCGAAAGTTTCTACCACCTCGGCCTATGGCATGGCCCCTGGATCAGATGCCGAGCTTAAGATGCTCGTGAAAAATATTGGATCGCAGCCTTCGTTTGGAAACAGCTTAGTGAAGATAACGGAGTTGTCATCAAATCTGACATCTGACAGACGTGAAGCTCCACTTACGACTGTTGCAGCAAGATCACAAGCTGACCTTAGTGTTTTAAAAATCAAGGTAAAAGATGATGCTGCTCCTGGATCGAAGTACGTCATCGCTGGTGAAATTGTTCATCCGGGGAACCACTTTCGTTCAAGCCGAGTTGAAAGTTTTAGAGTTGAATCAGTTCTTAACATCAACCCATCAGTTGATTCTTCGATTGAGTTTGATGCATCTCCCAAAGTTGCCAATCTCTTTGGAACTAAGAAGCACGATATTGATGTGACGATTACTCCAAAATTTAGAGGGGTAGATGAAGGATTTGAAGTTGTCTTGGAAGAGATTGATTCATCCTTTGCGGAAATCATTTCTCGTCCAGCAATGACGGAAGTTCTTGGTCGTGGAACTCAGAAAAAAGTGAGCTTTACGTACAAGCTAAGCAAAGCTTCCCGTGGGAAAAAAGTAGTTCTTAAAGTGACTGTTAAAAATGCTGGAAAAGCGGTGTTTGAAAAGAACCTAGAGCTCAAGCCAGAATAGTGAATTGTTGCTGCTGAAAGAAAAATCTTTCAGCAGCAATTTATCGTTGACAGAAAAAGATGAAGTATTTAGTATGAACGCCTATTCGAAATGTGGGCGTTTAGCTCAGCTGGGAGAGCGCTACCCTTACAAGGTAGATGTCGGGGGTTCGATCCCCTCAACGCCCACCATATTTC
>JACCDH010238316.1_pt1 | contig 27776 bp, 26 predicted proteins | sample 7442481 | NCBI WGS metagenome assembly JACCDH01 (sample SAMN15323433, study PRJNA562643) | freshwater metagenome | isolation source: river surface water | place: USA:Blue River Watershed | collected 2017-08-15 | reverse complement strand
TTCAGCCACTATTGTGCAATAAAATCCACGTGAACAAGCCCACTGGGCAGGACAGGAGCGAAATGAGTCTATTTTCTTTGCACGGCAAAACGGCGTTAGTGACGGCCAGTGTGCGTGGACTGGGCTTTGAGATCGCGCGTGGACTGGCACGGCAGGGCGCACGCGTATGGATCAATGGCCGAAATGACGTGACGGTTGCGCAAGCGGTTGAACAGATCCGTGCCGAGGGTGGGCAGGCGAAAGCCATGGTGTTTGATGTCTCCCGCCTCGATCTTCTGGATGGCATCATGCGAGTCATCGACGAGACTTGGGGTCCCCTGGATATTTTGGTTAACAACGCGGGGATGCGGGATCGCCGTGACCCCTTCGCTTTCGAACTGGATGCCGTCAGGCAGATGTTCGAGACGAATCTGGTCGCGCCTTTTGAATTATCCCGACGGGTTGCGGGCCGCATGGTTGAGCATCAGGTTTCAGGGCGAATCATCAACATTACGTCGATAGCGGGTCAGATATCTCGTGCGTCTGATCCGATTTACACCACTGCCAAGGGAGGACTTGCGGCGATGACGCGGGCCCTGGCAGCGGATTTTGGTCAATACGGGATCACGGTCAATGCGGTGGCTCCGGGGTTCTTTGCCACAGAGGCGAATGCAGAAATGGTCGCAGACCAGGCTATTGAACAAATGTTGGCTAAACGCACCTCTCTGGCGCGTTGGGGGCGTCCTGAAGAAATTGCGGGGGCCGTAGCCTTCCTGGCCTCGGAAGCGGCGTCTTTTGTCACCGGTGAGGTGATCGCTGTCGATGGTGGTTATTTGGCACACTATTAGACGTCACTGGAGTCGCAACAGAAAAAACTGTTGACCGTCTTGAATCTAACACCTTAATCTGAAGCAACAATATTAAATCTGACAATTGATAGTCTATCAGTCTGAAGTTCAGTGGACATCAGTTGTCGGTCAATCATTATTTTAAAAGCCCATTAAGGGATTGGAGACAAAAATGTTCAGACCTTCAACTCGGTCAGCTTTAATCGCGTCTGTACTAATCGCAAGTTCATGCGCTTCGGTTGCACAAACGAAGGTCTCTGATGATGTTGTCAGGATTGGGGTGTTGACCGATATGTCAGGTGTATTTTCAGCCAATGTCGGTCCCGGATCTGTCCTGGCAACCAAGCTTGCGATAGAAGAGTTCGGCGGTAAAGTCGCTGGAAAACCGATTGAAATGTTGTTTGCAGACCATTTGAACAAGGCTGATATCGGAGCAGCTCGTGCGCGCGAATGGATGGATCGCAATGGTGTTGACGTCGTGACAGAGTTGGGAAATAGCGCGGTCGCGCTTGCCGTCATGAATGTCGCAGCCGAAAAGAACCGCGTCACGATGGTCACAGGTGCAGGCGCCACGCGCATTACCGGTGAGGACTGCAAGCCTAACAATGTTATGTGGGTATATGACACATACGCTTTGGCCAAAGTCGGCACACTTCCGCTTGTGCAGGACGGAGCCAAGAAATGGTATTTCATCACCGCTGATTACGCGTTTGGCCACTCGCTTGAGGGTGATGGCATGCGTTTTGTAAAAGATGGTGGAGGATCTGTCTCAGGCTCTTCGCGCTATCCTTTTCCTGGCACTGATTTCTCCTCTTATCTGATTTCAGCTCAAGCAAGCGGGGCAAACGCTGTAGCCTTTGCAAGCGCGGGTGCTGATTTGCAAAATCAAATCAAGCAAGCGAACGAGTTTGGTTTGTCCAAAAATCAAAAGCTTGTCGCGATGTTGATGAGCATTACGGATGTACATGGCGTAGGTTTGGATGCGGCTAAGAACATGAACTTTGCCGAAACTTTTTATTGGGATATGGACGACGAGACGCGCAAGTTTTCACAGCGATTTTTCAAGGAACTGGGAAAAATGCCAACTGCCTTGCAAGCTGGTCAATATTCGGCCGTCTTGAATTATTTGCGTGCGGTTGAAAAATCTGGCTCTGATCAGGCTGAAGTGGTCATGAAGACTCTTCGTGAAATGCCTATTCAAGACGCTTTTGCGCGCAATGCGAAATTACGCCCTGATGGCAAGCTGATTCACGACACTTATCTTGTCTCTGTGAAGACACCTCAGGAGTCAAAAGGTCCATGGGATTATTACAAAATCGTCAAAACAGTACCAGGTGATCAGGCGTTCAGCCCACTCTCAGAAAGTAAATGTCCGCTTGTTAAAAAATAAGCTACTCCGGGTGTGAAGATGATGCATGATGAAATAATCCTGAGGTTGTTGCCGGCGCGCGTGAATGCAGACGACAAGCTGTGTTGGCGTGGTCGTCATGTGAATACTACTTTCCTATTGGAATCTGGTGCGGCACAGTATTTGATTTCGATAGAGAATGGACGAATCACCTCTGTCGACAAGGGCGTGTACCAACCGGACAGCTATCGCTTCGCTTTGCGAGCGGGTGAAAATGTCTGGAGCTCTTTTTGGCAATCCCATCCAGCACCCGGGTACCACGACATCATGGCATTAATAAAATTTAAACGTTTAAAAGCTGAGGGGGATCTCTACCCTCTCATGTCGCATTTGCTTTATTTCAAAGATGTTTTAGCAGCTGTCAGGGATGTCCCCCAGCCCGCTGGAGTCCACGCATGAGCAGTCAATCAGTCGTCAATCCAAAGATCAAGGTAGAACCGATCGTTGGTCGATACATGCATATCGATTTAAAGGGTCAGGATCACCGGATATATGTAGAGGAGTCGGGTTCAGGTACGCCCTTGCTTTGCCTGCATACTGCGGGCTCGGATACCAGGCAGTATCGTGCCATTCAAAACGACCCTGATATTCTTAAAAAATTTCGGGTAGTTGCTTTTGATTTGCCTTGGCATGGAAAGTCTTCCCCTCCTGAAGGATGGCAAAACTCCACCTACCGCTTGTCATCACAAGATTATGCGGAGGTGATTTTGGCGGTATCAGACGCCCTTGAGCTTGACCGTCCGATTGTCATGGGCTGTTCCATTGGTGGGCGGATCGTTTTACATCTTGCGCTCGAACATCCGGAAAGATTTGGCGCAGCCATTGGCTTGCAGTCAGGGGCGCACGTCGAGCCTTATTACGATTTGGAGTGGTTGCATCGCTCTGATGTGCACGGTGGCGAGGTCTGTGCAGGAATTGTTTCCGGACTGATCGGACCATCTAGTCCCTCCGTTGAGCGTTGGGAGACTCTTTGGCATTACATGCAGGGCGGTCCCGGAGTCTTTAAAGGCGATTTGTTTTTTTACACCGATGATGGTGACATCAGGGATCGCGTTAAAAATATTGACACAAAGAAATGTCCTCTTTGGCTATTAACCGGCGAGTATGACTACTCCTGTACTCCGCAAGACACAGAGTATCTTGGGAAAAATATTGCCGGCAGTCATTGGCAGATTATGCGGGGCATGGGTCATTTCCCCATGAGCGAAGATCCCAAGACTTTTCTGGAGTATTTGAAACCTGTGCTTGAACAGTCTCTGGCATCAAGAGCCCAGCGGACTCAAGAGGGTAGTCCGTAGCGAGGGAAGTCCGTTGTGCTTAGCGCAAGTTGCAGACATCCATCTGGGGCTGTACAAAGCCAGGGTCTCCGTTGCCATAGGCAGCCGGGTGCATGGTTCTGACTGTCTGTATTGCTTTCAGGCAAGCGGAGCCATAGTGAGTTGATCTGGAAAAGGCGCCCCAGCGCATTTGCATTTTTTGTACGACTTCCGACTGTATTCTGCAGTTGACGTTTCCCCCGCATCGCAGCGGCGAGGTTCCATCATAAGACGCGGCGGGTCGAGGCGCGGCAGCTGGTGGCGCTGAGGGTGCGGGTCTTGGGTTGGCTTGGGCGGTAGGTACAGTGGCCGAGCGACCATCGAAATCCACTCTGTCCAGCTGGCACAGATTCAGATTGCGTTTTTCTTCGACAAGCCGGCTTTGATATTCAACCCGAAGATCAAAGCTGCAGCCACGCGCGGATCCGGGGTTAAAAACCTGTTCATAGCCTTGCATCAAGACTTCTTCACCCAAAATATCCTGGCCCCAGCCGGTGGATTGCAAGGGTGAGATAAAAACTTTAAATATCGGCTCAGTACCTCGGTTTACGAGAGTAAAGCGCGTATCAATGAAGTTGGCGGGAGTTGGAAGACCAGAGCCAACACGCTCCATCACCCATTTCACATTTTTTTCACCTTCGAAATACAGGCGTCCGTCAGCTTGCAGCGTTGCTTGCACATTGTAAAATTTGCCGTCGGTATAAACCTGTCTGCCTGCAAAGGTCGTAGGGGAAGTGGCTGTCAGTTGAATAATGTTTTGACCCACTTTGAAGTTGGGACTGTTCGTGCTGGTGGCAGTGCCAATCCCATTTTTCAAAACGTAGCCGTACTTCCACTGTGTGCTGTACCAATTACCATCGAGCACGTCCACGGCGTCCTGGGCATTTCCGATCGGTACCATGAGGAAAAACATGGCCATGGTCTGGAAAACTCGGAACATTGTTATATGCATAATGGCGACCCTGATGCCAGATTATAAGTGTTGTCAATTTGACAATTATAGTCTTGTGTCTGTTCAGTTTGCCAGCGGCTTTTTCCTGCTAGCCAAGTTTGCCGCCCAGAACAGTAAGGTCAATAAAACGGCGGCCCCGACTTGTGCGACCAGCACGATGTTGTAAGACTGATCGATGGCCCATAGCCACGCGGCAACGACCGGACCGATCGCGCGCGCAATGATAGTCGGGACCGTAATCAGGCCGTTGAGTGCGCCATAGGCGTGCGCACTCAGCATTTCGGGTACGACTTGCGAACGCACAATCGTAAAGACACCATTCGCCAGACCGTAAATGCCGAAGAGTGCCGCGACAAGTTGAAAACTCAGTGAGTCCAACAGGAAGGTCGCGAAGACAAAAGGGAAAATACTGAGCATGATGGAGCCAAGCGTGCGCATCGAGACGCTTGACGCGAAACGGCTGATGATCATGCGGCCAAGCACCTGGGCTGGGCCGATAATAGAAATCGCCCATACGACTTCATTAGTCGGTAATTGCTTGTCGAGCAACATGGGGTACATGTGAAACGTAAAAACTGAGAAAACCATCGAGTAGGTTGTCAAAGCAATCAACAAGAGCCAGAACACCGAACTTCGCAGGGCCTCGTGCACGATGTTTTTATCGCGTGCGATGTTGTCCGCCTTGCTGCTGGTCTGTGTGGCGTTGACGGCATCGAGTTCGGGTTTGATCCAGTGCCAGTAGCCTGCGGCGCAAGCAACGTTGACCAGCGCAAGCACCCAGAGCGAGGCGCGCCAGCCCCAACCATCCAGCAAGAACTGTTCAAGTGGAATAAAGACCGTACTGGCAAAGCCTGCCCAGAGTGTGATGGTAGTGATCCCGGCGCGAGAGTTTTGTGGACCGACGCGACGCGCGAGCAGCGCGAAAGCGGACTCATAGAGTATGGCTGCCTGGAGTGAACCCATCGCAGCCGCGATCAAGTAGAAAATAAACAGGTGATGAACGAAAGACCAGGCAATAAATAAGACCGCTGCGGTGATTGAACCCCAGACCATGACGCGCTTGCCATAACCTCGATCAATTGCCAGTCCGACGGGATAGGCGAGCGCGGCCGCTAGTAACAGGCCGATTGTCAGAGCGCCGTAAACGTCTGATTTTGACCAGCCCAACTCGCGCTGCATGGCGACGACAATCACTGGAAACGCATAGTAAATCGTGCCGTACGAACAGATTTGTGCGATACCAAGAAAATGGGCAAGTCCGTGTACTTGACCTGTGTTGGTTGATGCCTCGCGATCCATACCTTGTCTCGGTGTTATGATTTTTTATCAAACTAAAGATTACCTCATAATGAAAATATCATCGATTCTTGGACTGTCAGTCTGTTCCGCTGCGATTGTGTTGGCGGGCTGTTCGAGTAGCACACCAAGTGATACGGCCTTGGCCATGCGTGCGGATTTGTGCAAGACAAAAGACTTGGGCAGCATGACCAAATACCTGACCGAGGAGTCCAAGCCATTGATGGAAATGGTCGTCAAGCTCGCCTCCAGTCCAGAAAAGAAAGCGATGATGGACAAAAACCTGGGTGAGACTTGCGCTAAACCTGCAAAGGTGATTGCAGAGAGAGTGACGGGCGATACAGCTGAAGTCACTCTCGATGGCGATAAGCCGATGAAGCTCAGAAAAGTGGACGGTAAATGGCTCGTCGTCATTTCCAAAAACTAAGAGTTTTCGTTGTTCTCGGAACGGCCGCATTGATGAGTGCGGCTGTTTTTTTTCTGTTGTTTCCGCAACGCGCGGAGCAGGACTTTTCTGTGATGCAAGCCGAGAGGCTAGTTGCCGAGCTGACCACTCAGCTTAAGGAAGGTGATCTTGTATTTAGGCGCGGGCGCGGTTTTTGGTCCGAGACATTTTCGGATCGCGCCGGTTCGAACTTGAGCCATGTGGGTGTCCTAGTTCTTGACCAGAATGGGTGGTCGGTCGTGCACGCCGAAGCCGACGATTTGAGTCTGATTGGGGGTGTGCAAAGTACGCCACTTGTTACTTTTTTAACAGGTACGGTCCTGCGACATTTGCGCAGAATTCAAATGACTGATGAAAGTCGCTCAATCTTCGTCACGGACATCAGAGACCATTTGCGTCGACAAACTCCTTTTGATACTGGCCTGTCGCTCGAAGATGATGCCCAACGTGTTTATTGTTCAGAGCTGATCTGGGCTTCTGCCCAAAAAGCCGGAGTCGATTTGGCTCGACCCCGGGAGTTGCTGGGCAAGTCTTACATCACCATTGACGACTTATTCTTTAGCCCTTTGTTGAGCGTGGTGTCTGTCACGCCTTGATCAGGCCTCATCCAGTCAAGCATCTCAGTCCAGTATCAATCTCCTAACCGCACCAGTCCATCGACTGCCAGTACTTTGTTGGACTGAACGAACAAGGGGTTGATTTCAGCTTCGAGCACATTGACACCCGTGACTGCAGCGAGTTTGGAAAAGGCGACGACCGCTTGTGCCAAGGCCTCGCAGTCACCCTTAGGCAGGCCACGGAAGCCTTTGATGAGCTTGGTGACGCGGACCTCGTCGATCATGGCGTGTGCCTGCTCGAGCGTGACAGGTGCCAGACGGATTGCAAAATCGGGTGACAACTCTGCCGTAATGCCCCCCGCACCCAGGATAATCGTCGGGCCGACTAAGGGATCATTGCGATAGCCGAGGATCAACTCGATCAGACGCGACTCCATGGCCTGAACCAGAAAACCGTCGATTCTTGCTTGTGGTGCGTAGGCTTTCGCGTTGCGACCGATCTCCTGCACAGCGGCTTCAAAATCCGCAGTGTTGTGGATGCCGACTTTGACGCCACCGGCCTCGGTTTTGTGCGGAATATCGCGCGAAGATACTTTGACCACAACGGGGTAGGGAACTGAGTGCGCAGGTTTTTCGCTGCTGACAAGCTGCGCTTGCGCGGTATTGACACCCAGTGTTTTAAAGACTTGCGCGGCTTCGAATTCGGTGAGTAAGCCCTGCTGAGGACAGGAAGCGGGCCAGGAAATTGCCGGCAAGGTTGGCGGGGCGCTGATGCGTGGCTGGAAAAATACTGACAAGGCGTCCGCGCAGGACTCGGGTGTGCGAAACGCGGGAATGCCTGCTTGTTGTAACAGGCCGAGCGAGGCCATTGCTTCAGGTGCCAAAAACACTGCGAGCGGTTTGGTGTCGGGCTTGTCTGATTCGACCAGAGGTTTGACGGCCAACTCCGGATGAAACTGCGCAGAGGAACCCACAACGCTCAACACGGCATCACACCAATCGGTGCGTAATAGTTGCTCGAGCAGGTCTTTGTATTGCGCGCTTGTCGCGGCAAGCGTCAGATCGATGATGGTCGTCTCGCGAATTTTCATGCCGCGTTGCGCCATCTGGGCGACGAAAGCGGGTGGGGGGGCGACCGCCACCATGCCCATGAGCCCGAGGTTGTCGACGACTGTCGCCGCACCCCCGCCAGTCGTGGTGATCACAGCCACGCGAGCGGGGTGGGGGTGGGGTGCTGTTTTGCCCAGATAGCGTTGAGCCAGTGGCGCGATTTCAAACAGGGTCTCAAGATTGCGCACGCGCAACACGCCGTGGGCACGCAAAAAGGCGTCTACGGCCACATCGTTTCCTGCCAGAGCGCCTGTGTGTGATTGGGCCAGGGCATCGCCCTGTTCGGAGCGTCCGATCTTGTAAGCAATCACTGGTTTATTGTGCGCGCGGGCACGTTCAAGCGCACGTGCCAAGGTGGGTGAATCGCGAATGGTTTCGAGAAACAGCAGAATGACTTTGGTTTGCGCATCATCGACCAGAGCGTCGATGACTTCACCCACGGTCACGTCGCTTTCATTCCCCACCGAGACCGATTTCGCAAAACCAAAACCACGCGCATTGGCGCGTGCCATGAGAGAACCCATCATTGAGCCGCTTTGCGAGACCAGGCTCAGGCCGCCTGTGACCAGCTTTTCTGTCTCAAAGGCTGCGTTGACGGACAAAATCATCCCGCTGTGCAGATCCGCCAGGCCAATGCTGTTGGGCCCAATAATGCGGACACCTAGCTGTTTTGCGCGCGCAATCAAGGCGTCTTGGGCGGCCATCCCCTCGGGACCCGTCTCTCCAAAACCGTCCGAGTAAATCGTGATGACTTTCGCGCCCGCTTTGGCGCACGAATCGATCAATGGCAACACGAGGTCGCTTGCCACCATCACAAATGCATGGTCGATAGGGCCTGGCAGGTCAGCCAGATCGGCATACGCGGGCTCACCCATGATTTCAGACTGTGTGCGGTTGATCGGGTAAATCTTGCCCTGAAAACCATGCTTGCGCATAAAGCGCATCGGACGCGCTGTGTTTTTCTGTAAGTTTCCTGAAGCGCCTACTAGGGCGATCGCGCGAGGGGAGAATAGTGCCTGGGCAAAGTCAACGGCAGAGACGGGATTATTCATTGGGTTCAGCGATATTCAAGCAAGTTTTTAAGAAGGAAAGAACAGATTTCGCTACGATAACTCAAAGAATCGCGCTGTTTTTTTTGCCGACTATCCTACAATCGGCGATAGAGATGAAAAAAACAGGTCACAAACGGAGGGGTTGGACCCATGAGTCAGGAAAGTAGCGGAAAACGCGTTAAAACACCCGAGTCTTTGCGCAGTGCGCGATGGTTCGCACCCGATGATTTGCGATCCTTCGGTCACCGGTCTCGCGCGATGCAAATGGGTTACGGACCCGAAGACTGGGTCGGTAAACCTGTCATCGGCATTGTGAATACCTGGTCTGACATCAATCCCTGCCACAGCCACTTTAAACACCGGGTCGAAGACGTCAAGCGTGGCGTGCTGCAGGCGGGTGGATTCCCCATCGAGTTGCCTGCCCTGTCCCTTGCAGAACAATACGTCAAACCCACCACCATGCTTTATCGCAACTTGCTGGCGATGGACGTGGAAGAGTTGCTGCGCTGTCATCCGATTGACGGAGTGGTGCTGATGGGGGGCTGCGATAAGACGACGCCCGCTTTGCTGATGGGCGCCACCAGTGCGGGCTTGCCCTCCATTTATGTGCCTGCCGGTCCGATGTTGCGCGGCAACTGGCACGGCAAGGTACTGGGATCCGGTTCGGATGCCTGGAAATATTGGGATGATCGACGGGCGGGTTTGATTAATCAGAAAGACTGGATCGAAATCGAGGGTGGTATCGCGCGCAGCCACGGCACCTGTATGACCATGGGTACGGCTAGCACCATGACTGCGATTGCTGAGGCCTTGGGCATGACCCTGCCTGGCGCTTCATCGATCCCCGCGCCGGACTCCAATCACTTGCGCATGAGCGCCGAGTCCGGACGCCGAATCGTCGATATGGTCTGGGAAGACCTCACCCCCAACAAAATTCAGACGCATGCCGCGTTTGAAAACGCGATTGCTGTCGCGATGGCCATGGGGTGTTCGACGAATGCCATCATCCACGTGATTGCCCAGGCCAAGCGCGCGGGCTGTGACATCGGGCTCGAGGATTTTGATCGCTTTAGCCGCTTTGTGCCGGTGATCGCCAATGTCCGTCCGAGTGGCGATCAGTATTTGATGGAAGATTTTTTCTATGCGGGCGGACTCCCTGGTCTGATGACTCGCATTAAGCAGCATCTGCATCTGGATACCTTGACGGTGACCGGTAAAACGCTTGGTGAAAACATCGAGGGTGCCGCTGTATACAACGACGATGTGATTCGTCCGATCGACAATCCGATCTACGCTGAAGGCGCTCTGGCCGTGCTCAAGGGGAACCTGGCTCCCGACGGTTGTGTGATCAAGCCCAGTGCTTGCCCGCCGCATCTGCATCGTCATACGGGTCCCGCGCTTGTCTTTGATGACTACCCCTCGATGAAAGCCGTGATTGATCGCGATGATCTCGATGTGACCGCGGATCATGTGCTGATTTTGCGTAACGCTGGGCCGCAGGGTGGTCCAGGCATGCCAGAGTGGGGGATGTTGCCCATGCCTAAAAAGCTCCTCAAACAAGGGGTGAGAGATATGTTGCGCATGTCCGATTCGCGCATGAGCGGCACGAGCTATGGCGCGTGTGTGCTCCATATTTCTCCGGAGTCTTTTGTCGGCGGTCCTCTGGCGCTGGTCAAAACAGGCGACATGATCTCGGTGGATGTTCCAGCACGCACGATCAATCTCGACATCTCCGAAGAGGAGTTCGCGCGGCGCAAAGCAGCATGGAAAGCACCGGAGCCCAAGTACGAGCGCGGTTATGGCTGGATGTTCTCCAAACATATCCAGCAGGCCAATGAGGGCTGTGACTTTGACTTTTTGCGAACGGACTTTGGTAAAGCTGTTCCTGAACCAGACATCTATTAAGAGACGGAATCATGAGCAAACTTTCTGCTGCGACACGCGACAAGCTCATGGCGGTGAGTACCGCCACGTTGGCGACTTGCCTGTACAAGCGTGGCTTGCGTTCGCAATTTATCCAAAACGTTCAAAAACTCTCTCTGGCCAAGAAAAACATGGTGGGAGAAGCCTATACCTTGCGGTACATCCCTGCGCGCGAGGATTTGAACGGAATTGAGGTCTTTAAGGATCGTGCGCATCCCCAGCGTAAAGCCGTGGATGAGTGCCCAGCGGGGGCAGTGATGGTCATCGACAGTCGCAAGGATGCCCGCGCGGCTTCGGCCGGAGGCATTTTGGTGGGACGACTGATGGCCCGGGGCGCCGCAGGTGTGGTCACGGACGGTGGTTTTCGGGATTCGGCAGAAATCGCCGAGCTCGGCATTCCTGCCTATCATCAGCGTCCTTCGGCACCGACTAACCTCACGCATCATCAGGCGATTGATATCAATGTACCGATTGCCTGCGGCGATGCGCCCGTGTTTCCGGGAGATGTGATCGTCGGAGATGCGGATGGCGTACTGGTGTTACCCGCGCATTTGGCTGACGAGCTGGCCAATGAGGCGACCGAGATGACTGTTTTCGAGGATTTTGTAACGCAAGAGGTCAAGACGGGTCGGTCGATTCTCGGTCTTTACCCCAACACGGACCCAAAGACGACAGCCGACTTTCAGGCTTGGAGAAAGAAAGTGGGCAGATAAGGACGCTAAAAAGCTCTGGACACAAAAAAGCCCTGCATGGCAGGGCTTTTTTAGGAAATCTGTACTGGGGTGAGCGACGGGGCTCGAACCCGCGACAACCAGAATCACAATCTGGGACTCTACCAACTGAGCTACGCCCACCACAGAAGCAAAATTCTATCATGTTTGTGCGTTTGTCGTGATTCACAATAGCAACATATTCAATTCCTAGGTAGCACTTCATGGCTCGGCTTCAAGAAATCCTGATCGAATATTGGCCTCACCTTTTGTTGGTCATTTCGATCGTCGCAACTACCGTGGCCTCCGTCCATGCGGCCATGACCAAGCAAGATGTCAGGGCGGCAATCGCTTGGGTGGGGGTGATCCTCTTTTCCCCTATCCTGGGGGCCTTTTTATATCTTGTCGCAGGCATCAACCGCATCCGTAAGGATCGCGTTTTTGCCAGGCGTGCCCATACGCTTTACGACAAGGATCTGATCGACAAGGTTCTGGTGCATGATGTTGTGGATGTCTCTGGCCCTCAATTTGCCTCGCTCAAAACACTTGGAGACCGGGTCAGTGATTTCAAGGTGCTGGGTCTCAACCAGATCAAGATGCTGCATGGTGGTGATGAAACTTACCCAGCGATGTTAGAGGGAATTCGCCAGGCAAAGCACTCGATCGCACTCCAGAGCTATATTTTTGATCACGATACGATTGGTAAAGAACTCGCCCAAGCCTTGATCGACGCCCATCACCGCGGCGTGCACGTTCGAGTGTTGATCGATGCGGTGGGCGCCAAATATTCGCATCCGCCCATCACTTCCATGTTGCGCGATGCGGGTGTCAAAACAGCTTTGTTTATGCAGCCCGTGATTGGTATTCGTCTGGTCTATGCCAATTTGCGCAGCCATCGAAAGCTGCTGGTCATTGACGGGCTGCACGGTTTCACAGGCGGGATGAATATCCGCGAGGGTTTTGTCACGGCGATCGCGAAAGATGCGGTGACGCATGACACGCACTTTCAGGTGAATGGTCCCATTGTGTATCAGCTCATGACGAATTTTGCGCATGACTGGGAATTTACGACTTCGGAAAAACTCACGGGTGAGGAGTGGTTTGCGCCTGCAGCCACCGAGCTTAGAGATTCAGGTGTGGCGTTGCGGTGCGTCCCGTCGGGTCCTGATGCAACGCTCGGTAGTACACACAGTATGTTGATGGGTGCTCTGGCCGTGGCACAAAAGCATGTCAGGATTCAGTCGCCCTATTTGTTGCCTGACATGGCGTTGATTGCCGCATTGTCCACGACCGCGCGTCGCGGCGTCATTGTGGACGTGGTCGTCCCGGGCGCCAACAACCTCAAGCTTGTCAATGCTGCGATGATGGCTCAGATTGACCAGCTTATTGCGACAGGCTGCCGGGTCTGGAGAGCCTCGGGGACGTTTGATCACTCCAAGCTTTTTACCGTTGATGGCGGCTGGTCTTATATCGGCTCTTCCAATATCGACCCACGAAGTCTGCGTCTGAATTTTGAACTCGACCTCGAGGTGTACGACCGCAGTATCGCCAAGGAGATTGAGACCAAGATCGATCGCATCATCGCAAACGCCGAGCTCATCACGCTGCGCATGGTGCGCAAGGATCCGTTCCTGATCCGATTGCGCAACAAGGTGATCTGGCTAGCTTCGCCTTATTTATAGATTTATAGATGATCGAGCGGATCCTGCTCAGGGTCCGCCGCATGGCCCACGCCCGCGCCTTGGATGCCATGTTTGTTCATTGACGCTTTGACCATGCCGCTCGCCTTCATTTCCTCGACAAATTGACGCAAAAATGTTGCGGCCGCCGGGCCCTTCGATTTTGGTACTCCCATGGCTTGATTAATCACCATGAAACGCTCTGGCAGGATTCTCACGCCGGACATTCCCTGCGTGTCCGCTTCAAGTTGTTGTTTGACGCCTGCAGCCACTTCGATGTTTTGCGCGAGGAAATCTTGCACAACGGTCTGTGAGGACGATGCGCGCACGATCGGAGATTGCTTGAGATGTCTGGTGAGAAACAAGTCGTAGGCACTTCCCTTGCCAACTACAACACGATTGCCGGGTGCATCGACTTGATCATTTCGCGTAATGGGCGAGTCCGTGCGCACAAGGTAATACCCTTCGATCAGCACATAGGCTGCGGTAAAAGAAATTTCTTTGCCACGCTCTGGATCCACGGCAAAAAAACCGATGTCGGCACGTCCCGATTCGACTGTTGTGACGGATTTTCCAGCGGTCTCATTGACGATCAGCTCAACCGGAACTCCCAGTTTTTGACCAAGCGCCTGAGCCAGATCAATTGAAATGCCAAATGGTTTGCCCTGTGCATCCAGATTGGCAAGAACAGGATTGCCGATATTGAGCGATGCGCGCAGCACACCATTAGGGGCAAAGGCTTGGATGATATCGCGGGAGATGGAATTCATGGGATGGGTGCTCCTGTCAGATCAGCAGTGTCAGTCTGCAATTTTTTGCCAACATAACAGAATCAGAGTCAATTGACAGGGCACAATCCAATACTGTTTCGTAGCGCCTATAATCAAATCATAGATTTCTAAAACTTATTTAGCTCAAAGATCATTCAAATGATGAATATTCGTTTACTGAAGTCCTCTGCTATTTGCGCGGCTTTTCTGCTGATGAGCGGAATGGCCCACGCCCAGCCTAAACCGGCTGCCCCGTTGGCGACAGTCAATGGTGTGGCGATTCCGGAGTCGCTGCTTGAGCAAAATGTCCGTGCCAATGTTGCGCAGGGCCAGCGTGATACCCCCGAGCTGCGTCAGGTTCTCAAGGATGAACTGATTAATCGTGAGATTTTGTCGCAGGAAGCTGCCAAGCTTGGATTGGATAAAACCGCAGAAGCCAAGACGCAATTGGCACAATTGCGCCAGACCATGATGGTTGAGCTTTTGCTGAACGATTACGCGAAAAAAAATCCAATCACGGATGTCAAAATCAAAGCTGAATATGATCGGCGCGTGGAGCTGCTTAAAAATGAGCAAGAGTACAAAGTTGGGCTGATCGTCACGCAAACCGAAGACGAAGCCAAGTCGATTCTCGCCCGTCTGAACAAGGGCGAGTCTTTTGCCAAGCTTGCCGAGCAATCTTCGATCGATCCGAGCAAGGTTCGTGGTGGGGACGTGGGCTGGGTTCTGCCGGCTCAGATCTTGCCAGCGATTTCCAACGTGATGGTCAATTTGAACAAGGGGAGCCTGGCGGTTGCCCCGATTCGTACGCAGGCAGGTTGGAACATCATTAAAGTCGAAGACAAGCGCGCCTATCAGGCACCGAGTCTGAATGATGCGAAAAACGAAATTCGCCAGTCTTTGGCTCAGCAGCAACGCGCCGAGTTGGTCAAACGTTTGCGTGATAGCGCCAAGGTACAGTAATTTTGGCGCCCCCGGCGAGAATCGAACTCACAACCACCCGCTTAGAAGGCGGGTGCTCTATCCAATTGAGCTACGGGGACGGCGCGGCGCTATTCTAACCTTTCTAATCTGGTCTGAGTTCTGATGTCACAACTCTTTGCCGTTCATCCTGACAATCCGCAACCTCGTCTGCTCAGGCAGGCGGCCCAGCTTTTGCAAAACGGCGGGCTCGTCGCGCTCCCGACCGACTCAAGTTATGCGGTTGTCGCGCGCCTCGATGATCGCGCGGCCGCTGATGCTTTACGTAAGCTGCGCGGCCTCGATGAGCGTCACCATCTGACGGTGCTGTGCCGGGATATGACCTCGATCAGCCAGTTTGCCCGCGTCGACAATGCCCAGTTTCGGTTGTTAAAACAAGCCACTCCCGGGCCCTGGACGTTTATTCTGGAGGCGTCACGCGAGGTCCCGAGACGGGTTTCTCATCCTTCCCGTAAAACGATCGGTATCCGAGTCCCCGCACATCCCGTGACACTCGCTTTTTTGGAAACGGTTGACGCGCCATTGCTGTCTACAACCTTGATTCCCGAGGGTGAGGAGTTGCCGCTCAACGATCCCGAGGAGATCAGGGAACGTTATCAGCACGCTTTGGCTGCGGTGATTGATGCCGGGGCTTGTCCCTTCGAGCCCACCACGGTGATCGATTTATCGGGACCCGTACCCGAGCTCATACGTCGCGGTCGAGGTGATCCGGCTCTTCTAGGTATCTCTTAGCGTTGCATGCCCGATAAACCTCTACAATCAGTTGCATGAACGAAATTATTCAAACGCTGACCCTGTATGCTTTGCCAGTGGTGTTCGCCATTACCCTGCATGAGGCGGCTCACGGCTATGTGGCGAGATTGTTCGGAGATCCAACCGCGACACTCGCGGGCCGAGTGACCCTGAATCCAATCAAGCATGTCGATCCGATGGGAACGATCGCCGTACCGATCGGTATTTTGCTCATGTCCAAGCTGGTGGGCGGACCGTTCTTGCTGTTTGGCTGGGCCAAGCCCGTACCGGTTGATTTTGGACGCCTGCGCCGGCCCAAGAGAGATATGCTCTGGGTGGCCTTGGCAGGTCCTGCTGCAAACCTTTTCATGGCAATTCTCTGGGGAATTTCTCTGCGATTACTGTTCGAGTCTGGCGACCGAAGTAGTTTTTGGTTTCAAATGGCCCAGGTGGGTATCCAGATCAATTTGACATTGATGGCACTGAATCTTTTGCCGATTTTGCCCCTCGACGGAGGCAGGATGCTGTTCAGCCTGTTGCCGCATCAGCTCGCCTGGCAATATAGCCGCATTGAACCTTTTGGCCTCTGGATCGTGATTGCCCTGCTTGCCACAGGGTTGCTTGGCACCCTCATCGCACCCATGATGTCTCTGGGGGAGTGGGTGGTAAGACTAGTGCTCTGAAAAGCCCACTATTCCGGTACACTTTCGACTGACTTCTATTAACGGCGCTTAGGCGCCACGAACAGCGCTCTGGATCCTATTTATGGCCACGAATTCTTCTTCCAACGGACCCCAGTTTCAAGGCAGCATTCCAGCCTTAGTGACCCCGATGCATCCAGACGGCAGCCTGGATTATGAAAGCTTTCGGGCTCTGGTGGACTGGCATGCCCAAGAAGGCACAGACGCACTGGTGATCGTCGGCACTTCCGGCGAATCCCCGACTGTCAATGTCGACGAGCATGCAGAACTCATCCGCGTTGCTGTCGAACACGCTGCTGGACGTTTACCCATCATCGCTGGCGTCGGCGCAAACTCGACGCGTGAAGCCATTCATCTGGCTGAGCACGCGCGCAAAGTCGGTGCTCACGCGGGCTTGTCCGTGGTGCCCTACTACAACAAGCCTTCGCAAGAAGGTATTTACCAACACTTCAAGACAGTTCAAGAAGCGGTCGATCTGCCAACGGTGCTCTACAACGTGCCCGGTCGCACGGTTGCCGATATGTCGCATGACACCGTGCTCAGGCTGGCTCAGATCCCTGGCATTATCGGCCTCAAGGACGCTACGGGTGACATTGGTCGCGGCGCGTTGTTGATTCGCGATGTGCCTGCCCATTTCCAGATTTTAAGTGGCGATGATGCCACCGCGGCCGCGCTGATCTTGCTGGGTGGTCGCGGCAATATTTCCGTGACAGCTAATATCGCGCCTCGTCAAATGAGTGAGATGTGCAAGGCTGCCTTGGCCGGTGATGTACAAAAAGTCCGACAGTTAAATAGTCTGCTGGGTCCTCTCAACAAGCTTTTGTTTGTTGAAGGGAACCCGATTCCAGTGAAGTGGGCATTGGCGCAGATGGGACGTATCCCCTCTGGTATCCGCTTGCCGCTTGTGGAATTAGGCGCTCAGTATCACGCTCCTTTGAGAGCTGCAATGGTTCAGGCGGGGTTGCTCTGAAATGAAAAGTTTGTTGAGTCAAAAGAAAGCGCTGATGGTGTCGGCAATTGCCGCCGTCATGGTGCTGAGTGGTTGTGCCTCGGTGCGAGAGGTGTTGAGTGGCGATAATTCTGTCGACTACAAGAGCGTGGTGCGCACTGATCCTCTGAGCATTCCGCCTGATATGACACAGGCCGCGAGTGACCCGCGTTTCCGTGCGCCCGACTCAGGTACAACGACTTTTAGTCAGTATCAGAAAGCCGGCCAGGTGAATCCTGCCGCACAAGCTTCGACTGCGAAATCCGCCGTGCTACCAACGCGCAGTGACATGCGCGTGATGCGGGATGGTGATTTACGCTGGTTGTCTGTGGATATGCCTGCTGACCGTGTATTTTCCACAGCAGCCGATTTTTGGACAGAGCTTGGATTTACGCTCGACGTCACAGATCCCAAAGCGGGTTTGATCGTGACCAACTGGGCTGAAAATCGCGCCAATATTCCTGACAGCTGGATTCGTCAGGCACTAGGGAGCGTGATGGGTGGCGCTTGGGACAGCGGTACACGTGACAAGTTTCGCACACGTATTGAACGTAACGGCAACCGCACCGAGATCTACATCACTCACCAGCACATGGTTGAAGAGGCTCTTGGTAAAGGCGCCGGAGGTGTCGCTGCCGATATCCGCTGGACAATCGGAAAGGAAGATCCAGGTCTGAACGCAGCCATGCTTGCACGCATGATGGTCTTCTTTGGTGAAGATGTTGACGGCGCTCGCAAGAAAATGGCTCAAGCCAAGGCCGATCCCCAGTCTCCTCAGGTCGTCGCACCAGATGGCGACAAGACCAAGCTGGTCATCGGCGAGACATTTGATCGCGCCTGGCGACGTGTCGGCGTGGCGCTTGATTCGGGCGGATTCGCTGTGGATGATCGTGATCGTTCGACGGGTGAGTATTATGTTCGCTACGTTGATACTGACACCGGCATGAAACGCGACGAACCACACTTCTTTGCCCGTCTGTTTGGTGCCAAGGATGCGCCAAAGGCCCCGACATATCGTATCCGTCTGACATCTGTCGGTACCCAGACTGAGGTGACGGTACTCGATGACAAGGGTGTACGAGACACGAGCGCAACCGCTCAGCGCTTGCTGGCTGTATTGGCGGACAAAATCTAAGTCGCCTTTCATCACGCGTTGCGGGTGCGGTGTCCCGTAAAAATAGGCTCCTTTTGGGAGCCTGTTTTTTTTCGCCTTCCCGAAAATAGGGCAACCAGGCTGTCAATGCACCAAAATAATGCATTGGGTGCGCCAGAATGAGGCGCATCGCAAAAATGCGCTCCCACGTCATGCTTTTACCGCAGAGTATTCGCTGTACATGGCGATCAGGCATCATTATTGCTTGTGTCAGGCCATGAACCGCGTCGAGTCTTTCACCACAGCAAGCTGGCTAGCCCGGCTTGAACTGGATTTTTATCCTACCGGGCAGGTCCAAACAGGACCCGCAGGACAAACACGCCGTACGAATCTCAAACATCAGCATCAGGGTCCGTTAAGGATACAAAAGGCGCTTTACCCCGAAGGCCCCGCACTCTGTCACGCGATCATCGTGCATCCACCCGGTGGAATTGCTGGCGGTGACCGGCTTGAGGTGCAACTTCGGAGTCAAGTACAGAGCCGTGCGCTGGTGACTACACCATCGGCTGCGAAGTGGTATGGAACTGATTGGGCTGTGCCAGCCACGCAAAAAATTGAGATCGACCTGGAAGGACAACTGGAGTGGCTTCCTCAGGAAACGATCGTCTTTGATCGCGCTCAAGTCGAGTCGGACATCACAATCGAGGCCGCCGCGACTGGGGCGATGCTGGGGTGGGATCATTTAATTTTTGGGCGACGAGCTTCAGGTGAATCCTTTACCTCAGGACGTTTTGCGCAATCACTCAAGATTATTTTTCCCGAGGGGCTCGTCTGGCATGATCGTATCGTGCTGGAGGGAAGCGATGCGTTGTTTCACTCACCGATCGGTCTGAGAGGACATCATGCGTTTGCAACGGTTTGGGCTATTTTGGCTGAGCCAGACGCATGGACAGAGCCTCAACTGGAGTCCGTGCGCAAGCAGAGCCCCGAGCTTGCGTGGACCGTGCTTCATCCACGTTTACTCGTCGGACGTTTGCTTGTTGAACCTTTAAAACTCAAGGGCTTGCTTGAACAGGCGTGGAGCACGCTGCGGCCCCTCGTTCTGGGTCGCATGGCCCTTCAACCCCGTCTCTGGGCAACATGAATCAAGGAGTGTGCGGATGGACTTGACCCCTCGAGAAAAAGATAAGTTACTCATTTTTACTGCGGCCCTACTTGCGGAAAGGCGCCTGGCACGCGGCTTAAAGCTCAATGTTCCCGAAGCGATTGCGCTGATTACGGCTGCGATCATGGAGGGCGCGCGTGACGGTAAAACCGTTGCGACACTGATGGCGGAGGGGCGCAACATATTGACTCGTGCGGATGTGATGGAGGGTATTCCTGAAATGATTCCGGACATTCAAGTCGAGGCGACGTTTCCGGACGGCACCAAACTCGTCACGGTCCATCAACCTATTCAGTAAGGAGAGGCGATGCAAACAACATCCATGGTTCCGGGACAAATGCTTGTTCAAGAAGGCGAAGATATCGAGATTAACGTCGGTCGCGATGTATTGAGCCTGACTGTGTCCAATACAGGTGATCGTCCTGTTCAGGTGGGTTCGCATTTTCATTTTGCTGAGACCAATGCGGCGTTGTCGTTTGATCGCGCTGCGGCTCGAGGTTTTCGATTGAATATTCCCTCGGGAACAGCGATTCGCTTCGAGCCTGGACAGGCCCGTGAGGTCGAGCTTGTGGCCTTGAGTGGTGATCGCATTGTGTATGGCTTTTCTGGAGCAGTCATGGGGAGTCTGGACCAATGAAAATTTCAAGACAGGCTTATGCCGAAATGTTTGGGCCGACCACTGGGGACAGGATTCGTCTCGCAGACACCTCTCTTTTTGCGCAGGTGGAAAAGGATTTCACGATTTACGGCGAAGAGGTCAAGTTTGGCGGTGGCAAGGTCATCCGGGACGGAATGGGACAATCACAGCGGATGAGTGCGGATTGTGTCGACACCGTTCTCACCAATGCATTGATCATCGATTACTGGGGCATCGTCAAAGCCGATATCGGCATTAAAAATGGTCGTATCTCGGGAATTGGCAAAGCAGGTAATCCGGATATCCAGCCTGGGGTGACAGTCGTGATCGGACCTGCGACCGAAGTCATCGCAGCCGAAGGCATGATCGTGACGGCGGGTGGCGTCGATAGCCACATACACTTTATCTGTCCGCAACAAATCGAGGAAGCCTTGTGCTCAGGCGTGACCACCATGATCGGAGGTGGAACAGGGCCCGCGACCGGGACTTTTGCAACCACGGTCACCCCCGGTCCCTGGCACCTGGCGCGCATGCTCCAATCCCTGGAGTCTTATCCAATCAATATCGGATTGTTGGGTAAGGGCAACGTGTCGTTGCCGGGACCTTTACATGAGCAAATCGAAGCGGGTGCCGTCGGTCTCAAGCTTCATGAGGATTGGGGCAGCACGCCCGCCGCGATCGACAACTGTCTGACCGTCGCAGATCAGACCGATACGCAGGTGGCGATCCATACGGATACGCTCAACGAGTCGGGGTTTGTCGAGGCCACACTTAAAGCCATTGACGGCAGGGTGATCCACACCTATCACACTGAAGGTGCCGGAGGCGGCCATGCACCCGACATTATCCGCGTGTGTGGTGAGCAAAATGTTCTGCCCTCGTCGACGAACCCGACCCGACCCTATACGGTCAATACGCTTGATGAACATCTCGATATGCTGATGGTGTGTCATCACCTCGACGCCTCGATTGCCGAAGACATTGCTTTCGCAGAGAGCCGGATCCGTCGTGAAACGATCGCTGCCGAAGACATCTTGCATGACATTGGAGCATTCTCGATGATTTCATCGGATAGTCAGGCGATGGGGCGCGTTGGAGAGGTCATCATGCGGACGTGGCAGACGGCGCATAAAATGCGTGAGCAACGTGGCTCCTTGAGTGATGGGGCATTTTCTGACCCCTCGACAAGCGATAACGCGCGCATTAAACGATACATCGCGAAATACACGATCAATCCTGCGCTGACACATGGCATGGCGCATGAGATCGGCTCAATCGAAGTCGGTAAATGGGCGGATCTGGTGTTGTGGCGGCCGGCATTTTTTGGCGTCAAACCCTCGACGGTCATCAAAGGTGGTCAGATCGCCATGGCCGCGATGGGTGATCCCAATGCCTCGATCCCGACACCGCAGCCAGTCCATTTCAGACCTCAGTTCGGAGCTTCCGCACGTGGTATTGAAACCAGTTGCATCACGTTCATGTCTGGTATCTCGGTGCAACGCGGCCTGCATCAGGAGCTTGGCTTGCGTAGACAGATCGCGACGGTGCAGGGTACGCGCACAGTCACCAAGGCCGATATGAAGCTCAACAGCGCCACCCCTCACATTACGGTGAGTCCTGAAAACTACAAGGTTTATGCCGATGGCGTCTTGCTGGATTGCGCCCCTGCGCAGGTGTTACCGATGGCGCAACGTTACTTTTTGTTTTAGGAGTTTCGATGGCGATCATGTTGACGACCCGTATTCCTGCGCAAGAGCGAGCGTCTGGGCAAGTGCAAGCTCTCTCAGAGGTCGATGCGCAATCAGAGTCTATCCCTGTACTGGAACTCACCCTTGAAGATCGGCAGCGTTCACGATTGGCTGCGATGCTTCCCAACGGACGTGCGGTCGCGGTCATCCTGGCGCGCGGCGAGTCCATGCAGCATGGGGATGTGCTTTGCGGTGAGGGCGGTGAACAGGTGCTCGTCCAAGCCGCACCTGAGTCGCTCATGCTGATCCGGGCATCCAATGCGTTCGAGCTCATGCGCATTGTGTACCACTTGGCGAATCGGCATGTGCGGGCGATGTTGCTCCCTGATTCTGTGTTGATCGAGCCTGATCCTGTTCTTGCAGAGCTTGTTCGACGCCTTGGAGGCACAGTCGAGCTGACTCGCCAGCCTTTTCTTCCCGAGGGGGGCGCTTATTCTGCCAATACGGGTGGTCACTCACATTCTCATCACCATCATCAACATCCGAGTGAATGTGGCGTCGAGCTTCAGGACGAAGCGATGGGTCAGATCGGCGAACAACTTTCCATAGCAGCCCATGCGCGATCCAAAACTTAATTCCCTTCTGGCGGCTTTGCATCTGGCGAGTCCGGCCTTACCTGTCGGAGGGTTTGCGTACTCGCAAGGCTTGGAGCAAGCGATCGAGGATCGGTGGGTCACCGATATGGAGCAGGCTTACCTCTGGATTCGTGATGGTTTGCTGCTCAATTTGGCCCGTCAGGAGTTGCCGTGGTGGTTGCATTGTTATGACTGCGCTGCACGACAGGACTGGGCTCTGCTGAAGCTGGGTAATCAACAACTCAGCGCGTTGCGGGAAACCTCTGAACTCAGACTCGAATCCCTCCAGATGGGGTATTCAATGGCAAAACTCTTTGGACAGTGGCCCCTGGCACATGCTCTGGGCCAGCTCAGGGACATGACCTGGTCTTATCCTGCAGCCTATGCCGCCCTGGCAGCCTGTAGCGGGGTAGAAAAGGAAACGGCACTGGCAGCATATTTGTGGGGATGGATTGAAAACCAGGTGTTGGCGGCCATTAAAACCGTTCCGCTCGGTCAGGTCGAAGGTCAACAACTGTTACACCGGCTCAAGGATGATATTGCTCAGGCTTGTTTGATTGCCCAGCAGACCAGTCTCTCCGATGCTGGCACCGCTGCATTCGGTCTGGCGATGGCAAGCGCAAGGCATGAGACGCAGTACAGCAGATTATTCAGAAGTTAAAAATAAGGAACACGAACATGACACAACTTTCCAATCCTTTGCGTGTAGGTATTGGCGGCCCTGTGGGTTCTGGAAAAACGACCTTGGTCGAAGTCCTTTGTAAAAGGATGCGCGACCAGTACAAACTCGCTGTCGTGACAAATGACATTTACACCAAGGAAGACGAGCGATTGCTCGTCGCGGCAGAGGCCTTGTCAGCGGACCGAATCATGGGCGTTGAAACAGGTGGCTGTCCGCATACGGCGATTCGCGAGGACGCGTCGATTAATCTCGAAGCGATTGACCGCATGCAAAAGCGTTTTCCAGATCTTGAGCTGATCTTTATCGAGTCCGGTGGAGATAATCTGGCGGCGACTTTTAGTCCTGACTTATCGGACCTGACGATTTATGTGATTGATGTGGCGGGTGGAGAAAAAATTCCTCGCAAAGGTGGTCCGGGTATCACGCGCAGTGATTTGCTGGTGATCAACAAAACGGATCTCGCACCATATGTGGGGGCCAATCTCGACGTCATGCGCCATGACACGGCGCGCATGCGTGTCGATCGCCCCTGGGTCATGACCAACTTGAAAACAGGCGAGGGTCTGGACGAGGTCATCCGTTTTATCGAAAAATCAGGTTGCCTGGTTCGTTCGTGAAAAACTGCGTCTGGACAAGACAGGTCCGATTAACGGACCTGATTATTTGCGCACCAGATGAATCCATCCATCGTCGAGCCAGTCTGCAAGTGCTTCGAGTGCATCTTTCGACAGGCGTTTAGCCGCGGGATCCGTTCCGGCAAGCTCCCGTGCATCGGCCAGTCGCTTGAGTCCCGCTTCGGCTTTCACCAAGGCGGCTTCGCCGTTGATGAAGAGTTGTTGGCCATGATAGAGCATACGTGTGCGACGATCCAGTACCCAGTGCGTATAGGCTTGCGTATCTTTTTCTGAGTCCTGTTCCTCGTCTAATTCATGCGCAAGCGGGCTGTCAAAGACAGCGGCCTGATTAGGTTCGGTGAGCCAGCACCCAAGAAAGCGTGTGGCAAGCGCATGATCAAAGCGGATTTTGCCGGCTGCAGCGATCGCAGCCTCTGTCAGTCGCTCGGGGATTTCAGCAGGATGGGCCACGGCGGGTTGACCTGGATCCCGATAGAACTTGTCGAGCGCGGGTCCGGGTAGGGCAGGTTCGCCGTAGGGGCCGCAGGCAACGCCAGCGCGAGATAGAATCTGGTCGGCCGCTGCCTCGAGCATGCCACGCGCCAGAGCCGCCTCGTCGGGTGCGCGAAAACCAATCGAAATTGTCATACAGTCATCCAGTGCGATGCCATCATGAGCGGCTTGCGGAGGCAGATACAGCATGTCCCCCGGCTCGAGCACAAACTCTTGTTCAGGCTCAAAATTTTGCAAAATCTTGAGTGGCAAATCAGGTACGAGCGATAAGTCTTTTTGCTGACCGAACTTCCAGTGTCGACGACCTTGTGCCTGCAAAAGGAAAACGTCATAACTGTCAAAATGCGGACCGACGCCGCCACCTGCAGTGGCAATGCTAATCATGAGGTCATCGAGTCGCGCGTCCGGTACAAAGCGAAACTGGTTCATCAGCGCGCAGGCCGCGTCATCATGGATATCAACGCTTTGTACCAACAACGTCCAATGCGTCTCGGACATTTTGGGCAAGCGACTGAAGGGACCGACTTCCATATTCCATTCGTCCTGGTCCCGCCAGATGAGTTTGGACTCAACATCGTCGCGCTTGCTCATTTTTTTGAGTGTTGCCATCGAGACGGGAGGCTTGAAGTTTTTGAAAGCCTGGCGCACGAGTAAGGGTTTGCGCTGCCAGTAGGTTTTCATGAATTGGGAAGGGGTGAGTCCACCCAGGAGGGCGAGGGGCTGATCCGTGTGCATACAAAACCTAAGGTAATAAATTCTTGAGTTGATAAAGCGCGTCGAGTGCCTCGCGCGGGCTGAGCGTGTCGGGATCGAGCTCGTTGACCGCTTGTTGAAGCGCAGCTTGCGCCTCTGCGAGATCACTGGGGATCTGGATTGTGCTCTGCGCGGGGGTGACCTCGCCAAACAATCCAAGCTGAGGTGTGGGTGCACCTTGGGATTCGAGTCGTTCGAGCTCGCGGGTCGCATGCCGGATCACGGCAGCTGGCACGCCTGCGCGTTGCGCAACTTGAATGCCGTAGCTGCGGCTGGCGGGTCCGTCTTTGACTTCGTGTAAAAAAACGATCCCGGACGGAGACTCCGCTGCGGCAAGGTGCACGTTGGCCGTGTTGGGTTGCTCGTTGGGCATGCGCGTGATTTCAAAATAATGCGTTGCAAAGAGTGTCAGAGCGCGATTGTGGGTGACGAGTCTTTGCGCAATGGCCCAGGCGAGCGCCAGGCCGTCATAGGTCGAGGTGCCACGTCCGATTTCATCCATGAGGACGAGACTGTGGGCAGAGCTGGAGGCCAAGATCGCGGCGGCCTCGGTCATTTCCATCATAAAGGTCGAACGCCCACCCGCGAGATCATCCGCTGCGCCGATGCGCGTAAAAATCCGATCCAGGGGACCAATCGATGCCACGCGAGCGGGCACAAAACTCCCGATCCGGGCGAGTAAGGCAATCAAGGCGACTTGACGCATATAGGTGGATTTACCGCCCATGTTGGGCCCCGTGATCACCAGCAGTGCGCGGTGCGGATTCAGGCTGCAGCTATTTGGCGTGAAGCGTTCGATTGAGCGTTCTACGACCGGATGGCGACCTGCCGTGATTTCAATGGCAGTGTGATCAAGCAAACTCGGGGCGACCCAATCGTGATGCTGCGCATGATGCGCGAGTGCGACCAATACATCGAGCTCTGCGCAGGCGCTTGCACATTGTGACAAGGCTTGCGCCATGGGCATCAGTTCTTGCAACACTTGTTCAAAGAGCCATTTTTCGCGAGCGAGCGACCGATCCTGGGCGGAAAGAACTTTGTCTTCCCAGGCTTTCAGCTCGGGCGTGATGTAGCGTTCTGCATTTTTGAGCGTTTGACGACGACGATAGTCTTCGGGAACTTTGTCTGCCTGCGCGCGACTGACTTCGATAAAAAAGCCGTGAACGCGATTGAATTCCACGCGCAAGGTCGAGATCCCTGTGCGAGCGCGTTCACGCGCTTCGAGCTCAAGCAGGTAGGCGCCGTTATCCGTGGAAATCGCACGCAACTCATCGAGCTCAGCGTCATAACCAGTGGCAATGACACCGCCGTCCCGAACTTGAACGGCAGGTTCAGCGTCAATGGCCGCCAACAATAAGCTTTTCATGCCGGGAGGCGGTAGCAAATGCTGTGCAATTTCCTGCAAGCGAGTGTGCAGGCCATGCTCAGATGATTGCGCTGATGCGATGAGTTCTTGCAGTTGGGGCAAGGCACCCAAGGCATCGCGCAAGCTCGCGAGCTCGCGGGGTCTGACCGACAGGAGTGCGATGCGAGTCGCGATACGTTCCAGATCGGGCAGGACGTTCAAGGCTGTGCGCAGCGATTCCAATACCGAGGTCGCATGTAATAGTTCACTGCGAGCATCGCTGGCTTGCATGAGGGCGGAGATCGCCTGTTGACGTGCCAGCACAGGTGCATTGTCTCTCAATGGGTGGTGAAGCCAGCGTCTTAAGAGTCGCGCGCCCATTGGAGTGCGGCAACTGTCCAGGACAGAAAAAAGCGTGGGCGCCTCCTCTCCGGACAGCGTGCGCGTGAGCTCGAGGTTGCGGCGCGTGGCAGGATCCATCAGCACATACTGGCTGGCACGATCTGCGCTCAGAGTCTGAATGTGAGCCAAGCCGTGCGCTTGGGTACGACCCGCGTAACGGATCAGTGCGCCTGCCGCGCAGATGGCGGTGGGCAAATCATCGACATCAAAGCCCGAGAGTGATTGGGTTTTGAAATGCGCAAGCAACTGTGCCTGTGCCTGTTCGGCTTCAAAGTGCCAAGAAGGGACACGCGCAGTCGCGCAGCTGAGCGTCATGTCCAGCTCCGCATCGTCGGCGATGATGATCTCGGCAGGTTCGATGCGATGCAGTTCTGAATCCAGCGCTTCTGGGGCGCACTCCGCGAGTTTGAATTCGCCACTCGCGACGTTGAGCCAGGCAAGTCCGGCACGAGGTGTTTTACTGCCCTTGCGTGAAATGAACACTGCCGCGACGCATCGATCCGCTTTGGCCGGCAGGAGTGCTTCGTCAGTCAGTGTGCCAGGCGTCACGATGCGAACAATTTTGCGTTCGACAGGACCTTTGCTCGTGACCGGGTCACCGATTTGCTCACAGATCGCCACAGAGACGCCTGCCGCGACAAGCTTGGCCAGATATTGTTCGGCTGCGTGATAGGGTACGCCTGCCATCGGAATCGGTGCGCCATTCGAGGTGCCGCGACGGGTCAGCGTGAGATTGAGCAGGCGCGCGCCGCGCTCGGCGTCCTCATAAAACATTTCATAGAAATCCCCCATGCGATAGAGC
>JACCDH011136709.1_pt1 | contig 27802 bp, 22 predicted proteins | sample 7442481 | NCBI WGS metagenome assembly JACCDH01 (sample SAMN15323433, study PRJNA562643) | freshwater metagenome | isolation source: river surface water | place: USA:Blue River Watershed | collected 2017-08-15 | reverse complement strand
CTCAGTGGCATCACTCAGTGGCATCATTGACTGATGCCGACCGTTGACCCGCAAATCCGACACTTTGCCGCCATGTCCCCCATGTTCCCCGCGTCGTCCCTGTCGCGATGCTTCAGCAACGTCGCAAAACTCCTGCTGACCGCCGCGCTGCTGCTGTCCGCACAGTCAGAGGCGCGAACGCCCGAGAACCCCGAGGCAGCGCCCGAGTCCGCCACCGCGCTGTCGGCAAAATCTCTGGTGCGCGCCAAGCGCTGGATGGCAGCCTCCGCCAACCCGCTGGCGACCGAGGCGGGCACGCGGATACTGAAAAGCGGCGGTTCGGCCGTCGATGCAGCAATCGCGATGCAGCTGGTGCTGGCGCTGGTGGAGCCGCAGTCGTCTGGTCTGGGTGGCGGCGCGTTCATGCTCACCTATGACGCGGCCAGCCGCCGCGTGCGCAGTTATGACGGGCGCGAGACGGCGCCGCTGGCCGCGAATGACGAGCGGTTTCTGGTGAACGGACAATCGCAGTCCTTTGCCGATGCCGTTAACAGCGGTCTTGCGGTCGGCACGCCCGGGCTGGTGCGCTTGCTAGAGCTGGCGCACCGCCGGCACGGCCGCTTGCCCTGGGCGCGGCTGTTCGAACCGGCGATAGTGCTGGCAGAGCAGGGCTTTCCGGTTTCTGCCCGGCTGCATGCGCAAATTGCAGGCAATCGCGATCTGTACGCGCAGCCGGCGGCGCGCGCGTATTTCTATCCGGATGGCGAGGCGGCGGCGGTCGGGCACCTGCTGAAGAATCCGGCACTGGCCACGGTGCTGAGAAGCGTCGCAGCGCTGGGCGCGCAGGCGTTTTATGAGGGTGAGATCGCTGCCGATATCGTCAATGCGGTGCGCGCCCATCCGCGTCCCGGCGATCTCGGTCTGGAGGATCTGGCACGTTATCGCCCCACAGAGCGCGCGCCGGTGTGCGGCGATTACCGCAAGCTGAGGTTGTGCAGCATGGGACCACCTTCGTCGGGCGGCGTCGCGGTGCTGCAAATGCTGGGCATGCTGGCGCAGCACCGGGTCGATCAGATGATGCCGCTGTCGCTGGAGGCCGTGCATTACTTCGCCGAGGCGGGCCGTCTGGCGTATGCCGATCGCGAGCGCTATCTGGCCGACCCGGATTTCGTGAACGTGCCGGTCCAAGCGCTGCTGGATCCTGCTTACTTGCACGCGCGCGGCGCCCAGATCGACAGCCGCATCAGCATGGGCACGGCATTGCCCGGCGATCCGGTGCGCTTTCTCGAGCGACGGGGCCGGGACAACGCGCCTGATTTGCCGTCAACGACGCATCTGGTGGCGGTCGACAGCGCCGGCAATGGGGTGTCGATGACCAGCACGATTGAATCCGAGTTTGGCAGCAAGATTTTCGTGCGTGGTTTTTTGCTGAACAATCAGCTGACCGATTTTTCACTGTCGCCGCGCGATGCTCAGGGGGTGCCGGTGGCCAATCGCATCGAGCCGGGCAAGCGGCCGCGCAGCGCGATGGCACCGACGATCGTGACCCGGCACGGTCAGCTGTACTTGCTGATCGGGTCGCCCGGTGGCACTGCGATCATCAACTTCGTCGCCAAGTCGCTGATCGGGGTCATCGACTGGAACATGGATGTTCAGCAGGCGATCACGCATCCGAACATGGGCAGCCGCAATCGCGGCATTGAGCTGGAGCGGGGCACTGCGCTGGAAGGCCTGCAGGGCGGACTGCGCAGCAAAGGCCACCGGGTGAGCCTGACGACGATGACCAGCGGTGTGCAGGCGATCGTCAACCAGCGCGGCGAGCTGACAGGCGGCGCCGACCCGCGACGCGAGGGCAGCGCTGCCGGCGAGTAGCGTGCAGGGCGATGGATCAGATCTCGATCTTCGTGCCCAGCTCGACCACGCGGTTGGGCGGAATCCTGAAGAAGTCCGAAGGTTTTGCGGCGTTCTGCATCATCCAGGCGAACAGGCGTTCGCGCCAGACGGCCATGCCGGGCAGATTGCTCGGCACGATGGTGTCGCGCGCGAGGAAGAACGAGGTATCGGCGAGTTCCAGCGTCATGCCGTGCTGCTGTTCGAGCAGTGCCAGCACATGGTTGATATCCGGCGTTTCCTTGAAGCCGTGTACTGCGCGGACCACAAAGACATTCCCGCCCAGTTCGCTGATGGTCAGGCGCTCATCGTCACGTACATACGGCACATCCCAGATCGACAGTTTCAGGAAGATCACGCGCTCGTGCAACACGCGATTGTGCTTGAGGTTGTGCAGCAGCGCGACCGGAACGAAATCGATATGCGCGGTCAGGAAGACTGCCGTACCTTCGACGCGATGCGGCGGATGAGCGAGCAGCGCCGAGACGAAATCCGGCAAGCGTATGGAATCGGCAATCACGCGCTCACGCAATAACTTCCGGCCTTTGTACCAGGTGGTCAGCATCAGGAAGCAGACTGCGCCCAGCCCCAGCGGATACCAGCCGCCGTCTTTCACCTTGATCAGGTTGGCGGTCCAGAATGAAAAATCGATCACGAAGAACATCGCCACTAGCAGCACCACCAGCACGGGCTTGATCTTCCACTCGTTGTACATCACGACGGCCAGCATCGTCGTGGTGATCATCATGGTCGTCGTCACCGAGATGCCATAGGCAGCGGCAAGGTTGCCCGATTCCTTGAACTGAATGACCGTGAAGATCACCAGCGCCAGCAGCACCCAGTTCACCATCGGCATGTAGATCTGGCCGCGCTCGGTGTCCGAGGTATGAAAGATCTGCATGCGTGGCAGGAAGCCGAGCAGGATGCCCTGATTCGCCAGCGAGTAGGCGCCGGAGATCACCGCCTGCGAGGCAATCACCGTGGCCGCCGTGGCCAGCACGACCATCGGCCACAGCAGCCACTCGGGGATCATCAGAAAGAAAGGATTCTCGATCGCCGAAGGATGGCTGAGCAGCAATGCGCCCTGACCGAAATAATTGGCCAGCAGCGCGGGCAGCGTCACCAGCAGCCAGGCGAGCCGGACGGGCTTGCGGCCGAAGTGCCCCATATCGAGATACAGCGCTTCGACGCCGGTGACCGACAGCACCACAGAGCCCATCACGATGTAGGCCTGCAGCGCATGCTCCTGTATGAAGGCCGCCGCGTAGAGGGGCGACACTGCTTTGAGCACCAGCGGGTTCTGGATGATGTTCATCACGCCGAACACCGCCAGCGCCGAGAACCAGACCAGCATGATCGGCCCGAACAGCCGACCGACCGCCGCGGTGCCATAGCTCTGCACATAGAACAGCAGCACGACAATGACCAGCGTGATCGGTATCACGTAGCGTTTCATGTCGGGTGCAATCACTTCCAGACCCTCGACGGCGGACAGCACCGAGATCGCCGGCGTGATCACCGACTCGCCCAGCAGCATGCACGCCCCCAGCGCGCCTAACATCAGCAGGCCGGTAGTGAATTTATGCCTGTCCGAACGCGTGGCGCGCATCGCCAGCGCCATCAACGACAGCACACCGCCCTCGCCGTTATTATCGGCGCGCAGAACGAAGACGACATATTTGACCGTGACGATCATGATCAGCGACCAGAAGATCATCGAGATAATGCCCAGCACCGCACCTTCGGAATAGGGAATCCCATGTTCCGGGCTGAAGCATTCTTTCAGTGCGTACAGCGGACTGGTGCCGATATCGCCAAACACGACGCCGATGGCGGCCAGCACCAGTACAGGCACCGAGGCGTGCGCATGATTACCCATGCCGGTCACGCTGACGGGGCGCATGATCGACGATTGCGAAAATTCCGGATTACTGATGGACACGTTGAATCCTGTTACGGGAAGGCTGAGAACCGTGCGCAAACCGGGTTGCCGCTATGTGCGCAGGTCCAGCCTGAACAATGCTCCGACAGTCTGACAGGGCTCTGACAGGCGCGCACCAGCGCAGTGCCCGATAGTTTTTTCAAGGAAATCATTGAGGTCAGGCTGAGGTCTGTCTGACCGCGGTCTGACCTCGACCTGACCAGCGTTTACGGCAGCGGCCTGCTGACGACGACCGCGCCACGCAGCTTGCCGACGCTGTAACCGGTCGCCTGATCCTGAGGATATTCGCTGCGGATTTTTTCTGCCAGCGATGCCGGTATGTCCGTCGCGTTGCCGTGGCAGGTCACGCACATCGGCTGGACCATGATGGGCTTGGCGTAATGCAGCTCGCGTTTGCCGTTGCCGCTGTCAACGACTCTCCAGTATTCAATGCTGGCCGGCGCCTCGCCTTGCGAGAGGCGTCCTTCGAATTGCGCCAGTGCGTCTCTCTGCCAGCTGTTCGGCGTGCCCATGGCCGGGTTCCGAACCCGCGTGCCCACGCGCGTCATCTGCGCGCCATGCTTTGCGGACAGCTCTTTGGCGATGGACGGCGATGCTTGCTTGCACACGCTGACCGCGGCTTCGGCGCCCTCCGACGACAGCGTGGATTTCAGTTTATGCCCCAGCTGATTCAGCAGCTCATTCGCCATCGCCCGTGTTGACTGTACGGCCGGCTCGTCGATGCCTTCGGGGGAGGCGAGGTTCTGCGCGTTTGCCGCGCTGATGGATGAGATCAGCGCGACGGCCATCAGGTAAATGAGTGAGCGTTTCAGTGTCATGGCGTACTCCGTTTTCTCAAGTATGTCGGATCGCTGTCAGCAGCCGCCGGCCAGCCCGGATGTCTCGATGCGCAAGAGCAGATACAGCTTGTTGCGCACCACAGGTGTCAATGATTTCAGTGCGTCGACCTGCGCAGCATAATCGGCCGGCACGATCACCCAGCTCACCGGATGGCTGCACAGCAGCTTACCCAGATCACGGGTATTAACCAGCACTCGCTGACCCACGGCCGGCCTGAATTGCGACGCATCGGCAAGCTCTTTCGGCCAGCTGTCTTTCGTGATCGGCACCTGCCAGTCGTTGACGACGGCCACCGGCTCGCGCAGCCCCGCATAGAAAGGCACATCGAAGCGGTAGGTTCGCACGAGGATGATTGGTTCATCGGCTTGCGCGTCGCGCCGGTAGGCCAGAGCCAGAGGTTTGCTGGAGATATCGTCGGTGTACGCGGCGGCCGTCACGGCAGCGATGCAGATGCTGCCCGCAAGCACCAGAAAGACGATACGCCAGCGCTCGCGCAGCGATACACCGCTCACGAATCCTTCAGTGACCAGCGCCATCAGCGCAGGTACGATCGGCAATGCATAGCCGACCAGCTTGGAAGAGGGAATCGTGAAGAACACCGTGATCAGAATCACCCATGTCCACAGCAGCAGACGGACGCTGCGGGCAGCCCCGTACGACACCGAATCCGCGTTCGAGCGGTCGAGCCGGAAGCGCGCGAGCAGCCAGGGCGCCCAGGGCAGTGTGGCGACTGCCAGCAGCGCAGGATAGAACCACAGCGGCTTGGGATTGTTGAATCCGCTGTGCGCGAATCGCTGGAAGTGCTGATACACGAAGAAGTAATGAAAGAAATCCGGAAATTGCCGCTGCATCAGCACGAACCAGGGCGCACCAACCAGCAGGAAAAGCAGGGGCCCCGGCCACCAGAACAGACGGAACATGGCGCGCCAGCGACCACTGACCAGCATCCAGAAAAAAATCACGCCGGCCGGCAGCACGATGCCGATCAAACCTTTGCTCAGCAGTCCGAGCGCGGCGGCGACCCAGCCGCCGCCAAGCTGCCAGCGCCAGCGACGCCCGGCTTCCATCGACAGCGCAGCATCGGCAGTCAGCGAGATCGACAGGCTGATGAAGCCCGCGACCAGCATGTCATGATTGGCGAATTGCGCGCCGCCGTAGAAAAACGGCGTCGTCGCCAGCACCGGCAGGTACCAGCGCGCCAGCCGCTCAGTCGTCCAGCGGCGCAGCAGCCAATACACGCCGCCCGCACCGAGCATCGCGCCCAGCACAGAGGCCAGCCGCGCCGCCCATTCGACATTGCCAAACACGGAAATCGACACGGCGGTCAGCCAGTAAAACAGCGGCGGCTTGTGGAAATACGGCAGCCCGTTCAGCGTCGGCGTCAGCCAGTCGCCTGAGCGCACCATCTCCCACGCCACGCCCACATACCGGCCCTCATCCGGCATGCCCAGCGGGCGCAGCCAGATCGTGGACAGCAGCCATAGCACCAGCAGCAGCCCGATCAGCAGCGGCTCGTGCCAGCGGGCGTCATGCAGGAATCGCGCATGCGGCGAGCCGGCGGCTGGAAAAAGGCGGGGAGGGTGCATCAGACTGGCTCGGACGGGGTAGAAGGGCGGGTGTCGGGCGAAGTGTAGGGCGAGTGTCACGCACAGAGCGTCGGGCACCGCGCAGCTGGCCGGGTTGTAGTCGCGCATTATAGCCTTTGCACAAAGTGCCTCCCCCGTCCATACGTCGTGCAAGCCCCGCTGATTCCGAGAGGAAATATTCGGTCGGCCAGATGAATCGGCGAATTCATGCTTTGCATCATGAAATCCGGCATTTCCATCTGCCGGACGTGTACCAATCAATCATTTCGTCCGCAAACCGGTCGGGGCTGCATGGGATAATCGTGCGCTCATCTTCCTGTTACCGGCGGCCACTGATGAAAACCTCCCGACCCAGTACTGATGGCTACGATCCGGGTCGCTTGCTGAGTGCACTGCGATCCAATCTCGGTCTGCGCTCGGACAACGGCCTGGCACGCGCGCTCGAAGTGCCGGGAGCACTCATTCAGAAGGTACGCGACGGCGAGATTCCCGTCACACCGGAGCTGCTGATCCGCATGGAAGAGCTCAGCGGCTGGAGCGCCCGTGAGCTGAGGGACATGATGGGCGACCGCCGAGTGAAGTTCCGCTTCGGTCAGGTGAGGAATTCGCCCGTCGGCGAGATCATCTCGGAGATTTACGCGATGGCCGACGCAAAAAAAGTCTTCTGAGAATTCTTCTGCGATCGCCGTCTGAAGCCGCCCGATTTTAAAAACTGACAAGCGCCGCTGTGTCCGGCGGCTACAATCGATACTTCAGCAAATGCAAATTGCCCGGGCAAAGAGGCTAGCCCAGAATGCAGGCTTTGCGCTCTGAAATCCTCGTGCCATGAACCAGCCGCTGCCTGCGCTCGATCTGGACTACCTGCGTCAATGGACAGGTCGAACAGAAACCCGTGAAGACCTGATCCACACCGGCATCGTGAACGCGATGGCCGCGACCCTCGACCGCGACGAAAATTACGGCACGGCCGATGCGCTGCCGCCGCTGTGGCACTGGCTGTTCTTCTGGGCGGTCAGTCCGGCCTCGGGCATCGGGCCGGATGGTCACCCCAAGCGCGGCGGTTTTCTGCCGCCGGTCCCGCTGCCGCGCCGGATGTGGGCGGGCGGGCGGCTCACGTTCGCCGCGCCGCTGCCGGTGGGATCGGCGGCGTCGCGTGTCTCCCGGATCAGGGACGTGAATGCCAAGACCGGCAGCAGCGGCCGGCTGGCCTTCGTGACCGTCGAGCATGAGATCCGTGCGAATGGCCAGCTGGCGGTGCGTGAAGAGCACGACATTGTTTATCGCGACAATCCTCAGCCCGGAGCGGCTGCCGCAGCCCCCAGGCTGGCACCGACGGACGCAGAGTGGTCGAGGATCATTACGCCCGATCCGGTGCTGCTGTTCCGCTATTCCGCGCTGACCTTCAACGGCCATCGCATCCACTATGACCGCAGCTACGTGACCGGGGTCGAGGGCTATCCGGGCCTGATCGTGCATGGCCCGCTGATCGCGACGCTACTGATCGATCTGGTGCGGCGTGAACTGCCAGACCGTAAAGTGGCAGAATTCAGCTTCCGCGCGGTGAGCCCGGTGTTCGACATCGATACCTTCAGCGTCAATGGCAAGCTGGGCGACGACGGCCGGGTGCAGCTGTGGGCCGCGAATGCCCGCGGCGAGCTGTGCATGCAGGCCGAGGCTACGCTCGCCTGAGCGCAGCAGCCCCGACAATCAGAACAGACACACAACAGGAAACACTATGCGACCGCTGGACGGTATCACCGTAATTACCCTTGAACATGCGATCGCAGCGCCTTTTTGCACACGCCAGCTGGCCGACCTCGGCGCGCGCGTGATCAAGATCGAGCGTCCCGGCGTCGGCGATTTTGCGCGGGCGTATGATGAGCGCGTGCATGGCATGGCCTCGCATTTCGTCTGGACCAACCGTTCCAAAGAAAGCCTGACGCTCGATGTGAAGCACGACGAGGCGAAAGTGATTCTCGAGCGTCTGCTGGCCGATGCCGATGTGCTGGTGCAGAATCTGGCGCCCGGCGCGGCCGCGCGACTTGGCATGTCCTACGACGCATTGCACGAGAAATTCCCGCAGCTGATCGTCTGCGACATTTCCGGCTATGGCGCGGACGGCCCGTATCGCGACAAGAAAGCCTATGACCTGTTGATCCAGAGCGAATCCGGCTTCCTGTCAGTGACCGGCACGCAGGATGATCCGTCGAAGGCAGGCTGCTCGGTCGCTGATATTGCAGCGGGCATGTATGCATATACCAATATCCTCGCTGCGCTGATCCAGCGCGGCCGCACCGGCAAGGGCTGCCGCATCGATGTGTCCATGCTGGAGAGCATGGTCGAATGGATGAGCTTCCCGATGTATTACGCGTTCGATGGCGCATCGCCGCCGGTGCGCGCGGGCGCGTCGCACGCCACCATTTATCCGTACGGACCTTTTCCGGCCGGCGATGGCAAGACCGTGATGCTCGGCCTGCAGAATGAGCGCGAGTGGGTCGTTTTTTGCGAACAGGTGCTGCAGCAGCCGGAGCTGGCCACCGATGCGCGCTTTGTATCCAACACACTGCGCAGCGCCGCTCGCAAGGAGCTCTACGGCATCATTCGCGACACCTTCGCCTCAATGACCGCAGAGCAGGTGACTGAACGTCTGGAGAAAGCACAGATCGCGAATGCGCGACTGAACGAGATGAAAGACCTGTGGGAGCATGCGCAGTTGAAAGCGCGCCAGCGCTGGGCCGAAGTTGCCTCGCCGGTCGGCAAGCTGCCCGCGCTGCTGCCGCCGGGCGCCTGCAACGGCTGGGAAGCGCGGATGGACGCGATTCCCGCGCTGGGCGAGCATACCGAGGCCATTCTCTCGACGCTCGGTTATTCCGCTGATGCGATAGCCTCGCTAAAACAAGAAAAGGCGATCTGAACGCCTCGGAGATGCTCATGCAAAACCCTGCTGTTGCCGCACCGATTTCTTATCTGTTCGTCCCTGCGACCCGTCCTGAACGCTTCGACAAGGCGCTGGCGGCGGGCGCCGATCGCGTGATCATCGATCTCGAAGATGCAGTCGCGCCCGCTGACAAGGACAGCGCGCGCGAGGCGCTGGCCGGCTGGCTCGATCACGGCAAGCCCGTGGCCGTGCGCATCAATAGTTCCGACACCGACTGGTTTGCGCGTGACCTCGCGCTCTGCGGCCATGTCAACGTGGCCGAGGTCATCCTGCCCAAGGCAGCGGACGTTGCCGACGTCAAGCGCGTGACGGCGGCCGGCGCCAAGGCCGTGAAGTTGCTGATCGAAAGCGCGCAGGGCATCGCCCATCTGAACGCGCTGGCCGCGTGCGACAAGGTGGTCCGGCTGATCTTCGGCACCATCGACTTTTGCGTCGACATGGGCATCGAGAACGATGACCGCGAGCTCGATTACTTCCGCTCACAGCTGGTGCTGGCATCGAAACTTGCCGGACTGGCCGCGCCGGTCGATGGCGTGACCACGGCGATCGACGATGTGGCGCTGCTGACGGCCGACATCCTGCGCGGCAAGCGCTTCGGCTTTGGCGCGAAGCTGTGCATCCACCCCAAGCAGGTCGCGACCGTGAATGCGAGCTACCTGCCGCAACCTGACGACATCGCCTGGGCGACCCGCGTCATCGACGCCGCCGGCGCGGCGGATGGCGCGGCAGTGCAGGTCGACGGCAAGATGGTCGACAAGCCGGTGCTGATCAGGGCCGAGCGGATTCTGGCGCTGGCCAAACGCTCGTCCTGACCCGCCTGCCGGCGGTATTGCCCCTGAGGGCAATGTCCAAGTCACTGTTTTTACAAGCTTTTTTGTTGTGATCGCAGCGGTGGATCCGTCGTGCTTGTGCGTGACTCCGCAGTCGTGTATTCTGTATACAGAAGACAAAGACAGTAAACAGAAAACGAATCCCTGCCCGTGATCGCCCCCATTTCCCCCATTGCCGTCACCCCCGACCTTGCCGAGCAGGCGTATCAGGCCATTCTTGATGCGATCTGCGATGGCCGCTTCAAGGCGGGCCAGCGCATCACGCAGGAGGCGCTGGCCGAGAGCCTGTCGGTGTCGCGTCAGCCGGTCTTGCAGGCACTGTTGCTGCTCAAGCGCGATGGTCTGGTGATCGATGCCGGCGGGCGTGGCGTGATGGTTGCGCCGCTGACCGTGGACCACATCGCCAATCTGTATCAGGTGCGCTCGGTGCTGGACGGGCTGGCCGCGCGAGAGGCCGCGCGCCGCCGCGCACGACTCTCGCCGAAGCTGGTGAGCAGCGGTCGCGACGCATCGCGGGGCAAGGATCTGGGCAGCATGATCGAGGCGGATCTGGCGTTCCATCGGGCGATCTATGAAGCGGCCGGCAATCCGGTGCTGGCGCAAAGCGCCGAGCGTCACTGGAGCCACATACGTCGCATCATGGGCGCGACCCTGAGTCAGGTCGGCGCGCGCGCGGCGATCTGGGACGAACATGAGCGCATGCTGGAAGCCATTCTTGATGGCGACGACAGCGCCGCGCAGCAGCTGGCTCTGCATCACTGCGAGAACGCGGGTCAGACGCTGGTGGCGCGAGTCAGCAGCCTGGCGGAACAAGACAAGCAGCCAGCCTGAACACTCTCGAAACCGAATACTCTCAGAAGCGAAAACAGACTCAGACACAGAAACAGGAATAGAAACTACAACAGGAGACCGACATGAAACTCACACAGCAGCAGATCGAGCAGTTCGATCGCGACGGCTATCTTTTCTTTCCTTCGCATTTCACCCCGGACGAGGTGAAAAAGCTCACCGACGAAGTGCCGCGCCTGTATGCGCAGGACCGTCCCGAGAATATCCGCGAAAAAGGCAAGACCTCGGTGCGCACGAATTTTGCCGCGCATATGTACAGCGCGCCGTTTGCGCGGCTTGCTCGTCATCCGCGCATGATCACGCCGGTCGAGCAGCTGTTTGACGAAAAGCTCTACATGCACCAGTTCAAGATCAACGGCAAGATGGCCTTCGATGGCGACGTCTGGCAATGGCATCAGGATTACGGCACCTGGCTCAATGATGATGCGATGCCCGAGGCGCGCGCGATGAATGTCGCGATCTTCCTTGACGAGGTCAATGAATTCAACGGCCCGCTGATGTTCATCCCCGGCAGCCACAAGATGGGCGCGCTGGAAGCGGGACACGATACCTCCACCACCAGCTATCCGCTGTGGACCATCAGCAATGACAACATCCGCACGCTGGTCGACAAGGGCGGCATCGTCGCGCCGAAAGGCCCGGCCGGCTCGATGATCATGTTCCACGGCTGTCTGGTGCATGCGTCCTCGCCGAATCTCTCGCCATGGAACCGGGTCGCGGTCTATCTGAGCCTGTGCGCTGTATCGAACCATGTACGCCGTTTCAAGCGCCCCGGCTACATCGCGCATCGCCAGTTCGATGCGATCGAATGCCTGCCGGATGACTGCCTGCTGAAGGATTACCCGGTCGATCTGCCCTGGAAAGACGGCACACCCGCCTCCGAGCTGTACGGCATTCCCGACGGTCAGGCAGCCTGAGATCACCATGAATCTTTACGCAAAACTGCAGCGTCTGGCTGCAGACGGAAAGCCTTTGCGCGTGGGCATGATTGGCGCGGGCAAATTTGGCTCGATGTATCTGTCGCAGGTGCCACGCACGCCCGGCATCCATATGGTCGGCATTGCCGATCTGTCGCCGGACCGCGCGAAAGCGGCGTTGCGCAATGTCGGCTGGAAGGAAGATTTCTTTTCAGCGAGCTCCCTCGAGCAGGCGGCAAAGCAGGGCAATACCGCGATCATCGACGATGGCATGGCGCTGATCACTTCGCCCCATGTCGACATCATCATCGATGCGACCGGCAATCCCGCGATCGGCATTGCGCATGTACTCGCCTGTTGCGAGCACAAGAAGCACATCGTGATGGTGAATGTCGAGGCCGATGCGCTGGCCGGGCCCTTACTGAAGCGCCGCGCCGATGAGGCCGGCATTGTCTACACGCTCGCGTATGGTGACCAGCCTGCATTGATCTGCGAAATGGTCGACTGGGCGCGCGCCGCCGGTTTCTCGGTCGTCGCTGCCGGCAAGGGCACCAAGTATTTGCCCAGTTATCATGCATCGACGCCGGACACTGTCTGGCAGCATTACGGACTCACGCCCGAGGACGCCAAGCGCGGCGGCATGAATGCGCAGATGTTCAACAGCTTCCTCGATGGCACCAAGAGCGCGATTGAAATGGCGTCGGTCGCGAACGCGACCGGCCTCTCTGCGCCGCACGGCTTGCGCTTCCCGCCGGTGGGCGTGGATGATCTCGCCCGCATCCTGAAGCCACAGTCGGATGGCGGCATTCTCGATGTGCGTGGTCAGGTCGAGGTGATTTCCAGCGTCGAGCGCGACATGCGTCCTGTGTTCCGCGATCTGCGCTGGGGTGTGTATGTGACCTTTGCCGCCGACAGCGAATACGTCGCACGCTGCTTCAGGGAATATGGTTTGCTGACTGACCCGAGCGGGCAGTATTCATCGATGTACAAGCCGTATCACCTGATCGGGCTGGAGCTGGGCATCAGCGTCGCTTCCGTCGGCGTTCGCCATGAATCGACCGGCGCGCCGATGTGCTGGAACGGCGATGTCGTTGCCACTGCCAAGCGCGACCTCGCGGCCGGCGAGGTGCTGGACGGCGAGGGCGGTTTCACTGTGTACGGCAAGCTGCTGCCCGCGAAGGAATCGCTGGCGCTCGGCGGTCTGCCGCTGGGGCTTGCGCATGGCGTGAAACTGATCCGTCCGGTGAAGGCCGGCGCCGCCGTTGGCTGGAATGACGTGGCCTTTGATGCGGACGCACCTGCAGTCAGATTCCGGCGCGAGATGGAGCGGGTGTTCGGCGGCTAGCCCGGACAGCCGCAGCCCCCATCAGAGCGTCGAGGCCAGCGGCTTGTCCACATCCAGCTCCAGCCGGGAGGCAATCGCGCGCAGCTCAGCGGCTGTCTTCGTGCTGGCGAAGACCTCGCACAGCGCGGTATAGGCAATCCACTTTGCATCGACCTCAAAGAAATCCCGCAGGCTGGCGCGCGTATCGCTGCGACCGAAGCCATCGGTGCCCAGCGTCACATAACGCGCAGGCACGAAGGCACGGATGCTCTCCGGTACCGCGCGCACATAATCGGACACCGCAATCACCGGCGCATCGTTGTCGCCCAGCTGGCGGGTGACCCAGGCCTCGCTGCCGGTCTGCTGAAGACGCCGTGTGCGGTCGCAGGCAATGCCGTCGCGCGCGAGTTCGGAGAAACTGGTGACACTCCACACCTCGGTGCGCACTGAAAAAATGCCTTCCAGCAGATCGGCCGCGGCCATCGCTTCTTTCAGCAAAGGACCGGCGCCGAGCAATCGCACCTGGGGCTGCTGGCAGCGCGACACGCAGTGCATGCCGCGCAGGATGCCCTCGCGACGCTCTGCCGACGCTTCCGGCATGCTTGGCTGCGCTTCATTTTCATTGGTGACGGTCACGTAATAGAACACATCTTCATTGCGTGCCAGCATGCGCTGCATGCCCTCATCGACGATCACCGCCAGCTCATACGCATAGGCCGGGTCATACGAAACACAGTTCGGCACGGTCGCGGCCACCAGATGGCTGCTGCCGTCCTGATGCTGCAATCCCTCGCCGCCCAGTGTGGTGCGACCGGACGTGGCGCCAATCAGGAAGCCACGCGCGCGCTGATCAGCCGCCGCCCAGATCAGGTCGCCGATGCGCTGGAAACCGAACATCGAGTAGTAGATATAGAAGGGCAGCATCGGCAGCCCATGCACTGAATAGCTGGTCGCTGCGGCGGTCCATGATGAGATCGCGCCGGCTTCGCTGATGCCTTCTTCCAGAATCTGGCCATCCTTCGCTTCGCGGTACGAGAGTATCGAGCCGATGTCTTCCGGTTCGTAAAGCTGGCCCTGTGCCGAATAGATGCCCACCTGACGGAACAGGTTCGCCATGCCGAAGGTGCGCGCCTCGTCGGCGACGATGGGCACCACATGCCTGCCGAGGTGCTCGTCCTTCAGCAGATTGCCCATCATGCGCACCAGCGCCATCGTGGTCGACATTTCCTTGCCGCCCGCATCCAGCGCGAACTGCGCATGCGCGGCGAGCGGGGGGACGGTCAGGGTCGCGCCGGAGACGGTGCGCTGCGGCACGTAGCCGCCGAGCGCCGCGCGGCGTTCCTGCAAATGGCGCATTTCAGGGCTGTCTGCTGCCGGTTTGTAGAACTCCAGCTGATCGACCTGCTCATCGCTCAGCGGCAGCCTGAAGCGGTCGCGGAATTCGATCAGGTCCTGCCGTTCCAGTTTTTTCTGCTGGTGGGTGGTCATCTTGCCCTGACCGGCAGCGCCCATGCCAAAGCCTTTTTTCGTCTGCGCGAGAATCACGGTGGGCGCCCCACGGTGATGATGCGCAGCGTGATACGCAGCGAAGATCTTGCGCAGGTCATGGCCGCCGCGCTTCAGGCGGTCGATTTCCTCATCGGTCAGCGTCGCACCGATCGCCTGCAGCGCCGGGCTCTGGCCAAAGAAGTGTTCGCGGTTGAATGCGCCGTCATGCGCGGCGAAGGTCTGCAGCTGGCCATCGACGGTGCGGTTCAGTGCCTCGGCCAGCTCGCCGGTGATATCGCGCGCGAACAGCGGATCCCAGTCCGAGCCCCACAGCAGCTTGATCACGTTCCAGCCGGCGCCGCCGAAGATCGTCTCCAGCTCGTCGACGATGTGGCCATTGCCGCGCACCGGCCCGTCCAGCCGCTGCAGGTTGCAGTTGATGACGAACACCAGATTGTCGAGCTTTTCACGGGACGCGAGCGAGAGCGCAGCCAGCGATTCCGGCTCGTCCATCTCGCCATCGCCGAACACGCCCCAGACCTTGCGCGGCTGCGGCTGCATCAGGCCGCGATGTTCGAGATAACGCATGAAGCGCGCCTGATAGATTGCGCTGATCGGACCGATCCCCATCGAACCGGTGGGGAACTGCCAGAACTCCGGCATCAGCCAGGGATGCGGATAGGACGACAATCCCTGATGACCGAGTGACTTTGCGGTGATCTCCTGCCGGTAGTGCGCGAGATCATCTTCCGTCAGACGACCTTCAAGGTAAGCGCGCGCATAGATGCCGGGCGCGGAGTGCGGCTGAAAGTACACCAGATCGCCGCCGAAATCGCTGCTGCGGGCGCGGAAGAAATGATTGAAGCCGACTTCAAACAGGTCAGCCGCTGACGCATAGCTGGCGATATGTCCGCCCAGCTCGCCATGCGCGCGGTTGGCGCGCACCACCATCGCCAGCGCGTTCCAGCGCAGGATGCTGGCGATGCGCTCTTCAATGTCCACCGCATCGGAGCCGCCCGGATAGGCCGGCTCGTCCGTCGCGCGGATGGTGTTCACGTAGGGCGTGATCCGTTCATCCCGCCAGTGAATGCCGCTCGCCCTTGCCGCCGAGGCGAGCCTGGACAGCAGGAAGCGCGCCCGCTCGGGCCCGGAGCTTTCCAGCACCGATTGCAGCGCGGCGATCCATTCGGCGGTTTCCTGTTCGTCGATATCTATCTGCCGACCCAGAGGGTCCGGAGTGCTCATGTCCATGATGTTCCAGAGAGGGAGGTCTGTTGATGCCAGAACATTACGACATTTGCTGCAGCAGGTGATGCTGAAAAACTTCGCTTGGAGCGTTAATTACAGCATAAAATACTGCAGAAGATTGTTTCGGAGAACGATTGTGTATGAAAATCTCGATCAGACAGATCTGAAGCTGCTGAAGTCCCTGCAGCAGGATGCCAGCCTGACTAATGTCGAGCTGGCCGCCAGGGTCAGCTTGTCGCCGTCGCCGACGCTGGCGCGAGTGAAGAAGCTGGAGAACGATGGCGTGATCTCGAAATACGTCGCGCTGGTCGATCCGCATGCGCTGGGGCTGAAGGTCAATGTGTTCGTGCGCGTGTCGCTGGAAAAGCAGGAAGCCGCCGCACTCGAGCGTTTCGAAAAAGCGGTCAGTCATTTCGATGAAGTGATGGAGGTGTACCTGATGACGGGCGACGAAGACTATCTGCTGCGCATCGTGGTGCCTGATCTGCAGGCACTGGAGCGATTCATCCTGGAGAATCTCACGCGCATACCGGGCATCAAGAACATCAAGTCGAGCTTCGCATTGAAGCAGGTGAAGTACAAGACAGCTCTGCCCATCAGTGGCAGTTTGCGCTGAAACAGGCGCCGTCGCCGAAGCTTTGCAGCATGCTGTTCGCGTTGTTGAGCCTCAAGATAAACCGCGAGCACGAGGTCAGAATCGCAGCGACTTCAACACTCGCACGAGGAACGCATGGAACAAGAGAAAGTGCAGATGATGCAGCGCTACGATCCGGATCAGCTGCTGGCTTCACTGATCGGCAAGCTGAATCTGAAGAATGATGCCGCACTGTCGCGTGCGCTGGAAGTATCGCCGCCGGTCATCAGCAAGATACGCCATCGCCGCTTGCCAGTGACAGCCTCGCTGCTGATACGCATGCACGAGGTCAGCGCCTTGTCGATTTCAGAGCTGCGGCAGCTGATGGGCGACCGGCGTGGCAAGTTCCGGATCAGTGACAAGCACTTCAAACCTAAAACTGCTGCCTGACGATCCTCAGGCGACTCCGGGCGCGATCACTGTCGTGGCGCGCCTTGGTCACTTGATTGCGCGTCTGTCTGGAAGGATTCTTGTCAAGGATATCGTTTGAAGCTCGTCGATCGTATTGATGTTTGCAAACGCCGACTCATCATCGAAGTGCGCCTCGACTTGCCGATGCAAGGCTAACCATGCATCCATCTTGCGTCCACCGCTGCCCAGATAATCGGCAAGGGAGTCTTTCAGCCGCACGCTGAGAAGGCAAAACACCGGATGTCGCTGCCGTGCCGTGCCCTCGCCAGTCACGGCAACAGAAATATCTGCGTTCGCATTAATCAGCGCTTGCGACAAGTGGCTGACCAGAGTTTCAGGAAGAAAAGGTGAGTCGCAGGGTGCCGTCACCAGATAGGGCGTCTGGCAATGAGAGAGCCCCGCGTGAAGTCCTGCGAGCGGTCCGGCAAATGCCGGGAATTCATCCGGCCACACCGGCGCGCCCCACTGCGCATAGATATCCGCATGCCGGTTGGCATTGATCAGCAATGCACCGACCTGTGGCTGCAGGCGGCGCATCACCAGTTGCGCCATCGGTTCGCCGCGAAACAGTTGCAGTCCTTTGTCTGCGCCATTCATGCGGGTGCCTTTGCCGCCCGCCAGTACCAGACCCGTGATCTGTTCGCGTGGAATGCCGACCGCTTGCATCGAGATTGAATCGCTTGCTTAACTGAACGCTTCCGACAAGCTGATGATCCTGCCGGTGTCGGTTGCATCATAGCCCGGCAACTGATCGACTGCTTGGCGGAAGCTCGGGGAGCGCAGCACGGACACCAGTTGTTTCATCTGCGGCTGTTCGATGGACTCCGAGTTGACTGCGAAGAAATAGCGTTCGCGCACCAGCGGAATGAAATCCAGCTTGAAACGTGCTGCCGCTGTTTGCACACCGAACCCGACATCGGCCATACCGCTGGCGATGAATGCAGCAACCGCAGAATGCGTGAACTCCGTGTTCTCGAATCCGGTGACCTGCGAAGGAAGGATGCTTTGCTGGGCCAGCATCAGCTCCAGCAGCATGCGCGTTCCGGAGCCGGCCTGCCGGTTCACGAAGCGCACATCGTTGCGGGCAAGGTCATTGATGGACTGGATGCCGAGGGGGTTGCCCGGGTTGACGAACAGACCTTGTTCGCGCACCGCCAGATGAATCAGCCTGTGCGTCTTTGGGTCGAGCCAGCGCCGGTAGCGTTCCATCGCGCGCGCCTCGAACTCGCCCAGCGGCACATGAAAGCCCGCGAGATCCGACTCGCCGCGCGACAGCGCTGCCACGGCGTCAGAGCTGTTCCGGTAGCGCAGATCGATCGGCAGCCCGGATTCGCCGGCCTGCTTCAGGAAGGCGGCGACGGCAAAGCCATGGCTGGCGTCGAGCCGGGTCATTGACCCGGTGTTGCCCAGGGTTTTTCCGAGTTCGGTTTCCAGCTCCGAGGCCAGGCTGTCCAGCGTCGGCGACAGTCTTGCTGCAATGCGGCGATCGGCCCAGATCAGTTTCTCTGCCAGCGGCGATAGCGAGGTGCCCCGGCCACGGCCGGTCTGCATCAGGCTGTGCCCGAACAGTGTTTCGGCCTCGCGCAGCAAGCCCCAGGCGTAGCGATAAGACAAGCCGACAGTTTGTGCAGCGCGGGCAATCGAGCCCGTTTCTTCGATGGCGCGCAGCAGCGACAGCAGCACGGCCGTGTCCAGCGCGCTGCTATCGGTGCGACGGATTTCCCAATGCGGACTGATCCTGACTTTGAACATCTGATTGCGCGCCGTATTGCAGATTAGAATAGCGACCGACAGTTGAATACGTCCAAGACTGTATCAGAGCGACCCGTGCCCGTGCAGGTCGCACAAGAAAATACCGATTGAGGCCGCCATCCGAGGGCACCCAATAATCAGGAGGGGATATGGGTTTTTTTCGACTGCCGGATGTGCTCGCCAAGGAGCACACCATTGCCGGGGCTGGTTTCAACCGCTGGCTGGTGCCGCCCGCAGCACTCGCTATCCATCTTTGCATTGGCATGGCCTACGGCTTCTCGGTGTTCTGGAAGCCACTGGGCAGCGCGCTGCTGGGCCCTGATGGCACGCCGCTGCCGTCGTGCGCCGCAGGCGCGATGACATTCATGGACAAGCTGGCCGGCACCGGGCGCGCGCTGTTCGCGACCGACTGCAACTGGACACAGTTCGATCTGGGCTGGATGTACACGCTCTTCTTTGTCGTGCTCGGCTGCGCAGCCGCCGTCTGGGGCGGCTGGCTCGAGCGCTCCGGTCCGCGCAAGGCCGGTTTCGTGTCGGCGATCTGCTGGTGCGGCGGGCTGCTGATCTCGGCGCTGGGCGTCTATCAGCATCAGTTGTGGATGATGTGGCTGGGCTCCGGACTGATCGGCGGCATAGGACTGGGGCTGGGCTATATCTCGCCGGTCTCGACGCTGATCAAGTGGTTCCCCGACCGGCGCGGCATGGCGACCGGGATGGCGATCATGGGCTTCGGCGGCGGAGCGATGATCGGCTCTCCGCTCGCAACGCTGCTGATGGCGAAATTCGCGAGCCCGGGCGATCCCGGCGTCTGGCAGACCTTCGTGGCGCTGGCCGCCATCTATGCGGTATTCATGTTCGCCGGCGCCTTCGGCTACCGTGTGCCGGCCACCGGCTGGAAGCCCGAAGGCTGGGAGCCGCCGCAGCCCACCGCATCGAAGGCGATGATCGCGATGCATCATGTGCATCTGAAGAACGCGCACAAGACGCCGCAGTTCTGGCTGCTGTGGGTGATCCTCTGCATGAACGTGTCGGCCGGCATCGGCATCATCGGCGCGGCGTCACCGATGCTGCAAGAGACCTTTGGCGGCGCGCTGATCGGGCAGCCTGAGCTCGGTTTCGCGGACCTCAAGCAGAACAAGGAATTGCTGGCCGGTGCGGTCGCCATCGGCGCGGGCTTTGTCGGACTGATCTCGCTGTTCAACATTGGCGGTCGCTTCATCTGGGCGTCGTCGTCCGATCATCTCGGCCGGCGTCCGACGTATGTGATCTTCTTCGTGCTCGGCATTGCGCTGTATGTGCTGGCGTCGGTCGCCGCTGGCTGGAAATCGCTGGCGATCTTCGTCGCCTGTTTCTGCGTGATCGCTTCGATGTACGGCGGGGGCTTTGCGACCATTCCGGCCTATCTCGCCGACATGTTCGGCACGCAATTCGTCGGCGCGATACACGGGCGTTTGCTGACGGCGTGGTCGACGGCAGGCATTCTCGGCCCGGTGGTCGTGAACTACCTGCATGACATTCGTCTTGAGCAAGGCATTCCGTTCGACCAGATTTACGCGCCGATCTTTTATGTGCTGGCCGGCATGCTGGTGGTCGGACTGCTGGCCAATCTGCTGGTGCGCCCGGTGGATGATCATCACTTCATGAGCGATGAAGAACTGGCGCGCGAGAAGCAGCTGGCGCACGAGAAGCAGCTGGCGGCCGAGAAGGGTTCCGATCATGAAGCATCGGACCAGCCGTTGCCGTCGTCAATGGTGCTGTTCGCCTGGCTTGCCGTGGGCATTCCGCTGGCCTACGGCATCTGGGTGACCTTGCAGAAATCAGCGGTGCTATTCAAGTAATTTCAGCGCCTCTGAAGCCCTCTCCGGATTGGTTTAGACTTCCGGGTCTGACCATCAGGAGAGGCAATGAGCATCACCGCAGAAGCAGTCCGCGCCGCGTTGTCGGGCGTGATTGATCCCAACACCGGCAAGGACCTCGTCAGCGGCAAGTCCGCGAAAAACATTCAGCTCAGCGGCGCGGATGTCGCGCTCGACGTGGAGCTCGGCTATCCGGCAAAAAGCCAGATCGAACCGATGCGCAACCGCGTCATCGCTGCGATCAAAGCCATACCGGGCGCGGGCAATGTCAGCGCCAACGTCTTTTCCAAAATCGTCGCGCATTCAGTGCAGCGCGGCGTGAAGCTTTTGCCGAATGTGCGCAACATCATCGCCGTGGCCTCCGGCAAGGGCGGAGTGGGCAAGTCCACCACCGCCGCCAATCTGGCGCTGGCGCTGGCCGCTGAGGGTGCGACGGTCGGCTTGCTGGATGCCGATATCTATGGCCCTTCGCAGCCGATGATGATGGGCGTCTCCGGCAAGCCCGAGTCCCATGACGGCAAGACCATGGAGCCACTGGAAAACCATGGTGTGCAGATCGCTTCCATCGGCTTCATGATCGACCCCGATCAGCCGATGGTCTGGCGCGGCCCCATCGTCACCCAGGCACTTCAGCAATTGCTGGAGCAGACCAACTGGCGCGATCTGGATTATCTGGTGATCGACATGCCGCCGGGCACCGGCGATATTCAGCTCACCTTGTCGCAGAAGGTGCCGGTCACCGGCGCGGTGATCGTCACCACGCCGCAAGATATTGCGCTGCTCGATGCGCGCAAGGGCCTGAAGATGTTCGAGAAGGTCGGCATACCGATACTCGGCATAGTCGAGAACATGAGCATGCACGTGTGCAGCAACTGCGGCCATGCCGAACCTGTCTTCGGTGAAGGCGGCGGTGAAAAAATGTGCGCCGACTATGGCGTGGATTTTCTGGGCAAGCTGCCGCTGGCGATGGCGATCCGCGAGCAGGCGGATTCTGGCAAACCGACGGTGGTGGCTGATACCGAGGGAACCGTTGCGCAGATCTACAAACAGATCGCGCGCAAGGTCGCGGTGAAGGTGGCCGACAAGGCGAAGGACATGACCAGCAAGTTTCCTTCGATCGTGGTGAAGAACGATTGAGCGGTGTCGGCTTTGAATTCTCATCCTGACGAAGGTCAGTGTCCGGCATCGTGCGCAATCAGCGTCTGTGAAAAATATCTCAATGCCAGATTCACCATGGAGCCCGGCGCAGGCCGGGATCCACGGTTGCGATCCACCGGCCCCCTGAATTCTGGCGGAAGAGCGTGGGAGTCGAACCCACCAAAGATTGCTGGCAACCTCTCCCGGATTTGAAGTCCGGACGTCCCACCGGGGAGCGTAGCTCTTCCAATAAACTTCAGTCACTCGCAGAAGCCCGCGATTATAAGAGCATGCGGGCATGCGAGCGATTCATTCATCGCGTTTCAGCCTTTCCACATCTGCGGCTGGCGTATGACGTGATGCTCAGCGATGCGCCGCGTGTAACCCACACGGTCGAAGAATTCAAGGATCTCCACCGCCAGCTTGCGGCCCGTGGCGATACGGTCGCGGAACGGCGCGACTTTCGCATGGCCGTGTTCAGCCACCAGCGCCTCGACGATCATCGACATTTCGCGCACGGCCTCTGTCAGAAAATAATGATCATGCGCGACCCGATACGTCAGCCCCAGCCGGGCTGATTTGCCAAGGAAGCGCCGCATGTCCGGTTCATCGATACCCAGATCCTTCGCCAGCGGGCGCACGCGCGGCGGATGAAAACGCGTGTCTGCCAGCAGCGGTTCGACCTGTGACCACAATTGCTGCTCGTCTTCATTGAAGCTGACCTTGTGCGTGGGCAGCGCAATGAAGCTGCGCTGCAAAGCGACTGCGCGGCCATCATCCAGCACGGTCTGCAGCAGCGCAGCAAACACCTCGGGGGGCAGGGTGGGCAGTACCCGGCGGCGCAGGCGCTCACGTTCCACGCCGATATTGTCCGGTTCACGCTCATGGAACAGCGCCAGTTCATCCAGTGCCCGTTGCTGCAGCAGAGCCCAATGAGCACTTGAGCATGCATACAGGCCTTCGGAGGTCGTCAGCGATATCGCATCGAGCGCAGACAGCAGCGCGGACAGCGATTCCGCGCTCAGATTCCGGTTCGCGGCAAACCGTGTGAGACTGGTGCCCAGTGTTTCCATGCCCAGCACGGCACGCAATGCCTGTTCGCTGCTGCGGGTCTGCTGGGCGCGCAGCAAGGCCAGCCGCGATGCAGAGCGTTTTGCGCGGTTCGGCGGAAAAACTTCCAGCACTTCGCATCCGGCAATCGTTTCGCGGGCCGATGCGTCGCGCAGCACGATGCGGTCGCCATGGCAAAGGTGCAGCGCAGTGTCGAGCGCCAGCTCGGCCAGCATCGAGCTGCCGGGCGCAAGTACTTCACCCTCCAGCAGACCGACATGCGCCATCGTGTGCGCGGCGCCGGCATGCAGATGAACGGGGCTCCAGTGCTTCAGCGGTTTTGCATCGGGCACCAGCGTCAGCATCACGCTGGCCCGGTTGACGCGATGCTCGAGCGCCTCAGCGACCAACCAGTCGCCCCGATGAATGTCCTCATGAGACACACCGGCCAGATTGATCGCGACACGCTGACCGGTGCCGCCCAGCGTGGAAGCTTGATTATTCACGTGCATGCCGCGCACGCGTGCGAGCTGCTGCTTGCGATCTTTCGAGGACGGGAGCAGTCTCAGACTGTCGCCGATCTGCACGCTGCCCGCATGCACGGTGCCGGTGACGATCGTGCCGCGCCCTTCGAGCGTGAAGCAGCGATCAACCGCCAGACGGAAACAGGCTGCCGGTGTCGCCAGCGTCTGGTTTGCCTGTTCACGCGCGGCCTGATGCAGATAATCGCGCAGCGCCTCCACGCCGTCGCCACGCACAGCGCTGCAATGGAACAGCGGTGCATCCTGCAGAAAGCTGCCGGCAACCAGCGAGCGAATGTCGCGCTCAAGCTCAGTGATGCGAGCGTCATCGACGATATCGGTCTTGCTGATCGCAATTACGCCATGCCGGATGCCCAGCAATTGCAGGATCTGGAAATGCTCGCGCGTCTGCGGCATCACGCCGTCATCGGCCGCCACGACCAGCAAGGCCATGCCGATGCCGGTCGCACCGGCGAGCATGGTATGGATGAATTTCTCATGGCCGGGCATATCGACAAAGCCGATACGCGTGCCGTCCGGCTTCTGCGCATCCACTGGCTGATAGGCGAAGCCCAGCTCGATCGTGATGCCGCGCGCTTTTTCTTCTTTCAGGCGGTCGGTGTCGATGCCGGTCAGTGCGCGCACCAGCGCGGTCTTGCCATGGTCAATATGGCCTGCGGTGCCGACGATCATCGCAAGGGCTCGCGAGGTACTTCGGGCAGTGACAGGCGGCCTAGTTGCGCGATGAACGCTTCTTCATCGTCGAGTGTGCGCAAATCCAGCCACAGCGCGCCGTCCTGCAGACGGCCAATCACGGGAATGGGCAGTGCGCGCAATGCGGCGTGCAAGGACTCCAGCGCGGTGCCGCTGCGCTTGCCAGTGGATGTGATCGGCGTGATGCAGAAGGCCCAGCTGGGTATGCGATCAACGGGCAGAGAGCCGCTGCCGATCTGACTGCGTGTTGGCTGCAGGCTGACATGCGCCTTGCCTGTGCATGCCTGCTGGATCGCCGGCAGCAGGCGCTGACCGATTGCTTGGATGTCATCGGAGGGCCGATTCAGCAGCCGCAACACGGGCAGGGCTTGCGCCAGGCCTTGGGGTGAATCGGCCAGATCGCGATACAGCCGCAGCGTGGCTTCCAGCGCGCCGATGATGAGCTTGTCGCAGCGCAGCGCGCGCTTCAACGGATGCTTGCGTATCTTTGCGATCAGTTCCTTCTTGCCGAGAATGATGCCTGCCTGCGGACCACCGAGCAATTTGTCGCCGGAGATGCTGACGACATCGGCACCGGCTTTCAGGGTTTCCTGCGGCAGGGTTTCATGCGGCAAGCCATAGCGCTCAAAGGGCACCAGCGCGCCGCTGCCCAGATCGACGAACAATGGCAGTCCGTGCGATGTCGCGCAGTGCGCGAGCTCGGCATCGGTCGGGCTGGCGGTGAAACCGACCACCTGATAGTTGGAGGTGTGAATGCGCGTGAACAGCGCGGTTTTCTCATTCACCGCACCGGAATAATCTTTCAGGTGCGTGCGATTGGTGGTACCCACCTCGACCAGCGTGCAGCCGGCCATCTTCATGATGTCGGGCATGCGAAACGAGCCGCCAATCTCGATGAGCTCGCCGCGTGACAGCGGCACTTCGCGTCCCGCAGCCAGCGCGGACAGCACCAGCAGCACCGCCGCTGCATTGTTGTTGACGACGGTCGCGGCTTGAGCACCGGTCAGATCGCACAGCAGCTGTTCGGTGATCTCATCCCGCTCGCCGCGCTCGCCGCTGGCGATGTCGTATTCGATATTCACCGGATAACGGGCGGCATTTACCAGTGCGTCGATGGCCGCTTCCGGCAAGGGGCTGCGTCCCAGATTGGTGTGGATGACGGTACCGGTGAGGTTGAAGCTGCGGCGCAGCCGGGGTGTGGCTTCGGTGAGGATCTGCGACTCGATCAGGCGCATCAGCTGTACGCGAGACACCTTGGCCTCAGACTTTCCCTCGGGTGCGGCGGTCAGCGACGTGCGCAAGGCGGACAGGCTGTGCCGGATCGCGCGCTTGATCAGTGCGCGACCATGGGTATCGATGCGGGATTGAAGTTCGGCGGCGTTCAGCAGCGAATCGACGGAGGGCAGGGTCTGCAGCGTCAGCAGATCGTCCGGCCCGGTTTCACCCGCACGGGGCAGAAACGATGGCTGGGTCATGAGGAATCCTTGGTAAATCCGGATCGGATTTTACCTTGGATTCCGGGCTTGTTCCGGGCCTATTCCGGATCCGGCACGCCCGGCGAGAACAGCAGGTTAGGGCCGCTGCGCAGATAGCCGGCCTCATCGGTCAGCATGTCCAGCGTCAGCGTGGCCAGATCATCTGCGCCGACTTCCATCATCGGCTCTTTTTCGCGGCTGAAGATCTTCAGGTAGGTGTGGCAATCATCACAGGCTTCGGCGCGCGCGAACGAGATCTTGCGCGACGGTTCCTCCGCTTCGATGCCATTCAGGCTCAGATAGGTCACGCTCTTGGTCGATTCGCAGGCGGTGCAGGTCACGCGCACCATGTGCCACTGCGTGCTGCACAGGCTGCAGTGCAGATAGCGCAGATTGGACTGATCGGGCGCGACTTCGATCACGCTGGCGACCGGCCTTGACGCGCAGACCGGGCAGACGGTGGAAGAGCCAATCAGGCCGACATCATCGACTTTCATCGACGCCGCCTGACGCGTCCACCACACCTGCAAGGCCGCGCCCACCAGCGGCGCGACCATCGCATGCGTGTGTTCATCGCCGCCGGCAATGCCGCCGCCGAAGATCGCATCGGCAATCGATTCACGGCCTGCTCCGTCAAACGCTTCCAGTTTTTCCGCGGCTTCTTTCAGCACCGCTTCATCACCGGCCTTCAGGGTTTGAAGAATGTGTTCAAGATCTTGCTGCCAGTCGGGCGCGCGATCAGCCTGATAGGAAATCGCCGGCATGCCGTGCTCGCGCGATTGCCTCAGCCCGTCCCCAGGGATGGCGCTGGCCTGATGCGCTGCGTACGCGAGATGCTGCGCATGAGCCAGCCTGCCCAGCACATCCAGCAGCGGGCTCATTGCATGGCCGTTCGACAGATGCTTGAACCGGCGCGCGCGGTTGGCGAACAGTTCGGGGTCGTTGGGCAGAACGACGTTGGGGAAGGGCTGGTGCTCGCCGATCTCACCGGGCTGGAGGATTTTTTGGCTCACTTCGCTCCCGTCTGCTCCTTGAACCACTCCGGATGATGGTGCCTGGCCCACGCTTCCTCCACCGAACCACGGGTCATCGCACGTATCGTGCCCTTGACCCAGATCGCCGCATACACATGCACGATCAGCGCCACGATGCCGGTAAAGCCCGCCAGCATGTGAATCACCATCGCAAAGCGGATCACCGGAATCGGGAAGTACATCGCAAAGTACGAGCGCCAGATCACGATGCCGGAGATCAGCAGCAGGGCGACGCTGCCGACCATGGTCCAGAACATCAGTTTCTGGCCGGCGTTGTATTTGCCGATGGGCAGCGAATCGGGGCCATCTTCATTGTTGATGACTTCCCGGATGCGCTTCAGCCATTCGATATCGACCGGCTTGATGATGTTCTCATGCCAGACGCGGCGGGCCAGACCGACGAAGCTGATGGCCATCACGATCCCCAGGAAGGGATGCAGGATGCGCGACCAGACCGGACCGCCGAGCGCGTTAGACAAGAAAAAGAATGCCGGATGAAAGAAGGCCAGACCGGTCAGGCCCAGCAGCACGAAGCAGAACGCGACGATCCAGTGGTTCACGCGGTCGGAAGTGCCGTAACGCTGAATGTACTTTTTCATGTCAGGCTCCTTCCTTTTCGCTGCGCTCATCCTCGTGCACCTCTTTCGGGCCCTTGGTCACATAGTGGAAGAACCCGCCCAGTACCGCCAGGCCGAGTCCCACGGACAGCAGCGGCTTGGTGATGCCCTTCCAGAATGACACCATGGGGCTGATCTTCGGCTCGTTGGGCAGGCCGTGATACAGCTCCGGCCTGTCCGCATGGTGCAGTACATACATCACATGCGTGCCGCCGACACCGGCCGGGTTGTACAGCCCGGCATTCGCATAGCCGCGTTCTTTCAGGTCGACGATGCGCTCTTCGGCCTGATGGATCATGCCTTCCTTGGAGCCGAACATGATCGAGCCGGTAGGACAGGCTTTCACGCACGCAGGTTCCTGACCGACCGCGACGCGATCCGAGCACAGCGAGCACTTGTAGGCCTTGCTGTCTTTCTTGGAAATGCGCGGCACATCGAACGGGCAGCCGGCGACGCAGTAGCCGCAGCCTATGCAATGCTCCTGATTGAAGTCGACGATGCCGTTCGAGTACTGCACGATCGCGCCCGGCGACGGGCAGGCCTTCAGACAGCCCGGGTCTTCGCAGTGCATGCAGCCATCCTTGCGGATCAGCCATTCGAGCTTGCCGGCTTCTTCGATCTCGGAGAACCGCATCACGGTCCACGAGCTCTCGGTCAGGTTGGTCGGGTTGTCATAGACGCCGATGTTCTCGCCGACTTCGTCGCGCAGGTCGTTCCACTCCATGCAGGCGGACTGACAGGCCTTGCAGCCGATGCACTTCGAGACATCG
>JACCDH010275495.1_pt1 | contig 27806 bp, 21 predicted proteins | sample 7442481 | NCBI WGS metagenome assembly JACCDH01 (sample SAMN15323433, study PRJNA562643) | freshwater metagenome | isolation source: river surface water | place: USA:Blue River Watershed | collected 2017-08-15 | reverse complement strand
GAACGGTGTTCTTGTAGGAGGCCGCCCCTGCGGCCGAATGCACACCCTGGCACACCCTGGCACGCCCTGGCACACACCGCCCACCGCCCATCCCCCACATACAATCCCCGCCTGACAAAAGGAACACCCCATGAACACCACCGCTGGCTTGGAAGCCGAAGACTTTGACACCCTGGACAACATCCTCGACGACCTGCGTGAGCGTTTTGAAGAAACACCGCAGTGGGAATTTTGTGAGGGCTTCATGGCCGCGCTGGTGTGCTGCCGCCGCGCCATTCCCGATGCCGAATGGCTGCCCATGCTCCTGGGTGTGGATGAAGGCGAAGAAGGTGGCAGCTTTGCAGACGATGCCCAGCGCCAGCAGTTCCTGGCTTTGTGGCAGCGTCGCTTTGACGAAATCAAGCTGGCCCTGGACACCCCCGTGGAAGCGCTGGACGACGACAAGGCCTATGCCCCCGAAGTGATGGATGTGCGCGGCGCGATCGCGTCATTGCCGCCCGAAGAGCGCGAAGAAATCGACGACAGCGAAATCCCCTCGTTCGCGCAGGTGTGGGCGCTGGGCTTCATGTTCGCGGTGGAAAACTGGCCTGACGAATGGGCCACGCCCAAGGACAAAGACGCGGCCAAGTGGTACGACCTGTCGCTCGAAGCCATCGTGGCCCTGACTGAAGACGATGCCGATACCCCTACACTGTCCGCCCTGTCCGAAGACGGCCCGCCCAGCGTGAGCGAAAACCGCCTGAACGCCTACGGCGAAGCCCTGTGGGCCGTGTACGACCTGCGCGAAATCTGGCGCAACATCGGCCCCCGCGTGGAACAAGTCATCAAAGCCGCCACCCCCGGCCGCAACGACCCTTGCTCGTGCGGCAGCGGCAAGAAATACAAAAAGTGCTGCGGCGCCTGAACTGGATCACCACGTCGCTTCGCGCCTCGCGATGACGACATAAGCGTCATCGCGAGCGAAGCGCGGCAATTCAGCCGTAAAGGGGATGGATCCCGGGTCAAGCCCGGGATGACAGAGGTGGAGTGGATCCGGGGTCAAGCCCGGGATGACAGCGGGGAGCGGTCACCCCACCCTTCCAATGCCACCCCGCACACCCAATGTCACCCCGGGCGAAGACCCGGGGTCCATCTTCAACTGCATAAATACCGGATCAAGTCCGGTATGACAAAGAGGCGTGGATACCGGGTCAAGCCCGGCATGACCGAGGGGAAATGGATCCCGGGTCAGGCCCGGGATGACGGAAAGAGCGCTGTCACCCCCAGCCCATCCCATTTCACCCCACCTTTCCAATTTCCCGCCTCACCCCAAATGTCACCCCGGGCGAAGACCCGGGGTCCATCTGCAGCTGCATGGATGCCGGATCAAGTCCGGTATGACAAAGGGGCGTAGATACCGGGTCAAGCCCGGCGTGACGAAGGGCGATGGGTAACGGTCAAGCATGTCCAGTGTGCCGCCTGATGACTCGTTTTGATATGGATTGCTGCGGCTCCTGGATCGCCACGTCGCTTCGCTCCTCGCGATGACGGAATGGGGGTCGCCAGGACAGCGAAGGAAGGATTCAGTGACGTCCGCACCGCTCAAATTTACAAGTCCTGATATTTGATTAATCGAATAAATCAAAAATAACATTTTGATTGTTTACAAAAACGAGATCGGTTGAAGAAATACAGGACATCGGCGGCGACACCATGAAGTTTTTTATCCAGCTGCCTGCATCGGTATTGCTGATTTTTTTGTGGCCCCAATGGCTCCATGCACAAAGTCTGCATCAGCTCATTGCGGCCAGCCTCGAAAGTCACCCCAGCATCCGGGCACAACAAGCTCAACTGCAGGCCAGCGAATCAGAGATCACGCTGGCACAGCAACAGTTTTTGCCCACCTTCTCACTGAGCTGGGAAAAAGCACAAAGCAACAGCCCCATGGACAGCGCCTACGCCAGCGGTCGCCCGGTGGCTTTGGCGCGCTTGCAGCAACCGCTGTGGACCGGCGGTCGCCTCACAGCGAGCCTGGACAAAGCGCGTGCACAAAACAGACTGGCCATGGCCCAACTTGGCGAAGCGCAATGGCAACTGAGCTTGCGCGTCGTTCAAGCCTATGGAGAGTGGTGGGCCGCCCAACAAAAAACCCAGGCACTGAACGACAGCCTGGCCGTTCACGCCGAGCTCAAGCGGCAAATCAGCCACCGTGCCCAAGAAGGCGCCTCCGCGCAAGGCGAAGTGACCCTCAGCACAGCACGGCTGGAACAAACCCGTGCCGAGCTGCAAAACACGCGCATGCAAACCGCAGTGGCTTTGGCCAAACTGCAGCAACTGAGCCACCAGCCACTGGAGACTCAACATCTGCAAAGCAGCACCACGCCGCCGCCCGCCATCAACACCCAGGCCGAAGACGCGCTGTATGCGCAAGCGGTCAACCATGCCCCCACACTGCAACGCCTGCAAGCACAACAAGCCATTCTGAGCCACGAGCGGGAAGAAAAAGAAGCCGCCCGCTGGCCCGAGGTTTATGTGCGCGCAGAACACCAATCGGGCAGCCCCTACACCACCCAACCGTTCTCCACCAACCGCATGTTCGTCGGTTTGAGCGCCTCCACAGGCGCGGGTCTGAGCCTGATCCAGCAAATGGAAATCCTGCAGCAACGGGAAAAGGCCCTCGAAGCCGACATCGCCGCCGCACACCTGAGCCTGCAAGAACAAATCAGCACCGATGTGCAATGGCTGCGCACCAGCCAGGATCGCCTGGCCAGTCTGGCAGCGCATGCGCAAGCGAACCAGGCCATCAACGAAGCCTATGCCCGGCAATTCAATGCAGGCCGCAAAACCTGGATCGACGTGATGAATGCAGCACGCGAATTGACCCAGGCACACCTCCAGCTGTCCGACGCACAAGCCACCGCCCTGACCAGTGCCTGGCGATTGCACATCTTCACGCAAGGCCTGGCACACCTGTCGCACACGCCCTGAGAGACCGGCCCCTACACACATGATCACACTGTTCCCCGCACTGCTGCGCCTGGCACAACGACAAGGCCAATTCCTCGACAAAAACGCGGTCCTGGTCACCATGACCGACAGCGCCCAAAAGCAAACCGACCCACACAAGCAACTGCAAGCGTTTGCCCAACACTGGCCGTCATTGCACTTGCTGTGGCCGCAGCCACGCCAGGTCGACCCCACATGCCTGCCCTGCCTGGTGCATCGCCCGCAAACCGGCTGGGCCGTCTTGCACAGCCAAGCCGCCCAAGGCCAATGGGTGCTGGAGAGCTGGAGCACAGCCCAATCGGGTTGGCAAGAAATCACACTGCCCACGCTCGACGACGTGCTGGTGGCGCAACTGCGTTTTGAAAAATCCAACGACGCCAGCCCCGTTGTGGCGCAAATCAAAAGAGCCCTGGGCACACGCCGCAAAGAACTGCTCGAAGCCCTCGCCGGCAGCGTGATGATAAACCTCGTCGCCCTGGCCGCATCGATGTACAGCATGCAGGTGTACGACCGCGTCATCCCCACCTCAGCCAGCCAAACGCTGTGGGTCTTGACGCTGGGCGTGATCGGCGCCACCGGCTTTGAACTGTTGGCCAAATGGACGCGCTCGCGGCTGTACGAAAACGTGGTCGACCACGTTGACCAACACCTGGCACGCGCCGTCTATGCCAAGTTCCTGGCCATTCGGCTTGACCAAATGCCCCGCAAAGTCGGCGCCTTGGCCTCCCAGCTCAGAGGCTACGAAACCATCCGCCAGTTTCTGACCGCCAGCGCCACCCAATGGCTGGTGGAAATCCCCTTCGCCCTGGTGTTCACCGGCATCGTGGTCATGTTGGGTGGCGCGCTGGCAGCGATCCCGCTCGCGTTCCTGGCCGCATCGGTGGCGCTGGGCCTGTGGTCACACCGCCGCATCGAACAACTGGGCGTGCAGGCACAACAAGCCAGCCACCGCAAAACAGGCCTGCTGGTGGAAGCCATCGAAGGCGCCGAGACCATCAAATCCGGGCAAAGCGGCTGGCGCATGCTGACCCGCTGGATGCAAAACGTGGACCAAGCCCGGGTCGAAGAAAACCAGATGCGGCAACTTGGCGAACACAACCAATACCTGATCGCCGCCATGCAGCAACTGTCTTATGTGCTCATGGTGGCCATGGGTGCGCTGTGGGTCTCGCACGGCGAAATGACCATGGGCGCACTGATCGCCTGCACCATTTTGTCGGGCCGCATCCTCACCCCCGTCAGCCAACTGCCCAGCCAGATCACGCAATGGGCGCACGCCAAAGCCGCACTCAAATCGCTGGAACAGCTGTGGGCCCTGCAAGACGACCACCACGGCATCGACCACCCGATTGTGCTGAGCAACGTGCGAGGCGACTACCTGATCGACAAACTGCAATTCAGCCACGGCGTCACAGCGGCACTGCACATCCCAAGGCTGCACATCGCAGCAGGACAAAAGATCGGCGTTTTAGGCCCCATCGGCTCCGGGAAAACCACCCTGCTGCGCATGCTCAGCGGCATGTACAAACCGCAACTGGGCACCATCACGCTGGACGGCATTGACCTGTCGCACATTGCCAAACCCGTGCTCAGCGAACGCCTGGGCTACCTGCAACAAGAAGGCCGCCTGTTTGCCGGCACCCTGCGCGAAAACCTGATCCTGGGCCTGCCCGACCCCGGCGACGAAGCCATCCTTGCTGCGGCGAACGAAACAGGCTTGTTGGCCAACGTCATCCAGCCCCACCCCCAAGGCCTGCACCAAACCATCGACGAAGGCGGCGCCGGACTGTCTGGCGGCCAACGGCAACTGCTCAATTTCACACGCGTGATCCTGCGGCGCCCTCGCATCTGGCTGCTGGACGAACCCACCGCATCGATGGACAAGCACATCGAGCAACGCATCATCCAAGTGCTCAAGCACCGGCTGCGCCCCGAAGACACGCTCGTCATGGTCACCCACAAAAGCGAACTGCTGGAGCTGGTGGACCGCGTCATCGTCATCGCGCAACACCAAATCGTCCTGGACGAAGCCAAGCACAGCGCCTTGGCCCGTCTGGCCGGGCACACCCCGCCCCATGGAGCCGAAACATGAAACGCCCCCTCGAACACCTTCGCCCCAGCATGACGCTGGTCATGGTCAGCGGCCTGATAGGGTTCATGGCCTGGGCCAGCTGGTTTGAAATCGACCAGACCGTCCGCGCCACAGGCCAGATCATCCCCGGCACACGAACCCAAATCATCCAAACCGCCGATGGCGGCGTGCTGTCAGAAATCCTCGTCCATGAAGGCCAAGTCGTGCAAGCAGGCGAGCGCCTGGCCCTGCTCGAAAAAGACCGCAGCCACGCCGCCTACTCGGAAACCCAGGCCAAAGTGGCCTCTGTGCAAACCGCCCTGGTGCGCGCCCATGCAGAAGCACAACAACGCCCACCGGTGTTTGCACCCGCGCTGCAACGCTACCCGCAATTCATCCAAGCGCAAATGGCCCACTACCAGCAACGGCGCCAAACACTCGACGATGAACTGCAGGCCCAGCGCCTGGCCTTGAAACTGGCCCTCGAAGAACACCAACTCAACCTGAACCTTTTCAAAACGGGCGACGTCAGCAAAGTCGAGGTGCTGCGCACACAAAGGCAAGTGAGCGAAATCGAAAGCCGCCTGCAAGCGATACTCAACAAATACCAACAAGAAGCACGGCAAGAAGTCATCCGGCTCGAAGACGAACTGTCCTCCCACCAATACAAACTCGAAGAACGCCAAAGCGTGCTCGAGCACACCGAGCTGACCACCCCCACCGCTGGCATCGTCAAATACCTCAAGGTCAACACCGTCGGTGGTGTGCTTCGTGCTGGGGACGAATTGATGCAAATCTCCCCCACCGACAGCGACATGGTCATCGAAGCCAAGGTCAACCCCGCCGACATCGGCCAACTGCACACCGGCCTGCCCGTGGCCATCAAATTTGACGCCTTCGACTACAGCACCTACGGCACCTTGCAAGGCGTGCTCACCTACATCAGCTCCGACACCCTCAACGAAACCAGCCCCACCGGCGTCAGCACCAGCTACTACCGGGCACACGTCCAACTCAGCCCCACAACAGCCCACGCCAAGCTGCGCACCGACATGCTCAAAAACGGCATGACCGCCAGCATTGACATCCAAACCCGCCGTCGCTCCATCATGAGCTACCTCACCAAACCCCTGCACAAAGCCTTTGGCGGTGCACTCAACGAGCGATGAACACCATGCACATCGCCATCCTCGAAGACGAATACATCCTGGCCCTCCACACCCAGGACCTGCTTCACCAAGCCGAACACACGGTCGAAATTTTCACCACCGGCAAAGCCTTGCTCAAAGCCCTGCAGCGCGACACCTTCGACCTGCTGATCCTCGACTGGAACGTGCCCGACATCAGCGGCATCAAAGTCCTCAGGCACGTGCGGGAAGAACTCAACAGCAAGATCCCCGTCCTGTTCTTGACCAGCCGGCAATTCGAGCAAGAAATTGTCTACGCCCTGTCCTGCGGTGCCGACGACTACTGCGCCAAACCCGTGCGTGAAAACGAATTCATGGCACGCGTTGCGGCACTGGGCCGCCGGGCCTACAGCTCGGACGCCCAAAACACCACGACCCACAAACTGTGGGGCTACACCTTCATGCCGAATGACTCCAAAGCATCCAATTTGTCAGTAACGCCTGTGGCAATATGCACCTCAAAGCCTGCTTTTTGAGCCGCCAGCGCAATAGGCAACCGGTGTGACAAAAAGAACCAGTCCACATTCACCACAAACAACAGTTTTCGCGCCATCTATCCATCACCCCCAAACCATCCAACTCAAAAAGTCAGGCCAATTCAACTCAGGAAACAAAACATAAGGGGCATAAAAATGCCCCTTTCTTGAATACAACCCGCGAATGGCCCACCAAGGATCCTTCAAGTAGGCGGGAGGGTTATCAAATTCTGAAAAACGTCGCCAGACATCATCAGCGCCCACAGGTTCACCGCTGCGTGTCACCGCCACCCAAGCGGTGTTGGAATCCACAAACAACCAACCCTTGCTGGTTTTCACCTCAGTGACTGCATGACTGGCTTGCCCATGACTTATCAACGCACTGAGGAAAGATTTATTTTGTCTGTACAACACATAAACATGCCTTGACTCAAAACCTAAAAAATTCATACCTTTGTCAAACGTTCGGCTACGGTCGTAACACAGGCCATGTCCTACTCTCATCAAGTCCGCAGGTTCACGCGCTGCGTACAAGTCAATGCCCTCACCCAAAGGCGCACGCTTAAAAACTTCAGTCTGCAAACGGGATACGAGAGAGATTTGCTCATCAAACGTCAAACTGGATCTAGGCTGTTTGAAACCCAATTCAACAAACACATCTTTGTCTTCTTTGGTAACTTCGGTTGATACATTCGTATATAAAGCTAAGCTCATAACGGTCACTGACAAAGCCGTCAGCAACGCCAAGCAGCCCTTCATGAGTTTGTTCAACATTTCTCTCCTTTTTTTTCCAACTCAAGCCATGCTTGGAACATCAGCACTGTCCACAAATGGTGCTGCCAGTTTCGCACCCCCGACAAATGCTCGGCCCACTTTTTCCGAATGGGCACGGGCTGAAAGTAACCTTCGCGCATCAAACGCTCTTCGTCCAACAAGGCTTCGGCCCAGTCGCGCAGTGGGCCACGTAGCCAATCTCCGATAGGGACACCAAATCCCATTTTGGGCCTCTCTATCAGGGCCTTGGGCACATGCCGGTAAAGAACCTCGCGCAGCACCCATTTGCCCACGCCATCGCGCAGCTTCAGGTTTTGTGGCAACTGCCAGGCAAACTCCACCACACGATGATCCAAAAATGGAACGCGTCCTTCCAGTGATACACGCATGGCCGCACGATCGACTTTCACCAAAATATCGTCGGGTAAATACGACACGGTATCCAGCACCATCATTCGTTGTATATCGTCCAAGCCCTTTAGCTCGGAGGCATGCCCCGTCAGCAGTGTCGGCGGCTCTGCACCACCAATCACCAAGCTTGCTGGGTCGTCCCATTGCGATACCAGCCCCAGATAAAGCTGATCCACATTGGCAGAGCCCAACACACCCGCCGCCTTGTGAAGTTTGTCACCCAAATTAGCTTGCCTCAAAGACTGGGGTAAAAAAGTTTGCAAAGGCGTGGCCATCGCGTTCCAAGTGGATGGCGAAACAGCCCGCATGCCCTGCGCAGCCAAACGTCTGCCCGCCACCGGCAAACGAGACAGTCTTTTCCACAACTTATCGGCCAATACATAACGGTTGTACCCGCCAAAAAGCTCGTCCCCAGCGTCTCCTGACAATGACACCGTCACCTGCTGCCTTGCCAACTTCGACACCAAAAAGGTGGGGATTTGCGATGAATCAGCGAACGGTTCGTCATACAGCTCAGGCAACTGGGGAATCACGTCAAGCGCCTGCCCAGGCGTTACATACAACTCAGTGTGGTCAGTGCCCAAGTGCTGGGCCACAGCCTTGGCATGCACGGCCTCGTTATAGGCCTCTTCATTGAACCCAATGGTGAAGGTCTTCACAGGGCGTGCCGACTGAGCTTGCATCAATGCAACCACGGTGGATGAATCTATACCCCCAGACAAAAACGCACCCAAAGGCACATCCGCCATCATTTGCTGCTGTACTGAAGACTTGAGCAACTCTTCTAATGCATCCACAGCCTCCTTAGGTGTGCCTGCAAAGGGATTTGCCACGCCATTCTGCGCAACCTGCGTGGCAGACCAATAGCGCGACACCACTGGCACAGGATCCGCGGTAGACACCGACAGCAAGCAGCCAGGCTCCAACTTGGCAATACCCTGGTAAATCGAATATGGTGCGGGTATGTAGCTGTGCCGCATCAGTAAACACAACGCATTGCGATCAATTTCGGCTGCAAATGCAGCGTGTTGCTTGAGTGCCTTCAGCTCTGAGCCAAACAAGAACGCAGCGTTTATACCCTGGCCCTGCCAGCCGTAGTACAGCGGCTTTTCACCCAAACGATCCCGCACCAGCGTGAGGCTCTGGTTCTCGCGGCACCACACAGCCATAGCAAACATCCCCACACATTTTTTGATTGTGGCAACAATTCCCCATGCTTCAAATCCAGCAAGTAACGTCTCAGTGTCCGAATGACCACGCCAAGCAGGTGCCAGCGTGGTATCTTCTAACTCAGCGCGTAGTTGCAAGTGGTTATAGATTTCGCCGTTGAAAGCAATGACCCAGCGCCCACTGACCGCTTGCATGGGCTGCGTCCCAGCAGTCGATAAGTCGACAATGGCCAAACGCCTGTGGCCTATAGCAATGCCTGCATCAGCGTCCAACCAGTGTCCATCAGAGTCAGGGCCGCGATGGGCAATCGCGTCAGACATCACCTTAATGCGTTCCAGCACCACATCGCACGGCTTGCCCACCCCCAAAAAACCAGCAAAACCACACATCTTGGATTTGTCCTTTTTATTCGTGTGCAGCCACGCGCTCATAAAATGCTTCGTACAACCCGGCTACATTGCCAATTTCATACTCTGCCTGCACCCGCTCGCGTGCCTGCATGCCCAAGGCCGCCCTTTCAGCCGCAGGCAAGTCCAACACGTGTAGCAACTGCTGCGCTAACGCCTCCATATCAGAGACCGCTACAACTCGACCGGTACTGCTAACAATGTCGGCAGAATCGCCCGCATCCGTCACCACGCAGGGCACGCCGCAGGCCATGGCCTCGCCAAGCACGTTTGGAAAAGCTTCGCCATGAGAGCTGGATGCCAAAACATCCAGCGCGGCCATCAGGCGAGGTACATCGTCACGCCTCCCAAGTAGGAAGATGTTAGCCTGCAAGCCATGGAATTTAATGGCGGTATTCAGCGCGGCATTCGCTCCGTCCACATCGGTGCCCGCTAGCACAAAATACACATCTGGCCGTTGTACATGTATTTGTGCAGCGGCCGCTATAAAACCGAACTGGTTTTTTTGAACATCAAAACGTGCAATCAAACCCACCAGAGCAGCATCAGCAGAAATACCCAGTTCTGCCCGCACACTGGCACGCGCCGCCGCATCCGGAACAAAGCGGTCCAAATCAAACCCATTAGGGATGACGTGCAACTTGTTTCCCGCATAACCTACAGAGGCATGTACTTTTTTAGCACGCTGCGAGCATGAAATGATTTTCACCGGAACCCAATGCGACATCAGCGCGCAAGCCTTGACCACCCAAAGAGTGGAATACTTGTTCACCGCTTTAGACAAGTTGCTTTGGTGTATACCCCAAATCACCCGATTGCACCCAGCCAACCGCGCCGCTAGCCCACCCAGAAAATCGGCGTGGTACATCCAGGTGTGCACCACATCGGGCTGCAACTGCCGCAGTAGTTTGGCCAGACGCAGCACGACCAGCGGATTAGGCACCCCTTCGCGCGTCATACCCAAGGCATACACCTGAATACCCAACGCCTGAATTTTCGGACCAATTTCGCCCAAACCTACCAGAGAAACGACTGTGGGGTTAAAGCGGCTCCGGTCAATTTTCTGCAAAATATTGAGAAGTACAACTTCGGCTCCACCGGTCGCTAGATTAGTTATGACGTGTGTTATTTTTAATTTTTTTTCACGAGTTCTGAAGTTTCGCATACCGTTCAGCTAGGCTTTATAGTTTTTTCAAAGAATGCGCATACTTTTCACAAAAGTAAAAATACATTATGTAGAAAATCACCATACCTTGCGCATTATTTACAAAAAAAGCACCTTTCAACTGGTATGCGATAGCAACACCTAGAAATAGAAGCACAAAAATGGGCTCAACTTTAAAGAATTTAACAACAAAATAAATTGGAAATAAAAACTTTAAAATCATATATAATATTCCACCAAACAAAATATCCTGCATGAAACCAGAGTCAGTGTATTCAAAACGACCATTATTTACAAATCCAGAACCCATTAGAAATATTTTTTCGCCTGGCCAATAAAACATTTCATTTAACAAACTGTCTGCAGAAGCATCTTCTTTTCCAGAAAAGAAACTAAGCAGCCACTCTTGATAGGGCCCAAGAATTCCATCATCATCAAATGCGAAATAAAAAAACAGAGTGAAAATAACAACAAGACTAATAATTTGTTTTAATTGTGATTTCGCCAACAAGTAAACGAGTCCAGCAAAAATTGCAAAAATGGAGGTGCGCGCCCCCAAAACTCCCGCAAGAATTGTTATCATGAGACATACACTTGAAAACATACCGATTTCAAATTTTTTTTCGAGAAAATAAAAAACAGAAAAAAAAGGCCATAGGCGGTTCCAATACTGAAGTAACCCGAGCCAGAAATAAAGTTATTTCTGTATGGATTAATACCGAGAGAATTGCTAATAACTGGGCTGCGAAAAACTTCTGCCCAAGCGAAATATTCAGGGAAAGTGCCCGCACCAAAATTAATAAGTGCATTTAGGCAATAAAGCAACAAAAGCCACCCCATAAACCGCTCATCAAATTTTTCCTTATAGAAATCCAAGTAAAAAATAATAGCCAAAAATACTATCGACGCCTTGATGCCAGCAAGTAAATATAAAAAATTATCACCCACAAAAATCAAGACCAATAAAGAATAAAATAAAATTAAAAAATGTACAAGCATTAATTGTTTTGCATGCTTTAAAAAAATATAATTTAAAGAATCCCCCCCAAACTTTATAAACGTAGCGGCCATCAATATTGGAAAAATTATTGCAGTAAACCCTACCCCACCCACAAAATACGGTATTTGGGGATCAAATATTATGAAGAATAGGAGTAAATATTTCACAACACAAAGCTAGAGCACATTAAAGCAATTTTCTTGTCAACAAAAGAAAAATGCCATACCAAAAATTGAAACAACAAATGCAATAAATGGCATCAATTTTTCCACTTTTAAAGGAAAAATATATATAAACCAAAAATCGCTTAATCAAAACCCTCCTTAACGCCTCATCACTAAATATTTGCGTCAATTTATTTGCTCTATATATTTTTTTAATATATTTATTTACAGCAAAAACACCATGATTTGCATCTACAGATCTTGCATTCAAAGATATTGAAAAATGAATTTCCATTTCTTTTTCTGTATTTTCTATTTTTAGTCTCTTCAATACTGATTTGAAAATTTCGCAAGCCACATTGAATCGTTCTTTTTTATTAAAATTTTCCGCAACCTTACTTATATTTAAATCATGTGTTCTGTATTTAAGAAGTGGCCTTCCTATTGTAGAAAATTTAGTATTGAATATTAACTCACTCCATAGTTTGTAATCCTCCGCATGAGGAAATTTATTATTATATGGCGCCGCCGCCAAAACACATCGCCGTATGATTGTACTTGGATGCGCAACAGGCGAAGTAAACAATATTATTGGCGCCAAATCATCGTGCAAAACAGGGTGCTTCTTTATATTTATAATACTGTTTTCCGAAAAAACCTCAATCCAACTACCGCAAACACCAACATCCGGATTTTGCCTCATAAACTCAACTTGCTCTTTAATTCGATTAGGGTGCGCAATGTCGTCAGCATCCATTCTAACGATATACTCCCCTTTTGATAACGCAACTCCTTCATTAAGACTGTATACCAACCCCCTATTCTCTCTTTCTATTGCAATTATTCTTGGATCCAAATCTTTAAATCTATTAATTACCGATTTAGTTTGATCACTCGAACCATCGTTTATTATAATAAATTCAAATTCTAAAAAATCTTGATTTACAATACTTTCTATTGCCTCGGATAAATATCTTCCTCCATTGTATACAGATAGTACAACGGATACGATTGGGGAACCGGGGGATTTTATATTCATTAATTAATCACTCTAGTTTTATTTTATCAAATCAACCAAAAGTTTATTTGATAACCAGAATTATTATTTTTCAAAATAAAATTTATTACTCAGAAAACCACTCATGTTAAAAATTACAAAATAATATTAAATAATAGGCTACATTGCTAATATTGCATTATAGGTGGCGATTGGAATTTTTCTTAAATTCAAACACATAGCCCTAACAAAAATCAAATTCAAGCGATTAATTTATTAAAATAAATTTAATAATTTTATCGAATTATTATTTATAAAATACTGCCCATAAACCTCAACTTTTGAAGTAAATACCTCTTTTAAAAATCTTAATACGTACTGCTAGCGGGTATGCCAGCAGCAGAAATACAAGTGCTGCCGCCGACAACTCGATTGCCAAGAGCAGGCGGGAGTCACTCCACGCCATAAGTTGCGCAAACAGCATGGCAACGGCAATGGGCAACCAGACAGGTCGGGCAATATCGGACAGTTGCCAACTTATGTTTAACCCAGGGGCAAACCTCCGGTGTACCAGAGGTGGCCACAGCAGAAAATAAATTACATTGGCAAACAGCCACGCCCAGCCTGCCCCTGACATGCCGTAATGAGTGGCTGCCCAAATCACCGAAGGTATCAGCAAGAATACAAACAGCGCATTACCTATTAAATGCAGCCTCAAATCTCCTTTGGCGTATTGTAGGTAATAAGGAAAAGCACCCACAGCTAAAAAGGCGTAGCCTACAGCATACAAGCTAAGTACTGGCGCTGCTTTATCTACTAGCATTGCATCACCCGCCCAAGCCCACAGGACTTGTGGTGCAAAGAGGATCAAGACTAGTGCCACGGGTATTGCCAACACCGTCACCAACTGTGTGGCTTGCCGATAGACGGCAATCAGTTCGTCGTGTTTGCCTTCGGCCTGCAGGCGAGTCATGCGCGGCATGATGGCACTGCTTACAGGGCCAGTGACAATCATGATGCCGCTGGCTACCAACACAGCAACGGTGAAGTAGCCATAGTCTGCCAAGGGCAAAATTCTGGATAGCAGGAGCTTGTCGGTCTGTGTGACCAAGACCCATACGGATGAGGTGAAAGCAATGGACAGTGCAAACTTCAGTAAAGGTTTGAGCGGTACCCATTCCCATTTAATACGCTGCCCCTTTGGAATGGGTGGGAGCAGGTTGTATGCCATCCAAGCTAGGCCCAACAGTTCAAACACAGCCACGCCGAGCTGGAATGTGAAAAAAGTAATCGGTGTAGCGCTGACATACATCAACACGGGCAGTACAAGCACAAAACGCCCTGTGGCGACAACGGTGTTGAATGCGCTTAGCCAAACCATGCGCTCAGCGCCAGTGATAACTCCGCGATACAGGCCACTCATCCAACGCAGTGCAACGATAACAGCTATCAATTGCAATGCTTGGGTGATTTCTTGAATTGACAGCTGCGAAGCTTTAAGCCAACCTGTAGCCATGGGTCCAGCCAAGCCAAACATAAGGATGCCGCCCAACAATGCCACGGTACAAAAAACGCCTTCCAATGCGCGAGTTAATCTACGATATTCGAGTGCGTCGCACGCACCCCCGTGATATCGAGCCGACTCACGCGCCATGGTGGGGGTCAAGCCCATATCCAGCAGGTTGAACCAGACTTGCAGCATGGCAAAAAAGCCCACCAAGCCATAGGTCTCAGCGCCTATGTATTTGATGTAAAGCGGCACAATAATGATGCCAACCGCGGTAACGTAGAGTTGGCTAACGTAATTGGCAAGGATATTGCGCTTTAGGCTCATTTGTATTTGATCACGTAGTAATCTGCCAAAAAGCATTGCTTTTTTTCAAGAGGGTCAAATTTATGCTCTTTTAAGCGTTTTGATGGGTTGGCTGCATTCACAGAAAGGTAATGAACTAGCCAGTAACTAGCAATGCTGAAGAACGTCATTGAGTTCCGGCGTACAGATGGAATACAGTGGAATATTTTTGCCGAATTATTCACTCTAGGCCATTTTTAACTACTGGGTGAAATGGCAGCCCATTGATAAGGCAACTCTTCCAGTGGTCGCAAATAGGGCTGTCTGACGTAAATGAACTTGAATATTATTGGGGTTTATTTTTTTTTCGATTGGCTAAGTACCAGGGTATGGCCTTGCTTATGCCCTGCTCAATGCTGTGGGTGGGTATAAAGCCCAACAGCCGCTGTGCTTTTCCGACGTCTGCTTGGCTGTGGCGCACATCACCGTCACGAAAATCTCGGTAAACGGGTTGGCTGGTGGCTATGGATTGCCGTGCCTCGTTCTCTACAACAAGTTCGACCAAGTTATCGCACAGCATTGCAAACAATTGGTTCAAGGTGGTGCGGTCGCCTACGGCTACGTTGTAGACCTGGTTCAGGGGGAGCTCAGCGAGCATGGATTGCCGCGCTTCGCTCGCAATGACGGAGTGAAGAGTGGCGACTCTTGCGGCCAGAATGTTGGCTTGCACGGCGTTTGCCACAAAGCAAAAGTCGCGGCTTGTTTCGCCGTCGCCGTTGATGTAAATGGGCTCGCCCTTGATCAGCGCATCGGTCCATTTTGGGATGACGGCGGCATAGGCGCCGTTGGGGTCTTGGCGGGGACCAAACACATTGAAGTAGCGCAGGCCGATGGTGTTAAAGCCATAGCTGCGGGCAAATACGCTGGCGTACAGCTCGTTCACGTATTTGGTCACGGCGTAGGGGCTGAGCGGGTTGCCGATGTTTTCTTCCACCTTGGGCAGCGCGGGGTGGTCGCCATAGGTGCTGCTGCTGGCGGCGTAGGTGAAGCTTTTTACCTTGGCGTCGCGGGCGGCCACCAGCATGTTCAAGAAGCCGGTGATGTTGGTTTCGTTGGTGGCAATGGGGTCGGCTAGGCTGCGGGGGACGCTGCCTAATGCGGCTTGGTGCAGGACATAGTCGACGGGTGTGCCTGTGTCTGCAGACTGGATTGCCGCGTCGCTTCGCTCCTCGCAATGACGAGAATCTTTAGAGCGCTCGTCGCAATGACGGAATGTCATGGCTTTCTGGCAGTCTTCCAGTTTGCGGATGTCGCCTTGGATGAAGTGAAAGTTGGCCCATTGAGCTGGTGTGACCAGAGTTTGCACTTCGTCCAAATTACGTTGGTGGCCTGTGGCGAAGTTATCCAGTCCGACAACACGTTGGTCTAGCTTGAGGAGTGTCTCCAGCAGATTGCTGCCGATGAAACCTGCTACACCAGTGACCAGCCAAGTTTTGGGTGCTTTGGGTAAGTCTTGAAGAAGTTGTTCGTAAGCGGTCATGTCACAGCCTCCCGTCTGCGGCACCCAGAGGAAGGATGCTTTTCACGTCATAGACCACAGCGCCAGCCTGACCCCAGGCTTTGATGCCCTCTTCTCCCAGGCTCAAGAATTGTTGGTGTCCCACAGCCAACACAATGGCTGCATATTGCCCGAGCGCGGGCGCTTGGTCCAAGCATTGCAAGCCGTATTCATGTTCGGCCTCGGCCACATCAATCCAGGGGTCATAGACGTCCACTTGCGTGTTGTAGTCCCGGAGTGCTTTAACAATGTCCACCACTTTGGTGTTGCGCACGTCAGGGCAGTTTTCTTTGAAGGTAAGGCCCAACACCAGCACTTTGCTGCCCAGCACAGGCAGACCTTTGCGGAGCATGAGCTTGATGGTTTCGTCAGCCACATGGCTGGCCATGCCGTCGTTGATGCGGCGTCCGGCCAAGATCACTTCGGGGTGGTAACCGACTTCTTGGGCTTTGTGCGTGAGGTAATACGGGTCCACGCCAATGCAGTGCCCGCCCACCAGGCCGGGCCTGAAGGGCAAGAAGTTCCACTTGGTGCCTGCGGCTTGCAGCACTTCGAGTGTGTCGATGCCCAGCTTATGAAAGATCAGGCTCAGCTCGTTCATCAGCGCGATGTTCACATCGCGCTGGGTATTTTCAATCACTTTGGCGGCTTCGGCCACCTTGATGCAGCTGGCTTTGTACGTGCCTGCGGTGATGATTTCTTTGTAGAGCTGGTCGACCTCTTCGGCAATGGCGAGGGTGCTGCCGCTGGTGACTTTTTTGATGCTGGGCAGGCGGTGTTCTTTGTCGCCGGGGTTGATGCGCTCGGGGCTGTAGCCGCAATAGAAGCCCTGGATCGCTTCGTCGCAAGCTCCTCGCAATGACGACTCCGAAATGAACTTCAAGCCGCTGAATTTTTCGAGCACGGGCACACACACCTCTTCGGTGGCGCCAGGGTAAACCGTCGATTCATAAATGACGATGTCGCCCGCCTTGAGCACTTTGCCCACGGTCTCGCTGGCTTTGACGAGCGGTGTCATGTCGGGGCGGTTGGCTTGGTCCACCGGCGTGGGTACGGTGACGATGTATATTCGGCAATGCTGATTTCAACGATGGTTTTGCCGTCAACGCTGTGGGCTTGGATGTCGGGGATCAAGGCCGGGCTGGTGGCGTCTTTGATTTTGCCCTGCCATTCGTTGAGGCTTTCTTTGCCCAGCGTGGCACCTTGCACGGTGCCCCGGTCTGTCACGCCCACGAGCACGCGCCCACCCTTGGCGTTGGCAAACGCCACCAGGGTTTCGATGCAGGCTTTGTCAAACGAGGTTTTGAATTCCTGCGTTTGGGTTTCGCCTGACTCGATCCAGTGATGGAGGGGGTTTGGGGGCATGTGTTGGGGGTGGGTCTTGGGTCAAGTCCGGGATGACATCGGGTTCCGGGACATTTGCAGACTGGATTGCCGCGTCGCTTCGCTCCTCGCAATGACGGGTCAGGGGGCAATGACGGGGCGGGACGGGGTCAGTTCTTCAGGGTTTTGAGGGCGGCGGCGCCTATGCCGAATTGGTAGAGGATGGCGGTCCAGTCTTTGGCGCCTTGGATGAATTGGGTGTAGGCGCTGCGGCGGTCGACGACTTCGGGGATGAAGATGGAGTCGCCCGGTTGCAGGCGGGTGTTCATGAAGCTCATGTTGCCAAAGCCCACCCAGCTGCGTTGGGCGCGGTTGGACAGGACGGTGCCGTCGCCACGGATGAGCATGGCGGCTTCAAGGTCGGCTTCGCGGGTGGGGCCGGCTTTGTCGATGTAGTCGCCCACGGTGCCGTTGCTGCGGTGGATGAAGGAGTTCTCGGCCATGACGGCGCCAAACACGGCCACAAAGCTGGGCTTGCTGGGCACGGTGATGCTGTCACCGTCTTGCAGGGTCAGGGCGGGCAGTTCGGGGCGGTCAGCGTCCATCTCCAGGGCGATGCGGCCACTGGCCTTGAGGTTGCGCAGGCGCTCGAGCATCTGGCGTTGGCCTGCGGCTTGGGCCTGGGCGTTGGCCAGGTTGTTTTGGTCATACACGTTTTGCACCGTGGTGGCGGCTTGGGCCTGCACTTGGGCTTCCATGCGACGGATGGCTTGGTTGAGGTTTTCTTGCTGCTGCACCCGTGTGGATTCGCGGCTGAAAACGGTGCCATACAGATAGGCATCGCGGCTCAGGCCACCTGCGCGTTGCACCAGTTGGGGCAGTGTTTCGCCAGGGCTGACTTGGTAGATGCCGGGGGCTTTGACTTCGCCGCCCAGGCGCACAAACTGAGTGCGCTTTTCCAGCGGCACGGGGATGTCGTCCACGCCAAAGATGGTGACCACGTCACCGGGCATGAGCTCGATGTTGTTGGCGGGGTCTTTGTCTTTGATGGCCTTGCCCAGGTTGAAGGGGATCAGGGTGGTTTTGACGGCTTTGGGGTCCAGGCGTTCGATGACGGCATAGTCCCAGTTGATTTCGGTCAGCTGGTTTTTGACGTCGTTGACGACTTTGTCGCCAGCGACTTTGTCGGTGCGGGCTTCGTATTGGACGGAGCTGTTTTTACGGCTGTAGTAGTCGGGCAGGATCAAGGCGTCGGCTTCGGGCACCAGGTCAGACACGCGCATGCCGGGCTTGAAGGCGTGGCGCAGTGGGCGTTCGACGTTGCCGCGCAGGGTGACGGCGTTGGCAAATTGGCCGCTGATTTTGAACAAGGTGAGCAACTCGCCGTCGCGCACGGTGGTCTTGAGGCCTGTGGCGTCCAGGGTGCGTTCTTGCACTTCGCGGGGGGTCTTGGCGTTTTGTTTGTTGACGCGTTCGAGCAGTGCTTTGTGCGGGGTGGTCAGGGTGTGCGATCCGGCGCTGTAGCTCAGCAGTTGGCCGATGCTTTCTTCGGGGCTGGCCAGCTCGAAGATGGCGGCGGTGTCGGTGGCGCCGGTCACGGCCACGCGGGGGCCTGCGGCAGGCACGACGATGACGTCGCCAGGCAGCAGGCGGGCGTCGCCAGCGGTGACCCCGGCGTGGATGAATTTGTACAGGTCGAGGGTGGTGACGGTTTTGCCGCCGCGCACCAGTTGCACGGCGCGCATGCTGCCGCTGGCAGCGGGGCCGCCGCTTTCAAACAAGGCGCCGATCAGCGTGGACAGGCTGGACACGGTGTAGGCGCCGGGGTTGCGGGCTTGGCCGACCACAAAAATTTGCATGGAGCGCAGGCGGCCGATGCTGGCACTGAGCTCGAAGTTGGCGAACACGCGGCCGACTTGTTTTTTGAGGTGGGCGTCGAGGTCGCTGGCGGGGGTGCCGGCCACGGTGACGGGGCCGACTTTGGGCACGGTGATTTGGCCGTTGCGGTCGACCGGCAGGCGCATGGCGACATCGACGGCGCCCCAGATTTTGAGGTCGATTTCGTCGCCGGGGCCAACCACGTAGTTGGCGGGCACGGGCACGTCGGTCAGGCTGGGGAAGCGGCTGCGATCAAACAGGTTGTAGCCGTACAGGGGCAGGGCTTTGCCGGTGGCGTCTTGCACGAAGCGCTGGAACTGTGTGGGGGCCAGGGCTGGCAGTGCGGGCATTGCGGCGGGGTTGACGTTTTGGCTTTGTGCGCCTGCGCCCACTTGGGGCTGCATGCCTTGCAGTGCAGCGCGGCCACCCAGGCCCTGAATGCCTGCGCCGCCCATGCCACCGGCCAGGCCCGCCGCTGCAGCACCGCCGCCCATGGCGTTGGCTTCTGCGGCTTTGCCCAGGCCTCCGCTCATGAGGGGGGCTTCGACAGAGGCGTCAGCGCCTGTGCCTTGCGCTTGTGACAAAGCTGGCACCAAGAGGGCGGCACCCAAGATCAGGCTGAGTGTGGGGCGCAACGACGCGCTGAAAACAGCTGCGCTGCGGCTTGGTGCGTGTGTGGGGCTTGGCATGGGGTGTGGGGGGTGACGGGCAGGCTACCGCAGTGCCCGGTGGTTGCGCTGAACCAGAAATGGGCACAAAAACAGCGCCTTGCGTGGCGCTGTGGAGTGGCCGAATTTTACTGGTTAACATGTAATTAGAATCGTCTTTTTATAATTCTTACGATTAAATAAACGGTGTATTTGTGATTATCTGATTAACTTTTTTACCGTAGATGTTACTTTTACCGCTTGTAATGTTTTTAATATTTGTTTTGTGATTTTTTTGGCGGGCAGCGGAGCCAGGAATCGCCCTCAAAGACATGGATCCCGGGTCAAGCCCGGGATGACGTTTACTGGCGCACGTGGTGACGTTAGGCAGCTGTCACCCCGCACAACAGCTGTCACCCCGGACTTGATCCGGGGTCCACTTCATAGCCCTTGCGCAGCACAAATGTCACCCCGGCCCCCGAGCCGGGGTCCACGCCCTCTCCCGCGCAGCGCACACCTCACAAGATCCCGTCGTACAAATCATCCCAAGCCGGATTGGTCTTTTCAATCAGCTCGATCTTCCATTCACGACGCCAGCGCTTGAGGCGTTTTTCGTGGGTGATGGCTTCTTCGATGCTGTCGGTTTGATCGAACCAGACCAGCCGCGTCACGTTGTATTGCGACGTGAAACCCTCAATGAGTTTTTCGCGGTGCTCATGAATGCGCCGCACCAGGTTGTTGGTCACGCCTACATAAAGCGTGCCGTGGCGCTGGCTGGCGAGGATGTAGACAAAGTAAGCCATGCCCAAGGCTAAAAGCCACCAACACTTTTGTCATGCCTTTTGACAAACTCAAACGTGAGCGTTTGTAACGGCCACGGGCTTGCGATGTGGTTTGAACTTGAGAAGTGGTTGGAACTTGAGAAGTGGTTTGAACTTGAGAAGTGGTTGGAGGCTTGTCACCCCGCACAACAACTGTCACCCCGGACTTGATCCGGGGTCCACTTGATAGCCCTCGCAAAGCGCACTCGAAGTCATGGATCCCGGGTCAAGCCCGGGATGACATTTAAGAGTGCCCGGGATGACATAAGGAAGTTGTCACCCCGGCCCCCGAGCCGGGGTCCACTTCACAGCCCTTGCGAAGCACACTTCCTCAGCCCTTGCGAAGCACATTTGTCACCCCGGACTCGATCCGGGGTCCACTCTTTAGCCCTCGCGAAGCGCACTTGAAGTCATGGATCCCGGGTCAAGCCCGGGATGACATTTAAGAGTGCCCGGGATGACGTTCAATGGCGCCCCGGGATGACGTTCAACATTGAAGACGGGGGGCTTGCGCTGAGCCCCTTCCAGTCGGGGGGGTTAATCGACCTTGGCGCCAGAGACTTTGACCACTTCGGCCCACTTCTTGTGCTCGCTCTCGATGAGGGCTGCAAATTGAGCAGGTGTGTTGCCGCTGGGAATGGCGCCCAAGGTGGCCAGGCGCTCTTTCAAGGCGGGGCTGGCCAGGGACTTGGCCACTTCTTGCTGGATGCGGGAGACCACATCGGGCGGTGTGCCTGCGGGGGCCAACAGGCCGAACCAGCTGCTGGCTTCAAAACCTTTGAGGCCAGCAGCTTCTTCGATGGTGGGCAGCTCGGGCATGGCCGCAGAGCGTTGCGCGCTGGTCACGGCCAGGGCCTTGAGTTTGCCGCCTTTGATCAGCGGGATGGCGGAGGGCAGGTTGTCAAACATCACGTCCATGTTGCCGCCCGACAAGTCCAGCAGGGCGGGACCCGAACCCCGATAGGGAATGTGGGCCATGAAAATACCGGTCTTGGACTTGAACAATTCGCCCGCCAGGTGAATGGAGGTGCCATTGCCACTGGAAGCCATGTTGAGCTTGCCGGGGTTGGCTTTGGCGTACTTGACGAAGTCGTTGACGTTGTTGATCTTGTTGGCGACGGCTTTTTCGGCATTGATCACCATCACGTTGGGCACACCCGCGACGAGCGTGATGGGCGCAAAGTCCTTGAAGGGGTCGTAGGGCAGCTTGGCATACAAGGCGCGGTTGATGCCGTGTGTGCCCACGGTGCCCATGAGCAGGGTGTAGCCGTCGCCTGCCGACTTGGCCACGATTTCGGCGCCCAGGTTGCCGCCTGCGCCGCCTTTGTTCTCGATCACGAACTGTTGACCAAAGGCTTTGGACAGGTCAGGGGCGATGGCTCGGGCCAGGATGTCGGTGGTGCCACCGGGCGCAAAGGGGACCACGATCTTGACGGGTTTGGTGGGCCAGGTGGTCTGGGCCGATGCCGTGAAGCTGCCAAGCGACAAGGCCAGTGCGGCAACAGCGCTCAAGACGGTGCGGCGATTGAGGGGGTGCATGCTTGACTCCATTTGTTGATTTAATGGGTTACATGATGCCATGCGACTGGCCAAAAGCATGTCACCCGTGCAATCAAGCGCATCAGGGATTGCGAGCATGCTCGCCGCCTCAAAAGACTTCTTTTGTAGACTCTACAATGGAAAGCCACAAATCTTCTAACGCCATCTGTTGCCCCGGAGCTTGCACACATGACCCTCTTTGACTCACCGATCGACCTGGCTCAGGATTTGATGGAGGATGTGCGCAGCTTGGGGCTGGTCAGCCAGAACCCCACCACCCTGAAGGCTTTTTCGCACCGGGTCCTGGCCAGTGCGAAGACCCTGGATGCCCAGGTACAGATCGACAAATACAACGGCAACGAGTTTCTGAGTCTGATCAGCCGGCTCAACCAAGCCGTCGCGCCTTACCTGGAGCAGCAGGCCAAGCCGACGGACAAGCTGGGCCCGATTCACATTTGGGTGATCGACGAAGCCGAGCGACTTTCGGCGGAGCAACAATCGATCATTTTCCGACTGATTGAGTTGTTCCCTGCCCTGCCCTTCCGGGTGATCTGGCTGAGCAATCGCCCACTGCAAGCGTGGGAAGACCATGCCAACAGCGAAAGCCTCTTGCTGGATCTGGATGCAACGCCGCTGCAAGGTGCCGCAGCCGATGCGCCCAACATGACGCCAGACCCCCTGGACAACGCACTCACTGAGACCCGCGACATGCCCCAGGCCGCCAGCGCGGCGATGCATTGGCCGGCATATGGCACAAGTCAGAACATGAAGGTCGCTGCAGGTTTGGCGGGGGCCGTTGTTTTGGCCGCACTGGCTTGGTGGTCGACATCCACCCCTGCACCGTCAGGACCGGACACCCGCGCCCCTGAACAGGCTGCGGCAAGTGCGGCATCTGAGAGCGCCGCTGCACCTGCTGCCGTGGCGGCCAGTGAGGCCGCTGCCCTTGCAGCACCCGCCGGCCCCAAGGCTGCTGCGCCGGAAGTGGCCAAGCCAGAGGCTCCTCAAAAGGCAAACGCAGCGCCCCAAGCCGTACCGGCCCCAATGGCCGCGCCCACGGCTGTCCGCAAGGCCCTGCCCGAGGTGGCACGCACAGGCGCCCGCTGGCTCAAGGCACTGCCCGCCGACACGCTGGTGGTTGAGCACGGCACGTTCAGCAGCGCAGAGCAGGCCCAAAAACTCAAGGCCAAATACAAGGAGCTGGGCACGGCACGCATCATCGCCGTGCGCAAAGCGCCCAATGCAGACGAATGGCAATACAGCGTGGTGACGGGTCCGTTCCGCTCGGAAGATCGGGCCAAGACCTATGTGTCGCGCCTGGACTGGAAGTCGAGCACGCGCATCCGGGCCACCGACAAACTCAAGCCACTGGTGGCCTCCGCGCCCTGAAGGCATTGAGGCAAAATGGACCGGCGCTTCAGCGGCGCCGTCCATTCAACCCGGGTCAGCCACTTGTTGTCGTTTGACCTGAAGCCTTCACCATGCTGAAACTCCCCTCTTGGTCCACACGCGGCATGCGCCCCATCGGCGTGTTCACCGACATCGACGACACCCTGACCACCGAAGGCGCCATCACGCCCAATGCCCTGCAGGCTCTGGCCGACCTGAAAGCCGCTGGCTTGCAGGTGGTGCCGATCACCGGTCGCCCGGTGGGCTGGAGCGCGCCTTTTGTGAACCGCTGGCCGGTGGACGCGATCGTGGCCGAAAACGGCGCGGTGGGTTTGCTGCCCGAACCGGTGCATGGACCGCGCAAGATTTACCAGCAAGACGCCGCCACACGTGAGCGCAACTTGGCGCGCATGCACGCTGTTGGCCAACGCGTGCTGCGCGAGGTGCCCTGTGCACAGCTGTCGCAAGACCATGCGGGCCGCGAGACCGACATCGCCGTCGACCACAGCGAGTTCGCGCACCTGCCGCAAAGCGCCATCGATGCGGTGGTGCGGATCATGCGCAGCGAAGGCATGACCGCCACCGTGAGCAGCATCCACATCAATGGCTGGTTTGGCGAGCACAGCAAACTCTCGGGCGCCCGCTGGATCGTGCGCGAGCTGTGGGACCGCGATCTGGACGCCGAGATCGAGCGCTGGGCTTATGTGGGAGACTCCACCAATGACCAAGTGATGTTTGAACGCTTCCCGCACAGCGTGGGCGTGGCCAACATCCGGCGCTTTGAAGCGCAGCTGACACACCCTCCCCGCTACATCACCACCGGTGAACGTGGCGCGGGCTTTGCCGAATTGGCACAACACCTGCTGAACGGCATCGCACACCCATGAACACCCCCACCCTTTTGACCTGGTCTGAAAAAGACAACGAACGCTCGGCCCTGTGGCGCTCGGACCAGAACCTGCCCGCCCGCGTGGTGCTGGCCGACGACACCCTGACCGCCGATGCGGCTTACCGTCTGGCTTGCGAGGGCACGGGCTTGCTGTGGCGCGGCGACTTTCAAAACGCTCGCCAATTGCTGCAAGCGATGGCGCGGCGCATCGACAAGCCACAAAAAGTCAAACGCAAAAAAGCCGATGCAACCGCGCCTGTGCCCGGTGCGGCTTTTCACACCCACCGCCAGGCGCAAGCCCAGCGCACGCGTGTGCTGAGCCAGATCCTGATCGAGTTGAACGGCGACTACGGCATCACGCTGCGCCGCGCACCCGATGCCAAGCAAGCGTGTGCGCAAGCCTTTGGCCCCGCCAATGGGCAGTCTTCGGTGATCTCGCTGCGCGCCTTGCAGGGCGTGATCGGTGCTTTTGAGTGGCGCAAAAACGGCGTCGAAGTGCCCGCATTGGGCGAAGGCCTGCGCATCCACCCGCATTACGGCGTGTTCTCGCCGGTGCGCGGCGAGTATGTGGCCTTGGTGACACAAGCGCCACTGCCTGCGGCCCTGAAAGAACACTCGGTGGCTTTTGACATTGGCGTGGGCACCGGCGTGCTGTCGGCCGTGCTGGCGCGGCGTGGTGCCAAACAGGTGGTGGCCACCGACATGGCCGAGCGTGCGCTGGCCTGCGCCCGCGACAACCTGCAACGCCTGGGCCTGCAAAACCAGGTGCAGCTGCTGCAAGCCGATTTGTTCCCGCCCGGCCAAGCCGCGCTGGTGGTCTGCAACCCACCGTGGTTGCCGGCCCGCCCCACCTCGGTGCTGGAGCAGGCCGTCTACGACGAAGGCAGCCAGATGCTCAAGGGCTTTTTGGGCGGCTTGAAAGCGCACCTGTGCGAAGGCGGTGAAGGCTGGCTGATCCTGTCGGACCTGGCCGAGCATTTGGGCTTGCGCACCCGCGAAGCCTTGCTGGGCTGGATCGCCGACGCAGGCCTGCAGGTGCTGGGCCGCATGGACGTGAAGCCGGTGCACGGCAAAGCGCAGGACGCGTCAGACCCGCTGCATGCGGCACGGGCGGCGGAGGTCACATCGCTGTGGCGCTTGGGAAGCCTGTAGTCCAGCGGGCATGGATCCCGGATCTAGTCCGGGATGACACAAGGGGATGTGGATCACGGATCACGTCCGGGATGACGTAAGGGGACATGGATCCCGGGTCAAGCCCGGGATGACGTTTGAGATGGGATAACTTGTCACCCCTGTGCCTCTGCTCATAACTTGTCACCCCGGGCGAAGACCCGGGGTCCATCTTGGCGACACTCACATATCGTCAAACACGCGCCAGCACCGGCGCCAGCGCCTTGCCTGTGTGTGTGCCCAAAAGCACCAAAGCTTCAGGCGTGGTGGCGGCGACGATGCGGCCGCCGGCGTTGCCGCCTTCGGGGCCGAGGTCAATCACCCAGTCCGCTTCGGCGATCACGTCCAGATCGTGTTCGATCACGATCACGCTGTGACCGGCGTTGACCAGGCGGTGCAGCACGCTGATGAGCTTGTCCACGTCGGCCATGTGCAGGCCCACGGTGGGCTCGTCCAGCACATACAGGGTGTGCGGCGCCTTGTTGCCGCGCTTGCCCACTTCGTCACGCACCTTGGTGAGTTCGGTCACCAGCTTGATGCGCTGGGCTTCGCCGCCACTGAGCGTGGGTGAAGGCTGGCCCAGCGTGAGGTAACCCAGGCCCACATCTTTGAGCAGTTGCAACGGGTGCGCGATGCTGGGCATGGTGGCGAAGAATTCGACGGCTTCGTCCACTTCCATCTGCAACACATCGCCAATGCTCTTACCGCGCCAAGTCACGGCCAAGGTCTCGGGGCTGAAGCGGGCACCCCGGCAGGTTTCGCAAGGCACTTTCACATCGGGCAAAAAGCTCATCTCGATGGTGCGCATGCCCTGGCCTTCGCAGCTGGGGCAGCGGCCTTCGCCGGTGTTGAAACTGAAGCGCCCGGCGGCATAACCCCGGGCCTTGGCCTCCAGCGTTTCGGCAAACAGTTTGCGGATCGTGTCCCAGAAACCAATGTAGGTGGCGGGGCAGGAGCGCGGTGTTTTGCCAATCGGCGTTTGATCAACTTCCAGCACGCGGTCGATCGTCTCAAAGCCTTGCACATCGGTGCACGCTGTCAACGCCACGCGCTGGCCTGCATCTTGCGCGGTGCGCCCTGCGAAGGTGGAACGCTGGTTGACCAGCGCCTGCACATTGGCCAGCAACACATCCCGAGCCAGCGTGGATTTGCCCGAGCCACTCACCCCCGTGACGGCCACCAAACGCTTGAGTGGCACTTGCACATCGACTTGGCGCAAGTTGTGCAGGTTGGCACCGGTGAGGGTGAGCCATTGCAAATCCACACCACCCGCCGCTTCTTTGTGGGGCGGTGGCGTGGGCGCCGATTTTGGCGTACCCCCGCCGTATGAGGCGCCCGCGCCACCGCCCCACAAAGAAGCGTCCACGGAACGACGCAACTGCATCGGATGCTTCATCGCATGCAACAAATAGCGCCCGGTTTGTGAATCGGCCGAAGCCGTGATGTCGGCCACCGAGCCCTCGGCCACCAAGCGGCCACCGCGTTTACCGGCACTCGGGCCAATGTCGATGATGTGGTCAGCGCGGCGAATCGTGTCTTCGTCGTGTTCCACCACCACCAGCGTGTTGCCCTTGTCGCTCAGGCTTTGCAAAGCATTGAGCAAGATCTGGTTGTCGCGGGCATGCAAGCCAATGGTGGGTTCGTCCAGCACGTAGCACACGCCTTGCAGGTTGCTGCCCAGTTGCGCGGCCAAGCGGATGCGCTGCGCCTCGCCGCCCGACAGCGTGGGCGCGCCCCGGTCCAGCGTGAGGTAACCCAAGCCCACCTCTTCCAAAAACTCCAGGCGGCTTTGGATCTCGGGCACCAGGTCACGGGCGATGTCAGCATCACGGCCTGTCAGGTGAAGTTTTTGCACCCACTGCCGCACATCGCTCACCGACAGGCTGGCGATGTCGGTGATGCGCCAGCCCTGCCCAGATGCAGACCCCAGACGCACGGCACGCGCCGTGGCGTTCAGGCGGGAGCCTTCGCAGCTCGGGCAGGCCACGTTGGCCAG
>JACCDH011456766.1_pt1 | contig 27810 bp, 17 predicted proteins | sample 7442481 | NCBI WGS metagenome assembly JACCDH01 (sample SAMN15323433, study PRJNA562643) | freshwater metagenome | isolation source: river surface water | place: USA:Blue River Watershed | collected 2017-08-15 | reverse complement strand
GGTGACTTTATTTGTTATGACGGAGCAAATGGAAAAATACTATGGAAAATAAATTTAGGAGGTGGCATTATCGCTGCTCCTATTTCTTATGAATTGGATAATACTCAATACATCACAGTTGCCGCCGGTTGGGGAGGTGGATATGGTATGAAAAAGAAATTTACGCCCTTACAACCAGGCAGGATTTTTACATTTAAGTTAAACGGAAAGGCGCCTATGCCATCATTTAATAAAGCAGTTACATTAGTGAAGCCAACTGTTGTAATTAAAACAAATAGTGTTGAATTTAAAAAAGGAGAAACCTTATTTTGGAAATATTGCGGAACATGTCATGTGGTGGATGAAGGCGGCGGCGGTTTAGCACCTGATTTAGCATATTCCCATAGTGCGGCAAATTCTAATCAGTTATTAAGTATTGTTCATGATGGGGCCTATTTGCCACTTGGTATGCCTAAATTTGGGAATAGACTAAGTAAAGATGATATTTTGAAAATTCAGCAATACATATTTAATAAGTCAAATTATTTAAAGTAAGGGGTTATGAGAAAAATATTCTTTTTTATATTTTTTGCTGCGTTTAGTGTTCATGCTGTCGCACAAATAAAACTCCCTCGTTTAATTAGTAACGGTATGATTTTGCAACGCGATATACCATTAACTATTTGGGGATGGGCAGGGGTGTATGAACAAGTAAATGTAGTTATTGGGAATCAATATTATCAAACATCGGCTAATGCACAAGGCGAATGGAAAATTCAACTTAAACCGCATGCTGCCGGAGGTCCCTTTGAAATAAAAATCAAAGGCAGCAATGAAATTATATTAACCGATGTATTATTTGGTGATGTATTTGTTTGTAGTGGACAATCAAATATGGAATTGTGGATGGGTCGCATGAAATATAAATATGCAAAAGAAATTGAAACAGTAAATAATTCTCAAATAAGACAGTTTTTAGTACCGGATAAATATGATTTTAAAACTCCTCATAAGGATTTTGATGAGGGAAGTTGGCTTTCGGCAACCCCAAAAAATATATTGGATTTTTCCGGCCTAGCTTATTTCTTTGCGAAGGAAATTAATGCAAAATATAATATACCTGTTGGTATTATCAATACTGCTTTAGGCGGCTCGCCTGCACAAGCTTGGATCAGCGAACAAGCATTGAGGGCTTTTCCTGATTACTTTAATGAAGCAGAAAAATATAAGGATGATGCATATATTAAAAGCATTGATTCACAAAACCAATTAATATCAAAATCATGGTATCATTATACTGATGTTTTTGATAAAGGAATTGCTGAGCATTGGAAATCGCCAAAATTGGATGATCAAAATTGGGCGCAAATGACCATACCTGGATATTGGGCTGACACCAAGTTGGGTAATGTAAATGGTGTTGTTTGGTTCAGAAAAAAAATTAAAGTTCCTGCTTCAATGGTTGGTAAGCCTGTAAAGCTTGAATTGGGAAGAATTGTTGACGCCGATTCGGTTTTTGTAAATGAGCAATTTGTTGGAACCACTTCCTATCAATATCCTCCTCGCCGTTATGAATTAGCAAAAAATGTACTTCATGAAGGTGAAAATGAAATTACGATTAGAGTCATTAATAATAGTGGAAGAGGCGGATTTGTATTAGATAAAAAATATGAACTTACTACTTTAAAGGATACTATTAAATTAACTGGAGATTGGAAATATAAACTAGGCGTAATAGCTACTAGTTTGCCAAGTGAAACATTTATCAGATGGAAACCGCTTGGATTGTATAATGCCATGATTGCTCCTTTAACGAATTATGGAATCAAAGGGTTTTTATGGTATCAAGGTGAAGCAAATACTAGCAATCCATCCAATTATAGCGCACTTATGCAAACTTTGATAACCGATTGGAGGGCAAAGTGGAACAATGTTAACCTACCTTTTTTGTATGTACAGCTTCCTAATTTTATGGAACCTAATAAAAAGCCAGTTGAAAGTAATTGGGCCGAATTAAGGCAACAACAATTAAATTTAATGAAACTGCCTAATACAGGGATGGCGGTGGCTATTGATTTGGGTGATTGGAATGATATACATCCTGAAAATAAATTGGATGTTGCCCATCGATTGGCATTATTGGCACGAAAAAATATTTATAATGATACTAACTTGGTCGCACAGGGGCCGTTATTTAAATCAATGAAAATAATTAATAGCAAATGCGTATTATCTTTTTCAGAAATAGGATCAGGATTAGTCATTAAAGGGGGTTCAACCTTAAGTCAATTTCAAATAGCAGGGGCAGATAAAATTTTTAAATGGGCAAAAGCAGAAATAACGAATAATCAAGTAATTGTTTGGAGTAGCGAAATACCATCACCAGTTTATGTGAGGTATGCATGGGCTGATAATCCTGAGGGCGGTAAATTATATAATCAAGAAGGACTACCTGCTTCGCCATTTTCAACAATAATTTATTAAATTTAACCTTTAACAATAAAAAGTACAGTCATGAGTTTATTATTAGGAGAACAAGAGTTTTTTAAAGGAATTCCAAAAATTCAATTTGAAGGACAAGAAAGTGATAATCCTTTAGCATTTAGATGGTATGATGAAAACAAAGTAGTGGCTGGCAAACCAATGAAAGAATGGTTGAAATTTGCTGGTGCTTATTGGCATAGCTTTTGTGGAACCGGTGCCGATCCATTTGGCGCACCTACACATATTTTTGCTTGGGATAAAAAATCGGATGCAGTTGAAAGAGCTAAAGACAAAGCTGATGCTGCTTTTGAATTTTTCACAAAATTAGGATTAGGTTATTATTGTTTTCATGATGTAGATGTCGTTGACTATACTGATGATGTTGTTGATAATGAAAAAAGATTAGCTGCCATAACCGATTATTTGCATGCTAAGCAAAAAGCAAGTGGTGTTCAATTACTGTGGGGTACTGCCAATTTATTTTCGAATGCTAAGTACATGAACGGTGCAAGTACCAACCCTGACTTTTTAGTATTGACACATGCTGCTGCTCAAGTAAAATCGGCAATAGATGCTACGATAAAACTAGGTGGAACAGGTTATACGTTTTGGGGAGGTCGTGAAGGTTATATGAGTTTGTTAAATACAAACATGAAAAGAGAAAAAGAGCATTTGGCTAAATTCTTACAAATTTCAAGAGACTATGCTCGTGCCAATGGATTTAAAGGAAGTTTTTATATTGAACCTAAGCCATGTGAACCAAGTAAGCATCAATATGATTATGATGCTGAAACGGTAATTGGTTTTTTAAGACAATATGATTTATTAAATGATTTCAAACTTAATTTGGAAGTAAACCATGCAACCCTTGCGGGTCATACTATGCAACATGAAATGCAAATTGCAGCTGATGCTGGCTTATTGGGAAGCATGGATGCCAATCGAGGTGATATGCAAAATGGTTGGGATACGGATCAGTTCCCCAATAACATTAATGAATTAACGGAGTGCATGTTAATATTTATAGAAGCCGGAGGGTTAAATCCTGGTGGAATCAACTTTGATGCGAAAATTAGACGAAATAGCACTGACCCTGCTGATTTATTTTATGCGCATATAGGTGGTATGGATTCATTTGCAAGAGCACTCATTGCTGCCGATCAAATTTTACAAAAATCAGATTACAAAAAAATCAGAGCTAATAGATATGCAAGTTTTGATACCGGAAATGGACAGGCATTTGAAAATGGCAAGTTAAGTTTAACCGAATTACGTGATATTGCTGCAAAAAGCGGCGTACCTGAAGTAATTAGTGGGAAGCAAGAGTTTTTAGAAAATTTAATTAATAGATTTATTTAAAGATTATTTAATTAAATTTAAAAACTTAAAACTGCTATATGAATAACCAACTGGTATTGATTGACTATATTGTTTTTGGACTTTACTTTGTTATACTTGCTTCCTATGGGTATTATGTTTATGCAAAAAACAAAGCTGCCGCTGGTGCCTCTACCCAAGACTTTTTTTTAGCCGAAGGATCGCTTACTTGGTGGGCAATTGGAGCATCACTTATTGCTTCGAATATTTCAGCCGAGCAGTTTATTGGCATGAGTGGAGATGGATTTTTTGTGGGAGTTGCAGTTGCGGTATATGAGTGGGCGGCCGCGATTGCATTAATCATAATTGCAGTATGGTTTATTCCTATTTATTTAAAAAACAAGATATTTACGATGCCTCAGTTTTTAAAAACGAGGTATAATGAAACAGTTGCGTTAATCATGGCTATTTTCTGGTTATTCTTATACGTATTCGTGAACTTAACATCCATTCTTTATTTAGGTTCGGTTGCTATCAATGGTTTAATTGGCGGCGAATACTTGCATGTAGTAATGATTGTATTGTCCGTAATGGGTTTACTTATTACATTAGGCGGTATGAAAGTGATTGGGTATACCGATGTATTGCAAGTTGCTGTTTTAATTATTGGTGGCTTAGCAACTTCCTATTTAGCATTAACTAAAGTAAGTGAAGCATTTCATTTAGATAGTAGTGCTATTAATGGATTTAAAATGTTGTTGAAAGACGCACCTGATCATTTTAAATTAATGTTACATAAGCCAGTTGAAGGTGATTCTCAGGAGTATATCAATAAATATTTAATCCTACCAGGTATTTGCATGTATATAGCAGGTCAATGGGTGGTACATTTAAATTACTGGGGTTGTAATCAATATATTACACAACGTGCATTAGGCGCTGATTTACAAACAGCTCGTTCAGGTATTTTATTCGCAGCAATGTTAAAAATAATGATGCCTGTAATTGTAATGTTGCCTGGTATTGCTGCATATGTTTTATACAAGAATGGCGGATTGGAAGGTTTTAATGGTATAAAAGATACAGCCTATTCATCGGTATTAGCCTTTTTGCCATCGGGTTTAAAAGGTTTGTCAGTGGCTGCTTTAACAGCTGCGATTGTTGCTTCACTTGCTGGAAAATTAAATAGTATTTCAACTATTTTCACTTTAGATATTTATAAAAAGTATATCAATCCAAATGCACCTGAAATTAAGCAGGTTTGGATTGGTCGATTAACAATGCTAGTAGCAATGTTTTTAGCGATTGCATTTACATGGAAGGATTTATTGGGCATTGGGGGAGAAGGTGGTTTCACATTCATTCAAAAATATACTGGCTTTATTAGTCCAGGGGTATTTGCATTGTTTATACTTGGAATGTTTTGGAAGCGCACTACAGGAACGGCAGCCGTGGCTGGTTTATTAACTGGTTTTTTACTTTCTATATTCTTTAATAGCTATGTTGTATCAATTTTTGGAACAGAAACTTTGTTATATACTGCGTTTCCAAATGGTAAGGGTGGATATGAAATTCCTTTCTTGATTAATATGGGATGGGCATTTATATTTACCATGATGGTAATGATTGTATTAAGTTTAGCAGGTCCTAAAATAAATCCAAAAGCTTTTGAGTTAGATAAAGCTATGTTTAAGGTTAAGCCAGTTCATATTGTAATGATTGTTTCAATATTACTTGTATTAACTGCACTTTATGCTAAATTTTGGTAGTTAAATAAATGATTTGTTCATCATTCATAAATCAATCAACATTCAACATAATTTATGTTATTACTAGGTATTGATGTAGGTACTTCGTCCATAAAAGTTTCAGTCATTGATGCAAAAAGTCAATCTATAATTGCTTCAGCTCAATATCCGGAAACCGAAGCTGAAATTATTTCATTGGAAAAAGGATGGGCAGAGCAATCACCTGTACAATGGTGGAATGATGTACAAGTAGCTATCAAAAAAGTGAATGCATCGGATAAATATAATCCAAGTGATATAGGGGCCATTGGCATTGCGTACCAAATGCATGGATTGGTTTTAATTGACAAACAAGGGCAGGTTTTACGTGATAGTATTATATGGTGCGATAGTCGTGCAGTCCCTTATGGCGAAGCTGCTTATGCTGCCATTGGGAAAGAAAAATGTTTAACACACTTACTGAATTCACCAGGAAATTTTACAGCTGCTAAATTAGCATGGGTAAAAGAAAATGAACCTAAAGTGTTTGATCAAATTGATAAAATTTTATTACCTGGTGATTATATTAGTTATCGTTTAACGGGCCAAACAACTACATCAGCATCATCCTTGTCAGAAGGAATTTTTTGGGATTTTAAAACCAACAGTTTATCCAAGGATGTATTAGCTTATTTTGGTTTTAGTGAACACCTGTTTCCAACTATTCAGGATGTATTTAGTGAGCATGGTTTTTTAACAAAGCAAGTAGCTGATTCGGTTGGATTAAAGGAAGGTATTCCTGTTACTTATAAAGCGGGCGATCAACCCAATAATGCCTTATCATTAAATGTTTTGAATGATGGCGAATTTGCAGCAACTGCAGGCACATCGGGTGTAATATATGGTGTAGCAAATCATTTAGTATATGATAAGGAAACGAGAATTAACAGCTTTGCGCATGTAAATCATACGAGTGCTGAAACCAGAACGGGTGTGCTATTATGTATCAATGGTACAGGCATTATGAACAGGTATGTAAAACAATTAGCTGGCGTTGATTTGTCCTATTCTGAAATGAATGAACAAGCCGCTAAGGTAAATGTGGGGAGCGATGGTTTACATATTTTACCATTCGGTAATGGGGCAGAGCGAATATTTAATAATAAAATAGTAGGCGCTCAATTTGAGCATATTGATTTAAATAAACATACTAAAGCACATTTTTTCCGCGCTGCACAGGAAGGCATTGCTTATGCTTTTAAATACGGATTTGATATTATGAAAGCCAATGGTATGAATCCTTCAAAAATTAGAGCAGGAAAAGCGAATATGTTTTTAAGTCCCATCTTTACGGAAGCCTTTGTGAATGTTATTGGAGTGCCTGTTGAACTGTATGAGGCAGACGGAAGTGCCGGTGCGGCAAAAGGTGCAGGGATTGGTGTTGGTTTTTATGCATCCGCAGAGGAAGCATGTAATATTCAAAAAAGTATTGGTTCCATTGAGCCTAATGATATTTCCAAGTATCAAAACTTGTATCAAGAGTGGCACCAAACATTGTCAAAACATATTTAATATCCGGCTTTTTAAATTAAACTGGTTACCATGAAAAACAAATTTCTTTTGGGTGTATGCCTGTTGACTTTTATTGTGTCAAATTTATTTGCACAAGCTCAATCCTATCCTTTTCAAAATAAAAATTTAAGCATTGATCAACGCATCAAGGACTTAGTGGGTCGCATGACCTTGGAGGAAAAAGTAAATGAAATGTTATATAATGCCCCAGGTGTTAAAAGGTTAGGTGTACCAGAATATAACTGGTGGAATGAAGCATTACATGGTGTTGGCCGAAGTGGTAGAGCTACAATTTTTCCGCAAGCAATTGGTCTTGCCGCCACATTTAATGATGAATTAGTATTTGAGGAAGCAAATGTAATTTCTGATGAAGCAAGAGCAATGTATAATGTTGCTGTTAAAAAAGATTATCGAATGCAATATGGGGGACTTACTTTTTGGTCACCTAATATTAATATTTTTAGAGACCCTCGTTGGGGTCGTGGACAAGAAACATATGGCGAAGATCCAGTGTTAACCACAAAAATGGGAATTGCTTTTGTTAAAGGATTACAAGGCAATGACCCAACCTATTTAAAAGTAGCTGCTTGTGCTAAACACTATGCAGTGCATAGTGGTCCTGAAAAAACACGCCATGAGTTTAATGCGGAAGCCTCCATGAAAGATTTATGGGAAACTTATTTACCAGCATTCAAAGGCTTAGTTGAAAATAATGTGGAAGCGGTAATGTGTGCCTATAATAAAACAAATAATGAGGTTTGTTGTGGTAATCAGTACTTATTACAAGAAGTATTAAGAAAGCAATGGAACTTTAAAGGTCATATTGTTTCCGATTGCTGGGCAGTTGGTGATTTTTTTGGGGGACATAAAATTTTACCTGGCCCCATTGAAGCATCTGCTTTGGCTTTAAAGCGTGGCGTTAACTTAGAATGCGGAAATGCATTTCCTTATTTGGTGCAAGCCGTTAAAAAAGGTTTAGTGACCGAACAGGAAGTTGATAATTCATTGAGTATTTTATTGAGAACTAAATTTAAACTAGGCCTATTTGATCCAATGGGGTCAACGCCATTTGATAAGCTAGCGGAATCTTCCATTAACAATAGTGAACACCGTGCATTGGCAAGAAAAGTAGCACAACAGTCAATTGTATTGCTAAAAAATAATGGAATTCTGCCTTTAAAAAATGACTTAAGAAAATATTTTGTAACAGGCCCAAATGCTGCTAGTATGGATGCGTTAATGGGTAATTATTATGGCGTTAATGATAAATATGTAACTATTTTGGAAGGACTTACTTCGGCTATACAAGACGGTTCTCAATTACAATACCGCGTTGGCACACCGCTTGTTGGTGACACCACAAAGGCTTCTAAGTTTTCGACTGGTGAAGCAAAAGTATCAGACGCTACGATTGTAGTGATGGGTATTACCGGTTATTTGGAAGGAGAGGAAGGCGAGTCTGTTTTATCTAAAACGGGTGGTGACCGATTGGATTATAATATTCCAGCAAATCAAATTGAGTATTTAAAAGCTTTAAAAAAAGATAATACAAAACCCGTTATTGCTGTCATTACTGGAGGTAGTCCAATGAATTTAACGGAAGTGCATGAAATTGCAGATGCAGTTTTGTTAGTATGGTATCCTGGAGAAGAGGGAGGGAATGCAGTGGCAGATATCATTTTTGGCAAAGTGTCTCCATCGGGAAAACTTCCCATTAGTTTCCCAAAGTCACTTGATCAATTACCAGATTATGAAAATTATTCAATGAAGGGCAGGACTTATCGTTTCATGAATGCCGAACCTATGTACCCTTTTGGATTTGGATTAAGCTATACCAATTTCAAATATGAAGAGCTGAAATTATCAAAATCGATCATTTCAAATAATGAATCATTAACTGCGACTGTTACGGTTAGCAATACGGGTAAAATGTTGGGCGAGGAAGTAATACAATTATATGTTTCACATCCTAATGCAGGCAATGATGCGCCTATTATGGCGTTGAAAAATTTCAAGAAAATTTCTTTGGTACCTGGTGACCGTAAAACTGTTCAATTTGTTATCACCCCTGAAATGCTTAATTTAATTAATGATGCAGGACAAAGTGTTTTTGTAAAAGGGGCACTTAAAATAATGGTTGGCGGGTCGACACCAACGGAAAGAAGTAAGGTTTTGGGTGCAGCTGATTTTCTTACTCAAAATGTAGAATGTAAATAAAAAACGTTCTGACATTTGAGCATATTGCCCCTTGATTGCTGCTATAATGAAGGTCTTAGTGTTAATGAAAATGGTATAGGTATATGTGCAGTTGATTTATCAATAATTAATTGTGCAGCCTTCATACCCATCATTTCAAAATCCGTGGATATCGTAGTAATGCCGCTTAAAATTATTTTTTTCATTGGGGACTCATTGTAAGAAATTACGCCAACGTCTCTACCAACCTTTAATTTAGTAGGCAAAATTTGCTCAATCAAATTTACTAAGTCAATATCCATCAAACATAAATAAACGGAGCCTTCTTTGATAGGCTGATCCTGTATTTGGTGTATTACATTGTAATTAAAAGCGTATTGCTGACAAAACTTATAAAACCCTTGAAGAATTTCCTGTGGGAAATAACTATCCTTTGGAAAAATAATATTTATCGAAGTGTATTTTGTTAATCGAGGCAATGCTTGTTCTAAAGCATGGTAAATATCGTTTTCAAAATCTTCATAAACGGCTCCGAATTTACCGTTGATGCCTGGCTGTAGTTTGTCTAATAGTATTAATTTGTCTGAAGGAATAGCGTTTAATATTTCTTGTACATTTTCGCCACCCTCATTAAAATGAGGAATAATTACATAATGCGTATAATCATTCTTTTTTTGTTCTATTAGCTTTTTAAAAAAGGAGTAGTCATTATTATAAATGTAAAAATCAATTGATGCGATATCGCCCAGTGCTGCAACAAAACTGTCGTAAATTATTTTTTTATGAGGACTTAGCTTGTTGAACAATAAAAATATTTTTAATTCAATTTTAGTATCTATCGATTTAATAAAATAACCTTTTCCTGGAACAGATCCCACTACGCCAATTTCCTTTAAATATTTATATCCCTTTTCGGCAGTGTCCCTAGATATTTCAAACTCAAAACTCAGTTCATTAATGGATGGCAGTAAATCGTCTTTTGCTAATTTTCCTTCTCCAATAGCTTTAATCACCCCATTGGCTAATTGCAGGTATTTGGGCGTAGCTGAAATATAGTCAATAGTAAGTAGTTGAAATAGGTTGTTCTTTTTTGTCATAACAATGCTCAATTTATAATAAAAATTGTAAATACCTGTTTATTGGCACTAATTTACCATGATAGTGCATGATAGCATTTAAATCCAAATATTTAACTTTACTATGATTGCTTAATATTGATTTTTCAATTGAAATTTTAACCTATGTTAGTATTATTTGGTGTTCTTTTTCATTTTATTGGTGGATTTGCGTCTGGCAGTTTTTATATGCCATTTAAACAAGTAAAAGGATGGAGTTGGGAAAGTTTTTGGATTACAGGGGGGCTTTTTTCGTGGTTAATTGTTCCGCCTTTAGCTGCCTATTTAACTATACCCGGTTTTACTGATATCATAAAAAATACGCCAACTGCTACATTAATGCTGACCTATACTTTTGGAGTTTTATGGGGTATTGGTGGTTTAACCTATGGCCTTGGTGTAAGGTATTTAGGCGTTTCACTTGGCAGTAGTATCATACTTGGATTGTGCATGGTATTTGGAGCAATCATTCCAGCTATTTATTACGATTTTAATCCTGTTGATGGGAAAGATACACTCAGTGCAATGATAAGTTCAAGCTGGGGTTTAACAGTTATTCTTGGATTAGTTATTTGTGTCATTGGTATTATTATTAGTGGCAAGGCAGGTGTATTGAAAGAAAAGGAAATGAAGGAAGTGTCGAGTGAATACAAGTTTGCCTTGGGTATGTTTGTAGCCATTGTATCGGGTGTACTAAGTGCATGTTTCAATTTTGGTTTAGAAGCAGGACAAAGTATGGGGACCATTGCAAATGATACATGGAAACTTGCTCACCCTGGTGAAGGCGAATTTTTATATCGTAATAATGTTATTTATGTTGTTTTGTTATGGGGTGGCTTAACGACTAATTTTATTTGGTGTATGATTTTAAATGCAAGAAATAAAACTTTTGGTGATTATACCAATAAGCAAACTCCATTATTAAAAAATTATATTTTTTCTGCAGTAGCAGGAACAACTTGGTTTTTGCAATTCTTTTTTTATGGTATGGGTGAGAGTCGATTAGGAAATGGACCTAGCTCATGGATATTGCATATGGCCTTTATCATTTTAATAGCCAATATGTGGGGACTATTTTTAAAAGAGTGGAAAGGGGTTAGTAAAAAAACATTAACGACAATTGTGATAGGTATTGCTACGATTATCATATCGGTATTGGTGGTGGGCTATGGCAATTCATTAAAATAATTAATCGAAAAGAATAAATAGAAAAAAAGAGCGATAAAAAAGAATAAATAAAAAAGAATAAATAGAAAAGAAAAAATAGAAAATGAAAAATTTAGAGACAAAGTACAAGCATGTAAGTTATTTATGGGATGATGAAAAGGCGGCGGCTATGGCAGGTGATGAAGTGGCATTGTTGGTATATCGCTCTAATTTATTAGGGGCTGATTTACGTTTAACAAATTATGGAGGAGGGAACACTTCCTGTAAAGCAATGACTAAGGATCCTTTAACGGGTGCTGAGGTAGAAGTAATGTGGGTAAAAGGAAGTGGCGGTGACTTAGGTACTATGAAAAGAAATGGTTTAGCAGCTTTATATGTTGATCGATTAAGAAGTTTGAAAAATGTATACCGTGGTTTAGCCCATGAAGACGAAATGGTTGAATTGTTTAATCATTGTATTTATGACTTAGCCTCTAAAGCGCCAAGCATTGATACCCCATTACATGGTTTTTTACCTTTTAAACATATTGATCATTTACATCCTGATGCGGCGATTGCGATTGCTGCTAGTAAGGATGGCGAAAAAATTACCAATGAATTATTTGGAGGTAAAATAGGATGGGTGCCTTGGCAAAAACCTGGTTTTGATTTAGGCTTACAATTAAAGCAATGTTTGGATAATAATCCTGGTATTAATGGGATTATGTTGGGCTCTCATGGTTTATTTACTTGGGGCGATACGGCATATGAAAGTTATATCAACACTTTAGATGTAATTGAAAAATGCGCTGAATACATACAAGAAAATATTGCCAAACAATCAACTGTTTTTGCAGGTCAAAAAATACAATCATTGGATTCGGAAAATAGATTGTCTCAAGCTGCTGCACTAACGCCAATCTTAAGAGGCTTTTGTTCGGCACAAACTAAAATGATTGGTCATTTTACCGACGATGCACGTGTGTTGGAATTTATCAATTCAAATGATTTGGACCGCTTAGCGCCTCTAGGTACAAGTTGCCCCGATCATTTTTTGAGAACTAAAATTTCGCCATTGGTTTTAAACTTGGGAAGTACTGATGATTTAACTGACATTGACGCTGTTAAACAAAAAATTGAGCCTTTGTTTGTCGCTTATCGACAAATGTATACGGACTATTACAATACTTGTAAACATACTAATAGCCCAGCTATTCGCGATGCAAATCCAGTCATCATTATTTATCCTGGAGTAGGTATGTTTAGTTTCGCAATGGACAAACAAACTGCTAGAGTAGCAGCGGAATTTTATATTAATGCAATTAATGTAATGAAAGGTGCAGAAGCTATTTCTTCCTATACTTCTTTACCAAGACAGGAGGCATTTAATATTGAATATTGGTTGTTAGAGGAAGCGAAATTGCAAAGAATGCCAAAACCAAAAGCATTAAGTGGTCGTGTTGCTTTAGTTACAGGAAGTGGGGGTGGAATTGGTAAAGCCATTGCAAAGAAATTTGCAAGTGAAGGCGCTTGTGTTTTGTTAACGGACAATAACGCCGAACGTTTACAAGAAGCAAAGCAAGAATTCATTGCTTTATTTGGAAAGGATGTTGTTGCCTCAAGCATATTGGATGTAACCAGCGCTGATACTATTCAAGCAACCGCTAAGGAAGCTGCATTGCGATTTGGAGGTTTGGATTTAATTGTAAATAATGCAGGGTTATCTATTTCTAAAACCATTGAAGACCACAGTGTCCAAGATTGGGATTTACTATATGACGTATTAGTAAAAGGACAAATGCTAGTGACACAAAATGCAGTTGGAATTATGCGTAAGCAAAATATGGGAGGTGATATCATTAATATTGTGAGCAAAAATGCACTTGTTAGCGGACCCAATAACGCGGGTTATGGCTCTGCTAAAGCGGCTCAACTGCACCTTAGCAGATTAAATGCAGCAGAGTTAGGCAAGGATAAAATTAGAGTGAATGTAGTGAATCCAGATGCCGTTATTGCAGGCAGTAATATTTGGAGTGGTGGTTGGGCTGAAGGTCGCGCAAAAGCTTATGGCATAAAAGTAGAGGAATTGCCTGCCTATTATGCGGGACGTACTTTATTAAATGAAATTATTTTACCTGAAGATATTGCAAATGCGTGTTATGCTTTTGTTGGCGGATTATTAAGCAAAACTACTGGCGGAATGATAAATGTCGACGGAGGTGTAGCAGCTGCATTTGTAAGGTAATCATCAATGGTGAAATGGACATTTGAAAACAGAAAACAATATGTTATGAAAAGAGTAGGATCTAAAATGTTTCTGAAAAAGGGATTTGAGCAAGAATATAAAAAAAGACATGATGAAATTTGGCCTGAACTAGTCAAGTTGTTAAGTGATACAGGCATTAGTGAGTATTCCATTTTTTTAGATGCGGAAACCCTTGTTTTATTCGCTTATTTCAAGATTCATGATACAGTTGCGCTCGAAAGTTTACCATCGCAGCCAATTATGAAAAAGTGGTGGAGTCATATGCAGGACATTATGGAAACGAATCCAGATAATTCTCCTGTAAATATTTCACTTTCAGAGGTGTTTTATTTACCTTAAGTAAATTATTATAAACATTACCCTAGGGTTTTAAATGAATTGATATGTTAGTTGATAAAAACTTATTAGAAAGCCATAACGCAGATTTAATTGCCAAACATCAAAAAAAGTTTTCCATAATAAAGGAAGAGGTAATTGGTGTTGAAGCAATCATAGAAAAATTAGTAGCATATCAAATTGCTATTCCTTCATGGGCACTTGGCACTGGGGGTACAAGGTTTGGTCGATTTGCAGGTGGTGGAGAGCCTCGCAGTTTGGAGGAAAAAATTGAAGACATTGGTTTATTGCATACTTTAAATAAATCAAGTGGCGCTATTTCATTACATATCCCTTGGGATATACCTGCTAATCCTAAAGCCATCAAAAATTTGGCAGCTGACTATGGTATAAAGTTTGATGCTATGAATTCCAATACCTTTCAAGATCAACCTAATCAAAAACATAGTTATAAGTTTGGATCATTACAGCATGTAAATAAAGACACACGTCAACAAGCTATTGATCACAATATTGAAGTAATACATCATGGTATTGAATTAGGATCCGACTCCTTAACTGTTTGGCTAGCAGACGGATCTTCTTTTCCAGGACAATTGAATTTTAGAAATGCATTTAATAATACATTACAAGGCTTAGAAGAAATTTATAAAGCCTTACCTGATCATTGGAAAATGTTTATCGAATACAAAGCGTTTGAGCCCAACTTTTATTCTATGACAGTTGGTGACTGGGGACAATCATTATTATATGCAACAAAGCTTGGGAAAAAAGCATTTACCTTAGTTGACTTAGGACACCATTTACCTAACGCTAATATTCAACAAATAGTTGCCTTGCTTTTAAATGAACAAAAATTAGGAGGCTTCCATTTTAATGATTCAAAATACGGTGATGACGATTTGACCGTAGGCAGTATTGATCCATATAAATTATTTTTAATTTTCAATGAATTAGTGGAAGGCATGGATGCTAGAGGAATGAACCATGCTAGAGACTTAGGATGGATGATTGATGCAAGCCATAATGTTAAAGATCCATTGGAAGATTTATTACAATCGGTGGAAGCTATTAAAATTGCCTATACACAAGCGTTATTGGTTGATGATAAAGCATTAAAAGAAGCTCAGTTAAATTTAGATACGGTAAAATGTCAAGAAATTTTACAAGCTGCATTTAGAACGGATGTGCGAACAATACTTGCTGAAGCAAGATTAAGAGCAGGTGGTGCATTAGACCCATTACAGTTGTTTAGGTCAGCTAATGTAAGAGCAAATCTTATCAAAGCAAGAGGAGAAAAAACCATAGCTACAGGATTATAATATTTACGATTCGTTTATGCGATTACCTGTTATTGCCATATTAGATATTGGAAAGACCAATAAAAAATGTTTGTTATTTAATGAGCAATATGAGGTAGTTTATGAAACTGCCATAACTTTAAAGGAAACCGTCGATGAGGACGGAGATATTTGCGAAGACATTGCAGCTTTGTCGCTTTGGGCAGTAAACATGATCAAAGAAATTACAACTGATCCCAATTTTGAAGTTAAGGCCATTAATTTTTCTGCTTACGGTGCCAGCTTTATCTATATTGATGAAAAGGGGGATGTCTTGACACCTTTGTATAATTATTTGAAAGCATATCCTGAACAACTGCAACTAAATTTTGATGCTCAATATAATCAGGACGGAAAATTTTATATTCAAACTGCATCTCCTAAATTAGGGAGTTTGAACTCAGGATTACAAGTGTTTCGTTTACAGCAGGAACAGCCTATACTATTTGGGAAAGTAAAACAAGCGATGCATTTACCACAATATATTAGTTTTTTATTCACCAATCAAGTAAGCACGGATATTACAAGTATTGGTTGTCATACTGGATTGTGGGATTTCACAAAACAAACTTATCATGACTGGGTTAAGGATAGTCAAATAATTAATAAACTAGCACCCATTATTGCACCAAACAATACAACAAAAGTAAATATTGATCACCATGACTTACAAGTTGGAATTGGATTGCATGATAGTAGTGCTGCATTGATACCCTATTTAAAATATTTCCAAGACCCATTTGTTTTAATCTCTACGGGTACCTGGTGCATAAGCTTGAATCCTTTTAATGATACCCCATTAACACATCAACAATTAGAAAATGATTGTTTATGTTATATGGGTTATACAGGCAAGCCTGTTAAAGCAGCAAGATTGTTTGCCGGATACGAGCATGAGCAAGTAGTTATTAAATTAGCAAACCATTTCAACAAGCCAATAGATTATTATAAATCAATATTATTTGACTTTAGTTTAATTAATCAATCTAGTTTAAGTGATTTGGATAAGGTTATTCCAGTGGGTGTCAATCCTTCTTGCTTTTCAACTAAGGATTTGAATAATTATACGCATTATGAGGCAGCTTATCACGATTTTATTTTGGATATTATCAAACAACAATATTTTTCTACTTCTTTCATTTTAAATAAAGAAATTAAAACCATTTTTGTAGACGGCGGTTTCAGTAATAATCCGATTTATATGAGTTTATTGGCCTATGTATTTCCAACGTTGCAAATATTTGCAGCTTTATTACCACAAAGTTCTTCAAGAGGAGCAGCCATGGTGATTCATGACGCATGGAATACAAAAGCATTGCCTACTTCATTAATATCTTTAAAAGCCTATCAAGCTATCAAACCTTAAAATGGATACTATGTGTAAATTATGTTTAAGATTGACTTTCATTTTAATGTGGGCTTTCTTCTCGATAAACTCCTTTGCACAAAATGACTTGCTGTCATTAAATTCAATTATCCCTGTTTTAGAAACAGGAAATGGGCCAATGCCTAATGAATGGATTGATAACCGCACTGGACATAAAATTATTAAACTAACTAGACGACCAGGTAATAATATTAGTTTCTATTTTCATAACAACCCTTTTATTATTGACCCTATTACGAAAGCATCAAAAATGATTTTTTTTGGTCTTGAGCGTTCTTTAAGAAATGCCTACACCGTAAATCTTAAAAATCTTGCCATTGAACAAGTAACATTCGCAGAAAAAGGAATTACAGGAGAAATTGTAGGAAAAAAATATCAGAATTTATATTATCAATATCATGATAGCGTATTTGTAGCTAACCTGATCACTAAAAAATCTAAATTACTTTTTGTATTTCCTGCAAATTATAAGGGATATATCGCTACTGTGAATGCTGACGAAACTGTTCTAGCTGGTTCAAAAGCAAGCGATGCGCAAATAGCAATTGGGAAAAAATATCCAGATAAAAAGGATTTCTTTGACCGAATTTTTGATGCGCATGAACCCAATGATTTGTTTACCATCAATATTAAGACTGGAAAATTGGAAGTGATTCACACTGAAAATACTTGGCTTGGTCATGTGCAGTTTTCTCCAACACAGCCTAATTTATTAATGTTTTGTCATGAAGGCCCATGGCATAAATTGGATCGTATTTGGCATATAAATATTAATACAAAACAGGTTAAATTAATGCATAAGCGTACCATGGACATGGAAATTGCAGGTCATGAATGGTTCGCGCCAGACGGTAAAACCATTTGGTTTGATTTGCAACAACCTAAAGGAGAAACATTTTTTGTTGCAGGCACGAATGTTGAAACAGGTAAGGAAGTTAAGTATAAACTAAAAAGAGATGAATGGAGTATTCATTTTAACATCTCGGATGACATGAAACAATTTTGCGGAGATGGTGGAGATCCTGGACAAGTTGCTAGAGCAAAGGACGGACAATGGATATATTACTTTAAACCTTCAGGCGATAGTTTACAAAGTGAACGATTGGTAAACATGCAACATCAAAATTATCGGTTAGAACCAAATGTTCATTTTAGTCCTGATGGAAAGTGGATCATATTTAGAGCCAATTTTGAAGGCAGTGATAATGTTTATGCGGTTGAAATAAAAAAAGATCCTCAATTTAAAATTACACAATGGCCATTAATTAATAAGGAAGCAAAACCTTGGACAAGATGGTGGTGGATGGGAAGTGCAGTTGATAAGGAAGGAATAGATCAGCAATTGACAACATTGAATAAAGCGGGTTTTGGAGGGGCAGCTATTGTTCCGATATATGGAGCTATTGGCTATGAAGAAAAATACATTAAATACCTTTCTCCGACATGGATGCAATCCTTAGACTATACTACTCAGAAAGCAACTAAACTTCACATGGGTATTGATATTTCAGTAGGAACAGGATGGCCAATTGGCGGACCACAAGTTAAAATGGAAGAAGCTGCGACAAAATTAATTGTTCAAAAATATCGTATTAACGAATCACAACCTTTTAACGATAAAATTTTACATAAGGACAAAAAACAAGCCATTGTAACAGGCAGTTATTTGTCCACTGTGATGGCATATGATTCAGTTGGTAATGTATTAGACATCACCAACAAAGTGGGGGTGGATGGTCAGTTAATATGGCCCGCTGTTAAAGGCAATTGGGACATATACGCAGCGTTCATTGGCAAAACTGGACAAAAAGTAAAACGAGCTGCTTATGGAGGAGAAGGCTTTGTGTTAGATCACTTTTCAGCAACTACATTGACTAATTATTTAAAAACATTTGATACTGCATTTGGAAATAGTAATCATGGAGTACGTTCCTTTTACAATGATAGTTATGAGGTTTTTGATGCTGACTGGACACCCAACTTTTTTCAAGATTTTAAATTGTTAAGAGGGTATGATGTAAAGCCTTATTTAAAATATTTAGTAAGTAATGTTGCTGATTCTATTACAACAAAAATAAAATGTGATTATAGAGAAACAATCAATGATTTGTTATTACAAAATTTTGCACATCCTTTTACAAATTGGGCAAATGATAAGCGATCAAAAAATACGAATGAATCTCATGGTTCTCCAGGAAATATATTAGACTTATATGCGGCAGTTGATATTCCTGAAACAGAAACTTTTGGAAGTAGTAAGTTTGATATACCAGGTATTCGTCGTGATCCTGCAGATGTCCGAAATGTTGATCCTGACCCTATCATGTTAAAATTTGCATCATCTGCTGCGCACGTTATGGGAAAGCCATTGGTCTCAAGTGAGACTTTTACATGGCTGACTGAGCATTTTAAAACATCATGGAGTCAATGTAAACCGGAATTAGAACAAACATTTTTGGCGGGAGTGAATCATGTTTTTTATCATGGTACTACTTATAGTCCTTCCCATGTTGCATGGCCTGGCTGGTTGTTTTATGCCTCTGTAAATTTTGTTCCGACCAATAGTTTATGGCCACATATTGCAGGGTTAAATGATTATGTTACAAGGTGCCAATCTATTTTACAAGCAGGCAATGCAGACAATGAAATTTTAGCCTACTGGCCTGTGTATGACCAATGGTCTAATGCAAAGGGGTTAGACATGACATTTAAAGTTCACAATGTTGATGAATGGTTACATCCTACTGATTTTTATAAAAATGTAAATTCACTTCAAACGCGCGGCTATAGCATTGATTTTGTCTCAGATAAAATGTTATCAGAAGCAATCGTAAAAAATAATGAAATAAAAATTACAGAGAAGGGGGCTAAATACAAAGTATTACTTGTTTCAAAAAGTAAATACATGCCCATCTCAACATTTAAAAATTTAATTGCGTTGGCTTCAAAAGGAATGACTGTGGTTTTACAAGACTTCCCATCACAATTGCCTGGTTTACAATTACAAGAAAATGCAAATCAACAGTTAAGTGAATTAATAAAAGGACTGACTGTTACATCTATAAACAATGATATGAAGGAGGCAATAGTCGGAACGGGCCGTATTGTAATTGCAAATAATGTTGAAAAAGGCTTGGAATATATCAATTTAAGACGCGAATCCTTAACCGACCTTGGCCTTAAATTTATCAGAAGAGAAGTGAATAGCGATAAGATTTATTATATCGTAAATCATACCTCAAAATCAGTCGATCAGCAAGTTGAATTGAATGTTAGCGCTAATGCTGTGTTATTTTTAAATCCACTTACAGGAGAGACAGGTTCTGCTAATTTTAAAAAACAAGGTAATACGACTTTAGTTAAACTTCAAATGGAGCCTGGAGAAACCCTTTTTGTAAAAGCAAGTTTGAATCCAATTAATGAAAAGCCCTATCCATATTTTGCCAAAACAAATTCAACAATATCATTAAATGGGCCATGGGAATTGCGTTTTTCTAATGGTGGTCCATTTATCCCTTCGAATAAAAATTTAGATAAATTACAACCTTGGACAAATCTCACAAATGATTCTACAACACAATCATTTTCAGGTGCTGGAACCTATACTACTCATTTTACGATCAAAACTAAAAATGCCGACGACTATATTTTAGCATTGGATAAATTATACGAATCAGCAAAAGTGACCGTGAATGGAAAAGAAGCAGGATATATTTGGAGCATTCCATACCAATTGAATATCGGTAAGTTCTTAAAGGAAGGTAATAATACTATTGATATTGAAGTGGCTAACTTAATGGCCAATAGAATCGCCTACATGGATAGAAATAATATGGAATGGCGCAAGTATCATGAAATTAATTTCGTCAATATTAATTACAAAGGTTTTGATGCATCAAAATGGTTGATACAGCCATCAGGATTGGATGGAAATATTGTGATTAAACCGGTTTATTATAGTAAGTAGTAATTAAAGAGTGAATAGTTCGTCCAAAATTTGATAAATTTATTATTATGAAACAAACTTCACTTTTTTACTTTCGTTCACATGTAGTTTTAATTATGGCGCTTATCTTTTTAAGCTCCTTTGTTATATATGAGCGTAATAAGCCTGTATTATATATTATCGGAGATTCTACAGTTAAAAATGGTGATGGAACTGGCAAAGATACTTTATGGGGTTGGGGTAGTTTGATACATCCTTATTTTGATACCAGTAAAATTAATATTCAAAATCATGCGATTGGTGGTAGAAGTACACGAACTTTTATAACAGATAAAAGATGGGATAAAATTATGGCTAATATGCAAAAAGGTGACTATGTTTTAATCCAGTTTGGTCATAATGATGCAAGTCCATTGGATGATACTGCAAGGGCAAGGGGAACCTTGAAAGGAATTAGCGATGATAGCGTAGAAATATATAATCCTATTAAAAAAATCAAAGAAGTGGTGCATACTTATGGCTGGTATCTTCGAAAGTTTGCAAATGAAACAAAGCAAAAAGGTGGCATACCTATTATTTGTTCATTAGTGCCAAGAAATAACTTTGAAAATGGCAAATTAAAACGAAGTGAAGATTATCGTGTTTGGGCCATGCAAATTGCAAAGGAAACCGAGTCTTATTATATTGATTTAAATACAAATATTGCTGACAAATATGATGCATTGGGCGAAACAGAAGTAAATAAATTTTTTCCAAAGGATCACACACATACAAATAAGGAGGGCGCTTTATTAAATGCTGAAGTTGTGATTGAGGCCATCAAATCAAATAAGTTTCATGGTTTGAGAAAGTATTTGTTATAATCCACTGAGTGGTAAAAATGCTTTTAAAAATAATTTCACAAAACGACTTTCGATATTTATATAAAAGATAATTTATTAATTTGAAAAATATACTATGCAAAAATTTATATTAGGAATGTTAATGGCGGTCACATTAGTATCCGCGACACCTCCTAAAAAAATCAAAATTTGGTTATGTGGCGACAGCACTATTGCCATTAAGCAAACCACTGCTTATCCTGAAACGGGTTGGGGTATGCCATTTGTACATTTCTGGGATTCATCGGTACAGGTTAATAATTTAGCAAAAAATGGCAGAAGCACTAAAACCTTTATCAATGAAAAACTATGGCAACAAGTGCTTGACGGCGCTGAGGAAGGTGATTATGTTTTCATACAATTTGGTCATAACGACGAAGTGCCAGAAAAGAAAAGTTATACAATCCCTGAGGATTTTAAATTAAATCTCACCAAATTTATAAAGGAAACTAGAGCGCTCAAAGCAACCCCTATTTTATTCACACCCGTATCGAGAAGACAATTTGATAGTGCAGGTATAGCACTTGAAAATCACAAAGCTTATGATGAATTGGTTAAAGAGGTGGCTGTTAAAGAAAAGGTTTTATTCATTGACTTAGATACAAAGAGCAGGGAGTTGTATCAAACATTTGGAAAAGATAAATCTACTTTATTGTTTTTGCAATTACAACCGGGCGAACATCCCAATTATCCTGAAGGTAAAATTGACAATACCCATTTTTCAGAATTGGGTGCACGTTTAATTGCACAATTAGTATTGAAAGAAGTAAAAGCTTTGAATACCAATTTAAATGACCATATTATTGTACCTAAAGCCAAGTAATGAAAAAGTTATTAATCGCATTTTTATTTAGCTTCCTCTTTATAGGAGGCATAAATGCACAAACTTATACCAATCCAATTATTCATGAAGACTTTAGTGATCCTGATGCTATTCGCGTAGGTAATTGGTATTATATGATTGCTTCAAGTTTTACTTCGGTTCCCGGTTTACCAATTTTGCGCTCCAGTGATTTAGTCCATTGGCAATTAATAGGGTATGCGCTAAAAAATAATGTACCTGCTGACTTTTATAAAAAAGTCCAACATGGTGCAGGCGTTTGGGCGCCAAGTTTACGTTATCATAATGACGAATTTTATATTTACTATCCTGATCCTGATTTTGGAATTTATATGATTAAATCAAAAAACATTTTGGGTGATTGGAGTGAGCCTTTATTAGTATTAGCTGGTAAAGGATTGATTGATCCCTGTCCTTTATGGGATGATAATGGAAAAGCATATTTAGTGCATGCCTATGCAGGAAGCCGAGCAGGTATTAAATCGGTATTGGCATTAAAAGAAATGAATTGGGCTGGTACAAACATTATTAACGATGGTAAACTTATTTATGATGGGCATGGAATAGATCCGACAGTCGAAGGACCAAAATTTTATAAACGTAATGGCTATTATTATGTGTTTGCACCAGCTGGTGGTGTAAGTACAGGTTGGCAAATTGTATTAAGGTCAAAAAATATTTATGGACCTTATGAAAGGAAAAAGGTGATGGAGCAAGGCAATTCAAATACCAATGGTCCGCATCAAGGTGCCTGGGTTCAAACAAATACAGGCGAAGATTGGTTTATACATTTTCAGGACAAAGGGGCTTATGGAAGAATCACACACTTGCAACCCATGATATGGAAAAATGATTGGCCAATTATTGGAATAGATGCCGATGGTGATGGTGTTGGTACACCTGTTGCTTCCTATAAAAATCCTAGAATGGCTAATCCTAAAATGCAAAATATAAATTTGAAAAATACGAAGGAGACTGATATTAATTTATCAAAAGAGCCTTTCTTGAATTTTCAGTGGAATGCAACTCCTTTAAATACATGGAGAATGGAATATGGAAATGGATTTAGGCACTATGCGGTTTTGAAAAATGACAGCATGCAAAATCTTTGGAATTTTCCAGCCTTATACTTAGCAAAGCTGCCAGCTGAAAAGTTTACGATTACCAAGGAGCTTAAATTTACTAGTTTACAGGTCGGTGAAAGAGCCGGTTTCATTTTATTTGGAAAATCATATGCAGCTGTTGAATTACAAAATACAGTAAATGGCATGCAGCTTAATTATATTGAGTGTGATAAAGCGGATAAAGGTAATCTTGAAAAAACGACGACCTTATTAACCAATGCACCTGCTAATATATACATTCGAATGAATTTAAAAATTGGAGCGAATGCTAATTTTGAATACAGTATTGATGGAAAAACTTTTGTCACCATCCCCGGAAATTTCACCGCAGTAGAAGGCGTATGGGTTGGTGCAAAATATGGTTATTATTGCGCATCCAACCGCGTAACGAATGACGCCGGTTTTGTTGAAATAAATTAAGAAATCATTTTTTGAAGCTAAGTAAACAAATTTTACTAAAAACCAATTGAGTTACCTCCATCAACAGGTAATATTACGCCAGTGATATATTTAGCAGCATCGCTAGCTAAAAATAATGCAGTGGTGCCTATGTCTTTTGGTTCGCCTAAATATCCCATTGGTGTTCGTCCCAATGCTTTGTTTTTACGTTCAGGATCATTGTTTAATGCTTTTGCACTCATTTCGGTAGCAATGAATCCAGGTGCAATGCAGTTAATTCGAATTCCATTTGGTGAAAGTTCAACAGCTAAGGCTCTTGTCATTGCTTCGATAGCGCCTTTTGATGCAGTGTAGGCAATTACTTTTGGAATACCATATTGAGAAGCCATCGAACTTATATTTATAATTGCGCCTTTTTTTCTTGGCAACATATGTTTTACCACTTCTCTTGTTAAAGTAAAAATTGATTGCAAATTAGTTTCAATAATATGATCAAAATCATCATCACTTACTTCAATCAAAGGCTTTTTCATATTGATGCCTGCATTATTGACAAGAATATCTATACCACCATATTTCTTGACTAGTTTATTCACTAGCGCAGGAATATTTTTTCTTTCCTTTAAATCAAAGGATTGAATTTCACAGTCCTTACCCAATTTTGCTTGGACGGCTTTTAATTTTTTTTGATCACGACCAATAATAATCGTCTTCACTTTATTTTTTACAAAAGTTTCAGCAATAGCTAATCCAATGCCTGATCCACCACCTGTTACGATTGCAATTTGTTGTGTTTTATTTTTCATAAGTTTAAATTATTTTCCATTGCCTGGCGCAAAAGGAAAGTTTAAAGATTGATAATATTTTAAATCATGAGCTGGTAAGGGATAGCCCTTTGGTAGCGGCAATTTACTAAAAGTTTGAAAGTATTGTAAACAAGCATCTCTCCACCAAATGGCGTCATTTAATTGAATTTGTAACAATTGTTTTACCTGATGATGTTGATCCTCGTCTATATGCATGCTTATACTTTGCCATTGCTTTTGCATTTTTCTAACGCCATTTACGCCCTCATTGTATTGATAACAAAGTTCATCCCAAAATGGATTGCCATTTTTCATTTTATGCTTCCAGCTAATGTGATGAAACCATAGTAAAAATTTTTCATCACAAGTACTGCTATCCTTCCATTTATTTTGTACAAATGGATCATATTGTGCAATAGCATTGCTTCCTGAAATACTGCGGTTAAATCCTACTCCATAACTGTCTGACTTATGATAGTAAACTGGATTCCAGTCTTCCCTGTTTAGTGTATTGCCCCATGGCATAGGTCCATAATGATGCCCGTTACCCATAATGTGATGAAGTCCCAATGGCGTCATATATTTAACCATGTTTTCATAGGAGGCCATCATGATTTGTTGAATGGTGTCAATTACTTTTTCATCATGACTCCATGTTTGTTGTATCCATTCTTTTGCAATTTCATTTGCATTTAAATGTGGATTCCATGCTAAACGACCAAATGCATACCAATTGGCTTGACCAACAGGATGGCCGCACCAATTAATATCACTGCCAATATTCGCAACACCGCTAATACCTGTTAATTCATTATTTGAATGTTCCAATACATCTACTACTTTTTGAGTTGCATTAATATTACTTTCTAAAATTTCTTTGAACATAGGTGCCTCATACACTAGGTGCGTTGATTGTCCTAAGTATTCTTGTGTTATTTGAAATTCTAACACTTCAGGCGTCTTAGGCATTGCACCAAACAAGGGATGAAATGGTTCTCTTGGCTGAAAATCAAGTGGGCCATTTTTAATTTGTACTAAAACGTTTTTACTAAATTTCCCATCCAATGGTTTGAATTCATTATACGCTTGTTTAACTCTGTCCTCAGGTGTTTCATTACTATAAACAAACGCTCTCCAAATAACTATTCCCTTAAATGGCGCAACTGCTGCTGCCATCATATTTGCGCCGTCCGCATGGGTGCGATCATAATTTTGAGGTCCAGGTTGCCCCTCACTATTTGCTTTTACAAGGAATCCTCCAAAGTCGGGGATTAAATCATAAATCTCTTTTGCTTTATCGGCCCACCATTTTATAACCGCTGAATCAAGTGGGTCTGCTGTTTTTAAATTACCAATTTCAATAGGAGCAGAGAATCGTGCAGTTAAATATATTTTGATACCAAACGGTCTAAATGCATCGGCAAGTGCTTTTACTTTTAATAAATATTCCGGCGTAAGAAATAGTGCATTTGCATTCACATTGGTTACAACAGTTCCATTAATACCAATGGATGCATTGGCCCTTGCATAATCGATATATCTTTTATCAATATAGTCAGGTAAAGTGTGCCAATTAAAAATGGAATTACCGGCATATCCTCTTTCAATGGTTCTATTAATATTATCCCAATGATTAAGCATTCTAATTTTAAGCGTTGGAGAGCTAATGGTATTAATGGTTTTTAGATCTTCCTGCATTTGCATAGCCCTTAAAAGTGCGAAGCATCCATATAATAATCCCACTTCGTTTTTTGCATAAACGACAACTCCATTTTTGCTATTTTTTGTCCATGCTTTTATACCGTAACCTTCCTCGTTAATGTCTTTATTTTGTTCATCAATTCTAAAAAGTATGCTTGCATTATTACTATCTGTTGTAAACAAAGGAGCTGCTTCAATCATTAATTTTGATGCCCATGTCAGTTCCTTTTTTATGAGCTTTATGGTTGCGTTTTTTTGCACATCTTTTAAATAAATTGAACTAAATATTTTTTTATAATTCGTTTTTAAGGAAGCGTTGTTTATTTTATGGTAACCCAACCATAAGTCGTACCCATCTGATGCATTACTAAATTTAGTAATTGTCAAAAAAATCAATATTGTGTAAATAATTTTATTTTTCATGTTTTAAAAAAGCGTTTAAGGCTTATTTTTTCCGTTAATATGTAACAAGTTTATAAATATTTATGCAAACGAGTGCATTGTGTAAATCTATACATTCTATTGATTTTTTAAAAATTTAATACTTCAAATTTGCCTTTTTAAAGGACGCGTGAAGTAATAATGGATTATTAGTAAATGTATGTTCAAAAAAATATTAATACCTTAGACAAAATAATTTTTTATGCTACATCAAACTATGAGATGGTACGGTCCTCACGATAAAGTAAGCTTGTGGGATATACGACAAGCAGGTTGCGAAGGGGTTGTCACTGCATTGCATCAAATACCAGTTGGGGAAGTTTGGACCGCAGATGAAATCAATAAACGTAAAGCTTTAATTGAAGAAGCTGGCATGACATGGACTGTCATTGAAAGTTTACCAGTGCACGAGGATATTAAAAAAAGAAACGGCCAATTTGAATTATACATTGAAAACTACAAAACGAGTTTAAAAAATATTGCTGCCTGTGGATTGAAAGTAGTTACCTACAACTTTATGCCAATATTGGATTGGCTAAGAACGGATGTAGCTTATACATTACCAAATCGAAGTAAAGCCCTATTTTTCGAGTTCGAAAAATTTATGGTGTTTGATTTGTATTTGTTAAAAAGGCCTAATGCAGAAAAAGAGTATTCAGCTGAAGACTTATTAAGAGCCAAAAATAAATTTGAATCCATGTCAGACGCTGATAAGGAATATGTGTTTAAAAATTGCTTATTAGGATTACCTGGAACAGACGATAGCTTTACGCCAGAACAAATTTTAGCCGCTTTAAAAACCTATG
>JACCDH010773617.1_pt1 | contig 27832 bp, 27 predicted proteins | sample 7442481 | NCBI WGS metagenome assembly JACCDH01 (sample SAMN15323433, study PRJNA562643) | freshwater metagenome | isolation source: river surface water | place: USA:Blue River Watershed | collected 2017-08-15 | reverse complement strand
GTCTTCGGTTTGTGGCGGGGACACTCGTCCGGGTGGCGGAATTGGCAGACGCGCTAGCTTGAGGTGCTAGTTCTCGCAAGGGATTAGGGGTTCAAGTCCCCTTTCGGACACAGAAATGAGTTGAGGCATGGAGCTATCTCAGGCGTGGTCGCTAATTCGTACCGTTCCCGATTTTCCAGCGCCCGGTATTCGCTTCCTCGATATCACTCCGCTCCTCCGTGAGGGGCAAGCGCTCAGATATGTGGCGGCCAAAATGGCAGATGCCAGATCTCCATATTCACATGTAGTCGGAGTTGAGGCGCGCGGTTTTATCCTAGGCGCGGCGATGGCGATCGAACGGGGCGTTGGCTTTGTTCCGCTCCGTAAGGCGGGAAAACTCCCCTACCAAACTATCCAGAGAAGTTACGGCCTTGAATATGGCGATGATGTGATTGAGGCCCACATCGATGCACTTACCGCTGATGACAGCGTCATTATCGTAGACGATGTTCTGGCAACTGGCGGAACGCTTATTGCAGCTATTGAATTGATTCGGCAGTTAGGCGCAAAGATTTCAGAGGTAGTTGTCCTGATTGAAATTACTGAACTAGGAGGAAGAGCAAAGATTGCCGCGCTCTATCCTGAGATCGAGATTCGAACACTTTTTAGCGCGTAATTCGCGTAGAAGATGACAAGATAACGCCATGGCCGAACTCATTTATTACTGCGGAACAATGGATAGCGGAAAATCAACGCTCGCCCTTCAGACCGCACACAACCATCAGAGCCGAGGTCGTGGTGGAGTTATCTTTACCAATCAAGATCGGGCGGGCTCTGGAGTGATCTCCTCTAGACTTGGCTTGCAGAGCGCGGCAATTGAAGTTACCCCTGGTTTCGATATCCATCGCTACGTTGTAGATAAATTGTCGCTTGGCGATCGAATTGATTACATCATCTGTGATGAAGCGCAGTTCTATCAACCTGAACAGATCGACCAGTTGGCAAAGATTGTTGATGGCTTAGGTATCGATGTATATGCATTCGGTATTCTCGCCGATTTTCGTACCAAGTTATTTCCTGGATCTGCTCGTCTCGTTGAACTCGCCGACCGAGTGAATACGCTCCAAGTCGAAGCTCTATGCTGGTGTGGCGCCCGTGCAACACATAATGCGCGAACAATTAATGGAGTTATGGTTACCGAGGGCGAGCAAGTTGTAGTTGGTGATGTTTCAAAGAGCGATGAAGTTGCATATGAAGTTCTCTGTCGTCGCCACCATATGCGCCAAGTAACTGCGCGCGCCTCTCGAGCTGGACATATCTCTACAGATCCGCTTCCCTTTACAGAGTAGCTTACTTCCTTAAAGAGCGTGAGCTATGGTGGCGATAATCGGTGCCAGAAAGAGTGCAGGGAGAAGATTGCCTACCGCGATCTTCTTGATGTCCAGTAAGCGAAGGCCGATTCCGATAAGCATCAAGCCGCCACAGATCGTCATCGCATCTATCTGATACGGCTCAAGCACATTTCCAGCGATGAGTCCGATGAGCGTCCAGCCACCTTGATGCAAGTTCGCCGAGCTGACCGAAGAAATCCTCGACTACCTGAGCGATGCCGAGCTGATCATCCACAACGCGGCCTTCGACATTGGCTTCTTGAACAAAGAGCTCGAGCGCGTGGGCAAAAAGCCGCTCAAGGCTTATGTCAGCAACGTGATCGACACCTTGGCCATGGCCAAGGAAATGTTCCCCGGCAAGCGCAACAGCCTGGACGCGCTGTGCGACCGCCTGGAAGTGGATAACTCAGGCCGCACCTTGCACGGCGCCTTGCTGGATGCCGAGTTGCTGGCCGATGTCTACATCAATATGACGCGTGGCCAAGAGGCCTTGCTGATCGACGCCGGTGATGCGCAGACCGACGCTTCGGGCGTCGCTGTGCAAGTGGACCTGTCGGGCTTTACATTGCCCGTGATCAGCGCCAACGAGCAAGAGATAGCGGCCCACGAAGAAGTGCTCACGCAGATGGACAAGTCCAGCGGCGGCAAAACCATTTGGCGCCAACAGGCCTCTGCGCATTGACTTCAAAAAATCTTCAGCGGCTAAAAAGTCACTGATTTTTTGTGCCATAATTGCGGTCTACGCTGCAAAGCGATAGGGCGATTAGCTCAGCGGTAGAGCACTGCATTCACACTGCAGGGGTCACATGTTCGATCCATGTATCGCCCACCAGATTCAAACCCCTCAAGTCGTTGACTTGAGGGGTTTTTTCTTTGTTTTTTGGAAACCGATACAACATCTGTGCCACTTTGTAGGCATCGGTTGTGATTTTTTTTGAAGAATCTGGACAACTATCATTTATGATAAGGTTTTCCCCACACCCTTTCAGGAGATAACCCGTGAACAAAGCAGAACTGATCGAAGCATTGGCCAAAGAAACCGACTTGTCTAAGGCCGCTGCTGGCCGCGCCGTGTCGGCATTGGTGGACATCATCACCAAGACCGTGGCCAAGAAGCAAGACGTTCAATTGATCGGTTTCGGTACATTCAAGGCCGCCAAGCGCGCAGCCCGTACCGGCAAGAACCCACGTACCGGCGAGAAGCTGAAAATTGCAGCCGCAACTGTGCCTAAATTTAGCGCCGGCGCTGCCTTCAAGGCCGCTGTGAACAAGAAGAAGTAATCTTTCTTGTCGATCGCCAAAAGCGGCTCGGGTCTTGGACCCCAGCCGCTTTTTTCATGCCCAACTCACAAATGCAGCGGCACATCCAAAATGGGGTTGATGTGGCTGACTCGACCCAACCCAACATAGGGCATGGACCAACCATTGCGAGCAGCGCCCCTGAGCGCAATTGCCTCAGTAGTGCCAGCCCAGGCTCACGCGCTTTTGGTCTTGGTCTGTGAAATTGACCTTTTGATCCCAGGCCATGCGCACAAAGTAGCGTGACCAGTCCCAGGTCATGCCCAGGCTTTGACCTTTGACCGCGCCGATGTCCGGATCGCCGCGGCCAGACTTGCTGGCAACGTCCAGCGTCAGCCGCTTGCGGTCAGGCAAGTGGTAACGCCATGTCAGGTGCGTCACCTGTTGGCCGGTGTGCATGCGGTCGTCTTGCGTGCGCCACAGCGACACTTGGTGCTCAGGACTCAGCCAGCTTCCCAAGCCCAAAGTGATCGCATCATTGGGGTCATAGTTCAAGTTGTAATACGGCCGCAAATTGGTCCTGCTCCAACCCGCGATGAGGTAGGTGCTTTGTCCCCACTGTGCGTTCAGTGAGCCGCCTACAAAACCACCACTGGCCCCTTGCAATGAGGGCACGAGTTGCCCCCAAGGTGTAGTGAAGGTGTATTCGTAGCCCAAACGCGATTGGTGAAAGGTGTCGGCTTGGTCGTATTGGCCGAACCACATGACATGCTTGCCCACCCTGGCGCGCACATTCACATCGGTGGCGTTGGCTTCTTGCTTGTTCTGGTGATAGGACGGGGTAACTTTGAAGTGCCAATGATCTTGGGGTTCTTGGACTTCCGGTGAAGTCGCTTGAGCAAAACACGATGGGGTTAGGCACAAGAGTGCCAAGAGCGCAACCAGTCGTGGCTCGGTTCGTGAGGTCGTCTTCATGGTGTTTCTTGGTGATTTCAGCATGGCACTAGATCGATATTGAATCATCTTGCCGTCGATTTGCCCTGTCTGAATCAAGCCTTTGGGTGTCAAGGCAGGCCGAAATGGTGTCTGATCACAATAGCGCTGGACCAGTGCCTATAAGTTGCAGTAAGCTACAAGGTTTTCCACGTAACTTGTTGTCGTTCATGGACAGTTTGCTCCCACCCATTCCGGCCAAACGCTACTTCACCATCGGTGAAGTTGGTGAGCTGTGTGGCGTCAAACCCCACGTGCTGCGCTATTGGGAGCAGGAGTTCACCCAGTTGCGTCCGGTCAAAAGACGGGGCAATCGCCGCTATTACCAGCACCACGAAGTGCTGATGATCCGCCGCATTCGAGACCTGCTGTACGACCAAGGCTTCACCATCAGTGGTGCCCGCAACAAACTTCAAGAGTTGGTGCAAGCCGATCGTCGTCGCGCGCTGCCCGATGATGCCGACTTGGGACCTGACATGGGTGATGACGGGATGATGGATGCCGAGTCCATGTCGGTGGCCTCAATGGACATGGCTGGCGCTGTTTCTGCATACCCCGCATTGCATCAAGAGCTTTTGGAAATTCGTGCGCTGCTCACCCTTTGAGGGCAATTTCTCGGGGTATAATTTGAGTCTTGTCGGCGTGTAGCGCAGCCTGGTAGCGCACTTGCATGGGGTGCAAGGGGTCGCGAGTTCGAATCCCGCCACGCCGACCATTTATACCGAATCAACGGGTTACATCTCACAAGGTGTAACCCGTTTTTCATTGGCGCTTGGATCGTCTGCCTAGGCTGGCGATGTGACCGTCTCGAAGTTGGCAGGCAGAACGATCTCGATCAGCTCCAGATCTTCGGAGTGGGCGATCTCACGATGGCGGATGCCCGGTGGCTGGTGCACACAGGTGCCGGCTTCCAGTCGGTGCTGGCCCTGGCCTTCGTATTCAAAAATGGCCCAGCCTTTGAGTACGTACACCACTTGCAAGGACACCTTGTGGTGGTGCCATTCGCCCGTGGCGTGCGTACCTTCACGGGCTCGGATGACGTGCATGACGGCCAGGCCATCGGTGGCTTGTTGAATGCCCAAGTCGCGGTATTCAAAGTAGGGGCGCAGGCCGTCGAACTTGAACTCGCCATCTTGTGCATGCTGAATGCTGAATGCCATGACCACTCCTCGTGCTTGGGGTTCGCGTTTGTAGCCCTCAGGACGTCAAGTCGATCACCACGTTGCCGATCAAGCGGCCTTGCTCGACGGCATCGTGCGCCTGCACGATGTCCTTGAGCTTGAACTTTGCAGCGATGGTGTGCTGCAAGGCGTTGGCTTGCAAGAGGCTGCTCAGCTTGTCCAGACACCAAGCGCGGTCTTGCGGGCTCAGGTCATAGACCAAAAAGAATTTGAGCGTGATCGAGCTGTACAGCAGGGCCCGAAAGGGGACCGGCACCTCGCCGGGGTTGTTGGAGCCATAGCAAACCACGGTGCCGTGGCTTTTGAGCGCGCCTGTGCCCAGCAGCGGGCTGGTGCCCGAGAAGTCCATGTCGATGATCACATCGACCCCACGCCCGTGGGTGAAGGCTTGGATGCGTTCCGCGACCGATTCGGTTTTGTAAAAAATCACATGCTGGCAACCGGCCGATCGTGCATGGGCCGCTTTGGCCTCGGAGCCGACCGTGCCAATGACCTGTGCGCCTTGTTGCGTGAGCAGTTGCGCAATGTAGTGCCCCACAGCAGACGAGGCACCGGTGACGAGCACGGTTAGGCCTTTCACTTCGCCCGCCAGGTGCACGGCTTGGATGGCGGTCAAAGCCGGAATGCCCAAGCAAGCGGCGGCATCGTCGTCCACCTGCGCGGGCAGCGCCACCGCTTGCTGCTGGGGCAAGGCGATGTATTCGCAAGCCGTGCCCAAGGGGCGTTGCCACTGGCCGTTCCAAATCCAGACCCGCTCGCCGATGCGGCTCGAAGAGACACCGTCACCTACCGCGTCGATCACGCCTGCGCCATCGCTGTGCGGGATAATGAGGGCATCCGTGACGGGCCGGGCCGTGCGTGACTTGACGTCCGAGGGGTTGACCCCTGAGGTGCGCAGCTTGACGCGGACCTCTCCCGCAGCGGGTGTGGGTGTGGCTTGTTCTCCGACGCGCAGCACATCGCGTGCGCTGCCATTGTGGCTGTACCAGGCGGCTTGCATGGGTTGTCCTTGTCAGGCGGGCAGCGCCCATGTTTGTTGCATGGATTCGCGCTGGAGCACGGGTTCGGACGCGCGGGCCAGTTGTGGGTAGTTTTGTCGCCAAGCCAGATCGGGGTAACGCAGGTCGAGGTACCACAAGGCGCATCCCACTGTGAGCAAGCCCAGGTGAAAGTCACGCTGGAACAGCTCGGGGTGTTCTTCTAGGTAACGCAAAGAGGTGTGGATGGCGTCAATCTTGCCTTGGATCCAGTCGGTCCAGCGCAGCGCTTCGGGGCGTACCGCGGTCTCGTAGCGGGCCAGCAGTGCCGCGTCGAGGATGCCGTCGCCCAGCGACTGGAGCGTCAACGCTTCCCAGCGCAGAGCCCCGTCTTTGGCCAGCAAGCGGCCTTGGCCCAGGTCGTTGAGGTATTCGCAAATCACGCGGCTGTCGTACAGGGCGTGGCCATCGTCGCTCACCAAGGTGGGCACCTTGCCCAAGGGGTTGCTGGCGATGATGGCTTGGTCGCGGGTGACGGGATGCGCGCTGGCGGGCAGCAGTTCGAGCCGGTCAACCAGGCCGACTTCGTGTGCCGTGACCATGCATTTGCGCACGTAAGGGGAGGTGGGGGAAAAGAAGATTTTCATCGGGACAGTATTGGCCATGCCGTTGGCTGAACCTGTCACGCAGTCGACGCAGACTGTACCCGCGTTGGCTATTTCTCGGCTTGCACATCCTCAGCGAAGTCCGCTTGTGCCAGCGAAATCTGATTGGCCATCCAGCTGCCGTACACCGTTTGAAAGTCCGCCACGATCTGGGCCAAAGGCATGTCATTGAAGCTGCCACGCTGGTTCACGTACTCCATGTGGCGCTGGCCTGTTTTGTCAAACGGGTGGTAAATCGAATCGCTAAGACCATCAAATTCCAGCGGCAATAAGCCGAACTTGTCGCACAGCTCGATGTTGAAGGCCGGCGTGGCCTTGACCCATTGCCCCTCCAGCCAGATGTCGGCATAGCCGTGCCAGATGAACACGTCGGTCTTCATGGTTTGGCGCAAGCGCTCGGTGCTCAGGTGGTTGCGCACATCGGCAAAGCCCAAGCGGGCATGCAAGCCTGTGGCGCGGCAGGCGGCCACCAGCAGCGCGGCTTTGGGCACGCACCAACCCGAGCCTTGTCTGATCACGGTGCTCGCTTTCATGCCGACAGGCGACAGATCAATCCGGTAGGGGTCATAGCGAAACCGATCGCGCACCGCCAAGTAAAGCGCCACGGCGCGTTCCCTGTCATGGCCGCCTTGCGCGTGCTCGCGGGCAAAAGCGATCACATCGGGGTGGTCGCTGTCGATCAAGGCGGTCGGGGCCAGGGTGGCGTCTGAAGGCAATGTGTTCATGGCATTCACTGTATCCTGCGCGCCAGTGCGCAGGTGTCACGCTGGCTATAGTGGCGCTTTCCAAGGCCACCGGGCCTTTTCATAAGGATGCCGCACCATGACACCCGAACAACTTTTGCAACACCACGATCAGGCCCGCTTGTGGGGCCAAGCGCCCGGCGTGGTGGGTGGCCCCGACTCGGCGGCCGCTTACCAACAAGCGCTTGCGGTGCGCCGTTTGCGTCAGCAACGCGGTGAAGTGCCCAAAGGTTTCAAGATCGGTTTCACCAACCGTACCTTGTGGGAACGCTACAAAGTTTTTGGCCCCATGTGGGGGACGGTCTGGGACACGGGTTTGGTCTTTGCAGAGCCCGCCACTGACGGCCCAGCAAATGGCCCAGCAAATGGCCCCGCAATTGGCCATTTGGATTTGACCGGGACGTGCCAGCCTCGGCTGGAGCCCGAAATCGTGTTCGGCATGCGCTCGACCCCGCCGATTGGGGCCAACTTGCAGCAATTGTTCGAGGCCATCGAATGGCTGGCGCCCGGCTTTGAAGTGGTGCAGTCGCATGCGGCGGACTGGAAATTCACCGCCACCGACACCATGGCCGACAGCGGCTTGCATGCCCGCTTGCTGGTGGGCCAGCGCTTGCCGGTGCGCAGCGTGGCAGCCGATGCTCTGGCCTTGGATGCTTTGTTGTCCACGGCCCGGGGCACCTTGATCCAAAACGAGCAAGTGATGGAGCAAGGCGTGGGCGCCAATGTGTTGGACAGCCCGCTCAAAGCCTTGCAACACTTTTTGAAAGAGCTGCGCGACTGCCCCGGTGCGCCCGATCTGCAAGACGGTGATGTGATCACCACCGGCACTTGGACCGATGCCTGGCCCTTGCAAGCGGGGCAGCAGTGGCGCGCTGAGTTTTCTGCGCCATTGGGCAGTGTGCAGGCCTGGATGCGCTGAGCCTTTGGACATCCCCAGGCCACTTGAAAGACCTTCAGAGGCCCTGGCTGCCCAGCGGGCATGGGGTGAGGGTTGGCCCACAAGCGGCTAGACTCGAGCCCTTCAAGACAAACACCGCAGACATGCTCCACGATTCGCCCATCGACATCGTTTATTTGTGGGTCGATGGGAACGATTCGCGCTGGCGTGCCAAACGTCAGGCGGCTTTGCAGCAACTTCCCAGCGATTCCAGTGCCGCCATGGCCCGCTACAGCAATGTAGAAGGCCGGTTCAGGGACAACCACGAGCTGCGTTACAGCCTGCGTGCTTTGGAGAAATTCTTTCCTGAGCACGGGCATGTGTACATCGTGACCGATGCCCAAACGCCCGACTGGTTGCGCCCCTCGGACCGATTGACCGTGGTGGACCACCGCGAGCTGATGCCCGAAGCGTCCTTGCCCACCTTTGACTCGGGTCACATCGAGTCCTGGATTCACCAAATTCCGGGCTTGTCCGAGCGTTATTTCTATTTCAATGATGACGTTTTCTTTGGTGCTCCGGTGCGCGTCGAAGACTGGTTTCATCCGAAGGGTTTCCATGTGACTTGGTCGGACGACCCCGTGGTCACCGACGAAGCCATGCGCACGGACGCCACCTCGCTGGAGAACGCTTGCCGTTTGTCGATTCAGTGGCTGACCGACAAAGCGCGCTCAGGTGAGCCTGCTGTGCGCACGCAGGACCCGCTGTACCAAAGCACCTTCCGCACCTTTGCGCATTCGCCTCGGCCCATGCTCAAGTCCATCTTGATGGAGCTCGAAGGCACCGCGCCCGAGTTGTTTGCCGCCGTCCGATCGACGGTCTTTCGCAGCTGGGACAAACCCACCATCGTCTCGGACTTCGTGCTGCGCTGGGCTTTGGCCCATGGGCTGGCCCATGTGCGGCCGTACCGCCATCGTTATGTCTCCACAGGCGAGGCCGATCAAGACGCTCAGTTGCGCGCGCTGGTGACTGAATTTGGCGCACTCGAATTCTTTTGCATCAACGACACCACGGACGATGCACAAACCCATGATCCGCGCTTGCAGAACGTGCTGACGGTGTTGGAGTCGATCTTGCCCCAGCCCTCAGGTTTTGAAAATGCGGTGAGCGCGCCCTTTGGCGAGCCGCGCTCAGAGTCCCTCAGCGCAGAGATGCACGGGTCAGAGGCGATGGGGGCAAAGGAAACGTTTCCTGCGCGTCGCTCAAATCTTGCCTGATGACTTCAAGGGTGCCCGACGGATCGCGCATTGCGCTGGATTGACGGGTTTGGTGTTTGGCCATGCGTCCGCGCACCCGGGTCCGCCAAAGTCTGAACGAGCGTGCTTTCAAGGCGCTGCGCATCAATGCAACCACCGCCGACTCACTCAGCCCAAACTGCAGTTCAATCGCCTCAAAAGGCGTGTCGTCCTGCCAAGCCATGGCAATGATGGCGGAAGCATCGGCCTCGGCCAATTGTGCGCTGGGGTCTGATTGCTTGGGCATGGTCAAGGCAGCAAAGCCGCCATTTCCTCGCGGAGCATCGACACCATTTCTTGCGCGGCAGGCGAGAGGCTGCGGTTGCGCCGCGTGACCACGCCGATGGGGCGCTGGATGTCGGGTGCTGTCAGGCGCCGGATGACCACACCTTCTTGCTGCACAAAGGCGGCGGCCAATTCGGGCAGGGCGGCCACGCCCAGCCCAGCTTTGACCATGGCGTGGATGGTGGCGATGTGTTCGACCTCGTAGCGCGGTTTGAAAGCGATGCGGTGCTCGATCAGCGCGGCATTGGCGTATTGGCGCACGCTGGCGGGCAGCGGCATCGAGATGTGGGTCAACGCCGCCGCTTGCAACCAAGTCAGTGGGCTCCTGCCTTTGGCCAAGCGGTGGTTCAGCGGGATCAGCAGCACGAAGCCATCGGCTGACAGCGGCGTGCAGTCCAAGTCAGCGTAATCGGGGTTGGCTGCCGTCAAGGCAAAGTCAACCGTACCGGCCCGCACCAGATCAAAAGCCGGGCCCGACAAGGTGTCGTGCAGTTGCAGCGCAATCTCGGGGTGTTGCGCGGCATAGCGGGCCATCACGCGTGGCACCAACGTGGCCGCCAGCGAGGGCAGGGCGGCCATGCTGACTTTGCCCGACTGGATCTGCGTGATGTGCTGCACACGTTGCACCGCTTCTTGTGTTTGTGCCGTCAGCAGTTTGGCTTGTTCGACGAACACCTGGCCTGCGGCTGTCAGGTGCACGCTGCGCGTGGTGCGGTCAAACAAGCGCGCGCCCAAAGATTCTTCAAGCCGGGCCACCACGCCCGAGACCGCCGATTGCGACAGGTGCACCTGTGCGGCGGTCCGCCTGAAGCTGCCGGTTTCGGCCAGCACCAGAAAGATGTCCAGATCGCGGGAGGTCCAATTGATATGCATTTCAGATCAGTTTATAGAAAAAAACGGTTGGACGAAGCAATGGGGTCTTCCTAGACTCCAGCTTTGTTCAAGACAAGCACCGTATCCATGATCTCTTCTCAAGCGCTTCAAGCCCGCACCGTGGTCGTCGGTGGCGGCACCATGGGCATGGACGTGGCCATCGTGTTGGCCCGTGGTGGCTGCCAGGTCACCGTGGTCGAGCCCGATGCCCGCAAACGCGAGGCACTGGCCGCGCATGTGCGCCACAACCTGAGCCCTTTGGGCATGGCCCACCGCACCGAGCGTGTGCAGGCCGTGACCGATTTGACCGATGTGGTCTGGCCTGGTGTCAGCGTGCTCATCGAATGCATCCCGGAGCAGTTGCCGCTGAAACAAGCGCTGTTTGCCCGCCTGGCGCAGCTGGCCGCGCCCGAGACGCTGCTGTGCAGCAACAGCTCCAGCTTCCCGATCAGCGCCATCGCCCAAGGCCTGCCCACGGCCGAGCGCATGCTGGGCCTGCACTTTTTCATGCCGGCGCATTTGGTGCCGTTGGTGGAAGTGGTGTTGGGCCCTCAAACCGATGCACAAGAAGCCCAGCAACTGTGCGGCTTCATGCGCGACTGCGGCAGCGTGCCGGTGCTGGTGCGCAAGGACAAGCCGGGCTTTTTGGCCAACCGCATGCAGCACGCGCTGGCGCGTGAGGCTTTTGCCCTGATCGACGAAGGCGTGGCCTCGCCCGAAGACGTGGACGCCGCTGTGCGCTTTGGTTTTGGCTTTCGATTTTTGGCTGCAGGCCCGGTCATGCAGCGTGACCATGCCGGGTTGGAAGTGCACACCGCAGCGGCTGCCAGCATGTACCCCAGCTTGGCGGTGAACGCCGAGCCCGCCCGCGTCTTGCAAGAGCGCGTGGCCCGAGGCGACTTGGGCATGAAAACCGGTCAAGGCTTCTTTGCCTGGACGCCCGAGACCCAAAAGGCCGAGCGTGAGCGCTACGACCGCTTGCTGCGACAAGGGCTGGACTTGCTGGCCGCAGAATTGCCGCCCCTGAACCCCCACGATTGACGCACCCGACACCCCCCAAAAAGGCAAATCCATGGCTGTTTTTTCTTCGCCTCTCTTGATCACCGTCGCGCCCAATGGCGCCTACAAGCAACGCCCCGACCACCCGGCTTTGCCACTGACCACTTCCGAGCTGGGTCAAACCGCCAAGCAGTGTCTGGAGGCCGGTGCGGGCATGATTCACATGCACATCCGCGATGCAGACGGCCGCCACAGCCTTGACGTGACGGGCTACCGCGAGGCGCAGCAGGCGGTCAAGGCGGCGGTGGGCGATGAGCTCATCATCCAGGTCACCAGCGAAGCGGCTCGCGTGTACAAAGCGCCCGAGCAAATCGCCATGGTCACGGACCTCAAGCCCGAAGCCGTGTCGGTGGGCCTGCGCGAAGTGGACCAGCCTGAAATCGGCGAAGCCGGTCTGGAACATTTCTTTGGCTGGTTGGCCAAAGAACGCATCATGACCCAGGTCATCGTGTACGACGTGGCCGATCTGCAGCGTTGGCAAGCCTTGCGCGCCAAAGGCGTGATCCCCGATGCCCCTTGGTCACTCTTGTTTGTGCTGGGCCGCTATTCGGTCGGCCAAACCTCAGAGGCCAAAGACCTCTTGCCCTTTGTGATGGCCCACACGGGCCAAGAGCCTTGGTCCATGTGCGCTTTTGGCGCGGGCGAACACGCTTGCGCCACCACTGCGGTGGCCCTGGGCGGCCATGCGCGGGTGGGTTTTGAAAACAACCTCTTGCTCAACAACGGGCAAGTGGCCCCCGACAATGCCGCTTTGGTGCGCCAAATCGCCGACTCGGCCCGCGTGCTGGGCCGCAGCCTTTACACCGCCAAGCAGGCGCGCGAAGCTTTCTTTTCCGCATAACGATCACAGACCCTCAGGAGACCCATCCATGAAACGCAGCCTCTTTTTCGCCGCACTGTCCGCCGCCTTGATCGGCGCGGCTTTGCCCGCACTGGCCCAAGACAATTACCCCAGCAAGACCATTCGCTTTGTGGTGCCTTACCCACCGGGCGGCCCGACCGACCTGATGGCGCGACTCATTCAGGGTGAACTCGGCACCCGATTGGGCACCACCGTGGTGGTGGACAACAAGAGCGGCGCAGGCGGCAACTTGGGCAGCGCCGAAGTGGCCAAACAAGCCCCAGCGGACGGCTACACCTTGCTGCTGGCCGCCAGCGGCCCCATGGCGGTGAACCCCACGCTGTACCGCAGCATGTCCTTTGTGCCCATGACCGACCTGGCCCCGGTCATCCAAATTTCATCCTTCCCTTTGGTGCTCGAAGTGCATCCCAGCGTGCCGGTCAACAACGTCAAGGAGTTGATCGCCCTGGCGCAAAAGAGCGACAGCAAATTGGCCTTCGCATCGGCGGGCAACGGAACGCCCCAGCACCTGGCCGGCGAGATTTTCAACACCCAAGTCAACACCAACATCTCGCACATCCCCTACCGCGGTGCAGGTCCGGCCTTGAACGACTTGATCGGCGGCCAGGTGCAGGTGATGTTCGACATCTTGGGCAGCTCTTTGCCGCACATTCAAGGCGGCAAGCTCAAGCCCCTGGCCGTGACATCGGCCAAACGCCACCCCTCGCTGCCCAATGTGCCGACCATGATCGAAGCCGGTGTGCCCGGCTACGAGCTGACCGGCTGGCATGGCATCGCGGTGCGTGCCGGCACGCCTGCGCCCATCATCAATAAGCTCAACACCACCTTGAACGCCATGTTCAGCGACCCAGAGTTCAAGAAAAAGTGGGAAGCCATTGGCACGCCCGTGGTGGGCGGCACGCCGGCTCAGTTTGGGGAGCTGATCCGCAAGGAAACCATCCGATTGGGCCAAGTCGTCAAGAACGCCGGCGTGACGCTGGACTGAGCCAAGCCAGCTCCCAGCCCAAAAGGCCCCACAGGCACGGGCCTGTGTGGGGGCTTAGACCCCGCCTTGCGGGTGGGTGGGGTCGATCCAGAGCACCGTCTCGGGTTTTTCGGCGGGCTCAATGTCCATGTTGACGGCCACCGCCTGGCCGTCGCTGCGGCACAGCACGCATTCCAGCGTTTCGTCTGCGCTGGCATTGATTTCCTGGTGCGGCACAAAAGGCGGCACATAAATGAAGTCGCCAGGCCCCGCTTCGGCGGTGAACTCCAGCGCATTGCCCCAGCGCATGCGGGCGCGGCCCTTGACCACATAAATCACGCTCTCCAGCGGTCCGTGGTGGTGCGCCCCGGTTTTGGCATTGGGGTGGATGTGCACCGTGCCGGCCCAGAGTTTTTGTGCCCCAACGCGGGCAAAGTTGATGGCCGCTTTGCGGTCCATGCCGGGGGTGGAGGGCACATTGCCATCGAGTTGGTCGCCCGGCACCACGCGCACGCCGTCGTGTTTCCAATCGGTGTGCTCGTGTGTGGAGGAATCGTGGGAGTGGGTCATGGTCAAAGCCTGTGTGAATGCGCTTGAAATCACTTTAGCACGGAGGGGCAATGAGGCCTGTCGCTTGGCCCACTACACTGGCGTGCCGTGGCTCAAGCGCTTGGCGTGGCGCGCTGCGAAGAACCTGACTTGAGCTGATCATGAAATTCAAAATGTCCGAAAAGTCGCTGTTTGCGACCTTGCTGCGCGCCCCTTGGTGGGTGAGCTTTGTGGTGATGCTGGCCGTGGCCTTGGTGGCGGGCGCCTTTTTGCCCGAGGTCTACAAAACCGCCGGGATGCTGGGGGCCTTTCCGTTTTTGGTGATCGGTGTCATGGCCGCATGGCGACAAAGAAACACCCTGTCTGAAGCACGCATCGAGGCGTTGACGGCGCGCGCCAGAGACATGGCTTGGCGCGAGTTTTCAGCGGTGGTCGAGACCGCTTTGCGCCGTCAAGGCTTTGAAGTTCGTCCGCTGCGCAGCGGCCCTGCCGATTTCGAGATCGAGAAAAACGGCCGCATCACCTTGGTCAGCGCCAAGCGCTGGAAAGCAGCCAGCGTGGGCGCTGAGCCTTTGCGCGAACTGTTGGCCGCCGTCGAAAGCCAAGAGGCCTATTCGTGCAGCTGCATGAGCCTGGGGGTCTTCAGCCCCGCCGCTGTGGCCCTGGCCCGGCAGCAACCCATCCAGTTGCTGGGCAGTGCAGAGATTGCGCAACTCCTGCACGAGGCCGATTCAGTGGCCAAGGCCTGATCGGGGCCAAGCATTACGTTTTGGCTTGCCAGCTTTCAGGGCGGTAGAGCTTGAACAACTGCTCAGGGCCGATGTCGAAATAGTCGGCCGGTCCGCCCCCGCGCAAGACGTGCTGGGCGTTGGCGGTGTCGTAAACACCGTCTTTGAGCAGCCGCTCATCGATGTGCACGCCGACCACCTGGCCAAAAATCATCCAGGTGTTGACCTTTTGCCCCTCGATGTCTTGCATCTGCATGATCTGGGTGCACTTGCATTCGAAGCTGACCGGGCTTTCGGCTACGCGCGGCACGTTCACGATGCGCGAGGCCTGCTGCGTGAGGCCAGCCACATCGAACTCGCTCACATCGGGCGGCAGCGCGTCGCAAGTCTTGTTCATGGCCTCGGTCAGCGGCCGCGTGACCAAGTTCCAAACGAACTCGCCGGTGGCTTCGATGTTGTTGAGGGAGTCCTTGCGCCCAATGCTGGCAAAGCCGATCAGCGGCGGCACGTAATTGAAGGCGCTGAAAAAGCTGTAGGGCGCCAAGTTGATCACCCCGTTGACGCCACGGCTGGACACCCAGCCAATGGGGCGCGGCCCCACGATCGCGTTGAAGGGGTCGTGTTTCAGGCCATGGCCCAGGCGGGGTTCGTAGAAATGCGTCATGGGGCTACTTTAAAAGCACAGCGATGGCCTTTCTATCCCGATGGAGACTTTCCCCCACAGACCGTGCCCAAAGCTGTGGATAAGTCCATGAACAACTGCGCCAGGCCGCATCCTGCCTGGGGTGGCGCTGGGTGCTTAAAAATTGGGCATCAAAAGGCTCATGCTGCGACCCCGTGGCGGGGCAAGATTGCGGCTATTCTTGCCGTATTCCCCGCCTGATCGCCTGATCTCACCGCATGCCTGTTTCTGCCATTCCTTCGGGCTTCATTGCCTTGCACAGCCACCGCTCCGAGGTGCTTGCCGAGACCCTGTCGGGCTGGCTGGCGCGTCAGCCTTTGGCGCCGCTCGAGTCCGAGGTGGTGCTGGTGCAAAGCAACGGCATGGCCGAGTGGATCAAGATGGCGCTGGCCCAGCAAGGCGGCGTCTGCGCGGCCACGCGGGTGGAGCTGCCCTCGCGCTTTTTGTGGCGCACTTATCGGCAGGTTTTGGGCGCGCACAACGTGCCGCGCGATTCACCGCTCGACAAGTTGCCCATGACCTGGCGCTTGATGGCCTTGTTGCCCGGGTGTGTGGGCGATGCGGTGTTCCAGCCGGTGGCCGGATTTTTGCGCGGCGACGAGCCCGACCGCCTCTTGCAACTGGCCAGCCGCCTGGCCGATTTGTTTGACCAGTACCAGATCTACCGCCCCGATTGGCTCGAAGACTGGGCCGCTGGGCGCGATGTGTTGCGCAAGGCTTCGGGTCTTGAAGATCTGCCTGCCGAGCAGTTATGGCAGGCCGAGCTCTGGCGTCGTGTGCTGGCCACCCTGACCGACACCGAACGCCAGGCCACGCGGCCTGCACTGCATGTGCGGGCTCTGGCCCGCCTGAAGTCTAGCCAGCCCTTGGCCAGCCCGGTGGCGCGGCGTGTGTCGGTGTTTGGCATGAGCCACATGCCGGGGCAATTGCTGGAGATGCTGGCCGCGCTGTCCGCCCACAGCCAGGTGCTGCTGGCCGTGCCCAACCCTTGCCAGCACCACTGGGGCGACATCATGGACGGGCGCGAAGCCTTGCAGGCCGAGCGCAGGCGGCATGCCTACCGCGATGGCGTCGCGCTGTCGGACATGCCTTATGAACAAATGCACCTGCACGCGCCCGCCTTGCTGGCCGCGTGGGGGCGGCAGGGGCGTGACTTCATCCGCCAGCTCGATGCTTTTGACGATGTGCAAGCCGCGCAAGAAGCCGTGCCCGGCGTCAAGCTCGATTTGTTTGAACTGCCCGAGCCCGATGGCTTGCAGCTGCTGGCGCAACTGCAAAACCGCATCCGCGATCTGAGGCCCGCTCAAGACCCGGTCGATGCCCCATGGCACCGCGATGACCGCTCGGTGGTCTTTCAGGTGGCGCACAGCCCGGTGCGCGAATTGGAAGTGCTGCACGACCAGTTGTTGCAGTGGTTCCACCAGATGCCCGAGGTCTCGCCGCGCGATGTGGTGGTGATGGTGCCCGATATTGAAGTCATGGCCCCCGCGATCCGCGCGGTCTTTGGCCAATACAAACGCAGCGATGCGCGCTTCATCCCGTTTGACATTGCCGACTTGGGCGCACAAGCGACCAGCCCACTGATCCACGCGGTGGAATGGTTGCTGGCCTTGCCGCAGCAGCGCGGCCGCATGAGCGAGCTGGTGGCGTTGCTCGAAGTGCCTGCGCTGGCGGCACGCTTTGGCATCCAGCCTGCACAACGGCCCACTCTGACGCGCTGGATGGCGGGCTCGGGCATCCGCTGGGGTTTGTCGGCCGAGCACCGCGAGGGCTTGGGTTTGGCCAGCTGCGGCGAAGACAACTCGGCCCTGTTTGGCGTGCAGCGCATGCTGATGGGCTACGCCTGCGGCGCCGACGCAATGCCTGCTGGCGCTGATGGCAGCGACCCGTACCCAGAAGTAGGCGGCCTCGATGCCGAGTTGGCCGGGGCCTTGGCGCACCTGTTGCAAGCCTTGATCGATTGGTGGCAAGTGAGCACCACAGCCGCCACCCCAGCGCAATGGGCTGAGCGTGCCCGCGCCATGCTGGCGGCCTTGTTCAAGCCGCAGGATGACGGCGAGCGACAGGCCTTGGCCGCGCTGGACCAGGCCTTGAACGATTGGCTGCAGGCCGCCGACCAAGCCGAGTTTGCCCAAGCGGTGCCGTTGGCCGTGGCCCGCTCGGCCTGGCTGGAAGCGCTCAAGGTGCCCAAGCTGGAGCAACGCTTTCGGGCGGGCGGGGTGACCTTTTGCACGCTCATGCCTATGCGGGCGATCCCGTTCCAGATGGTGTGCTTGCTGGGCATGAACGACGGCGACTACCCGCGCCGCAGCCCGCGGGCCGACTTCGATTTGTTGGGCCTGCCCGGCATGGCCCGGCCCGGCGACCGTTCGCGCCGAGACGACGACCGCCAGCTCATGCTCGAAGCCTTGCTGTCTGCCCGGCGCGTGCTGTACGTCAGCTGGAGCGGCCGCAGTGTGCGCGACAACAGCGATCAACCGCCTTCGGTGCTGGTCTCGCAATTGCGCGACGAGATCGATGCGCTTTGGGGCGCAGGCACCAGCGATCAGCTCACTACCGTGCACCCGTTGCAGCCTTTCAGCCGGGTTTATTTTGAAGAAGGCGGTTTGCTCACGACCTACGCCCAAGAGTGGCGCAGTGCGCAAACCGAAGATGGGACACCGTCTGCCATGGCGCCCATGCCCAAGCTGGAAGCCTTGCAGACCGCCACCGGCAAGCCGGTCATCACGCTGGCCCAGTTGGCGCGCTTTCTGCGCCGCCCCGTGGGGGCATTTTTCAAAGAGCGCTTGCAAGTGCACTTGGAGGACGAGCGCAGCGAGCTGCACGACGAAGAGTTGTTCGGCTTGGCCGGACTGGACCTGTACCAATTGCTGGACCATGAATTGACGCATGTGCCCGCTGACTTGAACCGTCAAAACGTGCCAGCCCATGTGCAGCAAGTGGTGCACAGCTTGCGCAAGGCCGGGGCATTGCCTTTGGCCGGTGTGGGCGCACTGGAAGCCCAAAACCTCGCCAGCAGCCTAGAGACGCTGCTGGACGCGGCCATCCGCGAGCGTGAAGATTTTCCCGATGTGGCCGATCGCCTCTTGATCGATCTGCCCGAGGCCGACGTGCATTTGCAAGACGCCTTGGGGGGCATCTTGGTGGGCGAGCAGGGCGCATTGTCTTTGCACATGCGGGCCAGCCATTTGGCCGACCTCAAAAGCAAAAAACCTCAGGCCTTGCCCGACAAATTGATCGATGTCTGGCTCATCAGCCTGGCCGCAGCGGCCATGGGCCATGCGCTGACCATTGCGGTGGTGGGGCGCAACGCCGTGGTGCGTGTGGCCCCGCAAGCGCCCGATGCGGCCCGTGCCCAGTTGCAGCAGCTGCTGGCCACCTGGGCAGACGGCATGCGCTGGCCGCTGCCTTTGCCGCCCGAGACCGCCTTGCAATGGCTCAAGGCCCAGGGCAACGACAACGCGCTGCTGGACGTCTACGAAGGCGGGCATTTCAAGCGGGCCGAGCGCAGCAAAGACCCCGCATTGGCCCGCACCTACCCCACGCTGGACGCGCTCTTGGCCGGTGGTGCATTTGAACGTTTGGCCGAACAGGTCTATGCGCCACTGCGCGATTGGGCCCAGGCCTGCCAGGTGGAGCCACTGCAAGGCACGCAAGATGTGTCGGATGAGGAGGACATGGCATGAGCCAAGCCCACGCACTCGATGCGAAGACCTTCCCGCTGCGCGGCAGCCACTTGATCGAGGCCAGCGCCGGGACAGGCAAGACCTGGACCATCGCCGCCTTGTATGTGCGCCTTGTCTTGGCCCACGGCAACGACAGCACCGCTCCTGTGCGGGCCATGCTGCCGCAAGACGTGTTGGTGATGACCTTTACCCGCGCGGCCACACGCGAACTGTCGGACCGCATCCGCGCCCGCTTGACCGAGGCCGCGCAGGTGTTTCGCGGCACCTTGAGCTCGAACGATGCCTTCTTGAACCAGCTCATGGCCGAGTACCCCGAAGGCCCGCAGCGCGAGAAAGCCGCCTACCGGCTGGCGCTGGCTGCGCAAGCCATGGACGATGCGGCGGTGTTCACCATCGACGCCTGGTGCCAGCGCATGCTGCGCGAGCACGCCTTTGACAGTGGCAACCTGTTTGAAGAAAACCTGGTGGGCGACGAAGCCGCCTTGCGCATGGAAGCCGTGCAGGACTATTGGCGGCAACAGCTCTACCCCATGCCCACGGCCCTGGTGGCCCAAGTGCAAAACATCTGGGGCGATGTGTCTGCGCTCGAAGCCGATGTGCGTGCGCTGATGGGCGTGCCGCTGCAAGACGCCCAGTCCGGCACGCTGGCGCAGGTGTATGGCGCAGCGCTGGCCACGCACGAGGCGCAATTGGCATCGCTCAAGCTCGGTTGGGACGAGAAGGCCGACAACTTGCTGGGCTGGATCGAGGCCCAACTCGAACACCACAAATCCAGCTGGGATGGCCGCAAACTGAGTTACAAAAAATGCGCCGAATGGCTGGGCGTGCTCAAAGCCTGGGCGGCCGGGCCTGACGGCGCGGCCGCCTTGCAGAAAAACATGAAGGAAGCGGGCTGGGCCCGCTTCACCCCCGAGGGCTTGCGCGCTTGCCGCAAACCGGGCGAGGGTCCGGTGGACTGGCCACCCGAGTCGCAGGCCTATGCCGATTTGCAAGCAGCGCTGAAGGCCTTGCCCGACCCCCAGCATGCCGCCCGCTTGCACGCCCGCCAGCAGGTGACCCAGCGCATGGCCGAGCTCAAACGCCGCAGCGGCTTGTTTGGTTTTGCCGACATGCTGCAACGGTTGGACTTGGCGCTGGCCGACCCTGAGTCGGGCGAGCGTTTGGCGCAGCGCCTGCGCGAGCAGTTCCCGGTGGCGATGATCGACGAGTTCCAAGACACCTCGCCGCTGCAGTTCCGCATCTTTGACCGCATCTACCGCACAGCCGAGAACCGGGCAGACACGGCGCTGCTGTTGATCGGTGATCCCAAGCAATCGATCTACGGGTTTCGCGGGGCCGACATCCAAAGCTACCTGGCCGCACGTTCTGCGACCGAGGGCCGCCACCATGTGCTGGACACCAACTTCCGGTCCACCCAGGCGATGGTCGATGTGGTCAACCGCTGGTTTGACATCCCCGCCGATGCTTTTGGCTACCAAACGCCAGAAAGCGATCCCTTGCCCTTTCAACCCGTCAAAGCCCAAGGCCGAGACGAGGTCTTGCGCACCCAAACGGGCCCGGTGCCCGCCATGACGGTGGTGTACGACGACCAACTGCGCAGCCAGCGCGATGCGCGCAAACATTTGGCTGAGCTGTGTGCAGAGCAGATCGTGGCTTGGTTGAACGACCCGCAGGCGCGGTTTGCAAAGACAGCGCCAAACGCCAAGCCAGACGAAGCCCTCAAACCCAAAGACATCGCGGTGCTGGTGCGCACCGGGGTGGAGGCTTCGGCCGTGCGCGATGCGCTGCGTGTGCGCGGTGTGGCCTCGGTGTATTTGTCGGACCGCGATTCGGTCTTTGCCAGCGACGAAGCACCAGACCTGTGTCTGTGGCTGCGCGGCGTGGCCGAGCCGCAAGACATGCGCCGTGTGCGTGCGGCACTGGGCACGCGCACGGTGGGTCTGTCTTTGAGTGAGTTGCACGCGCTGGCCACGCAAGACGATTGCTTGGACCAACGCGCCGAGCACATGCGCGCCCTGCACCAGACCTGGCAGAGCCAAGGCGTGCTGGCCATGCTGCGCCAATCGCTCCATGTTTTGAAATTGGCCGGTCGCTGGCGCGGTGAGCCCGATGGCGAGCGGCGCCTGACGAACGTGCTGCACCTGGCCGAATTGCTGCAGACGGCCAGCCAGCAACTCGATGGCGAGCAGGCCCTGATCCGCTGGTTGAGTCAGCAAGTGGACGAGGCGCAAAGCGGCAGCGCGGGCGAGCATGAAGAGCAGACCGTGCGGCTGGAGAGTGACGAAGACTTGGTCAAGGTCATCACCATCCACAAAAGCAAGGGCTTGGAGTACCCGATCGTGTGCCTGCCCTTTGCGCACAGCCACCGCGAGTTGACCGCGGGCAAAGCGGCCGTGATGCAGATCCCGGACGGGCAGGGCCAGCGCCACTGGACGCTCGACTTTGACAAAAGCGATGTTCAGCTGGCCGATGCGGACCGCCTGCGCGAAGACCTGCGCCTGTGGTACGTGGCGCTGACCCGAGCACGCCACGCCCTGTGGGTGGGCTGGAGCCCGATCAAGATCGGCCAAAGCCCCACGTGCGTGAACCACAAGAGTGCCCCCGGCCATGTGCTGAGCAGCGGTGCGCAGTGCGATGCCGACCAATGGTTGCCCCTTTTGCAGCAGCTGCAAACCAGCACCCAAGGGGCCGTGCTGGATGTGGTCTTGCAGCCCGTGTTGGGCGATACCCCTTTGACGAGCTGGCAGCCCCGCCAGCAGCGCCCCGCTTTGCGCGAGGCCTTGCAGAGCACGGTCCGCATCGACAAGTCCTGGTCGATCGCCAGTTTTTCGCGTTTGACGCGGGACCTGTCTTCGCAACCGGTGTGGACCTCTGACCTGAACAGCGGCACCGCACGGCCGGCCGATGACGAGCCTGCCCTTGAAGAGCCGGTGATGCCCACGGTGGCCTTGGCGCCATGGCACCGCTTTGCACGCGGACCGAGCGCGGGTAACTTTTTGCACGACCAACTCGAGTGGCTGGCCGCAGAGCGGTTTGCGCTGCAAGCGGGCACCCCCTTGGCCGATCGCCTGACCAAACGCTGCGAGCGCGCGGGTTACAAAGCGCAGGCCGAGGAGGTGGTGCAGTGGCTCAGCCGCGTGGTGGCCCAGCCCTTGCGCGGCCCCGATGCCGCTTTGAATGCGCTGGGCACCTTGTTGCCCGAGATGGAGTTTTGGTTGCCCGCCCACCGACTGCATGCTCAGGAGGTGGACGCTTTGTGCCGCCAGCATTTGTTGCCGGGTGTCAGCCGACCCCAGCTGCCCGATGCGCAGCTGCACGGCATGTTGATGGGCTTTGCCGATCTGGTGTTCGAGCACCAAGGCCGCTACTGGGTGCTCGACTACAAGTCCAACCATTTGGGCGAGGGCGATGCGGCCTACACCGAGACGGCCTTGAACGAGGCCATGGCCCACCACCGCTATGAGGTGCAAGCAGCGCTGTACATGCTGGCCCTGCACCGTTTGCTGCGTGCACGTCTGGGCTCCGACTACGACCCTGCGCAGCATTTGGGTGGTGCGGTCTATGTGTTTTTGCGCGGCATCGATGGCCCTGCGGGGGGCTGCTGCACCTTGCCTGCGCCGCTGGCTTTGCTGGATGGACTGGACGCCATGCTGTGCACCGAGGAGGCCGCATGAGCATGCGCAAGAACCCCCGCGCCCTGGTGGTGCCTGCCGCTCAGATGGACTGGCTGCAAGACTTGCCGGCACAGACCTTGAGCGCCGAACAAGCGCTGCAGTGGCTGCACAGCTGGGCCGACCAAGGCTTGCTGCGCCGCATCGACAGCGCACTGGCCGATCAATTGCACCGGCTGGACCCGCAAGCGCCTGCCGCTTTGCTGGTGGCTGCCGCCATGCTGGCGCAGATGGAAGGGCGGGGCCACACCTGCTTGTCGGTGCTCGCCTTGTGCGATGCGCCTGTGGCCTTGCTGGGCTGGCCCGATGCCTGGGTGGAGGGGCCCATGGGTCTGAAGGCTTTGTGGGAGCACTTGCCCGCAGGCTTGTCCGCGTGGCGAGAACAGCTTCAGGCCGCGTGTTTGCGCCGCAGCGATGCGCCCGATGCCGGTGAGCCCTTGGTGCTGGGCGGCACGCCCGATGCGCCGCTGTTGTATTTGCGCCGGTACGCAAGCTACGAGCAGCGCGTGGGCCAGGGCTTGTTGCAGCGTGCAGGCGAGCGTTTGCCCGTGCCAGAAGTTGCAGCGGTTGAATGGCTTGACCGGTTCTTTGCGCCGCGCCCGAACCTGGATTGGCAAAAAATGGCTTGTGCAGTCGCCTTGCGTGCGCGCCTGTCGGTCATCACCGGCGGGCCGGGCACAGGCAAGACCTACACCGCCGCGCGCTTGCTGGCCTTGTTGCTGGCGCTGCACCAGGGCGACAGCCCACTGCGCGTGGCACTGGCCGCGCCCACGGGCAAAGCGGCAGCGCGGCTCAAGCAGTCCATCGACAAAGCCTTGAACGATTTGCCAGTGCCTGCCGATGCGGGGCTGGACCTCAAAGCGCTGGTGGAGCGCATGGGGCCTGCACGCACCTTGCATTCGCTGTTGGGGGCGCGGCCCGACACGCGGCAGTTCCGGCACCACTCGGCCAACCCGATCGATGTGGATGTGCTGATCGTGGACGAAGCCTCCATGGTGCACTTGGAGATGATGGACGCTTTGCTGCTGGCCCTGCCGCCTCAGGCGCGTCTGGTGCTGTTGGGCGACAAAGACCAACTCGCTTCGGTGGAAGCCGGTGCCGTGCTGGGCGACCTGTGCCGCGATGCGACGCAGGGCCATTACAGCGCCGAGACCGCTGCGTTTGTGCAGCGCGTGGCGGGGCAGTCGCTGGCCTTGGAATTCCTCTCGGATGTGCCTGCATCGGCGCTGGCGCAACAAACCGTCATGTTGCGCGAGAGCCGCCGCTTTGGCGGCCCCATCGGGCAGCTGGCCTTGGCGGTGAATGCGGGGGATGCCGCTGCATCGCGCAGCGCCGTGCAATCGCCCTCGGCTGGCGGGGTGCAGGCTTTGCAATTGGCCAGCCCGCAAGCCATTTGTGACTTGGCTTGCGGCCAGTCCGGACAGGCCTCGTATGCCGATTACCTGCACTGCATGGCGCAAGCGCCTGCAGACGGGGCGCACGACGATTGGGTCAAATCGGTCTTGCTGGCCTTTGACCGTTTTCGCTTGTTGTGCGCGGTGCGCCAAGGCGAGTGGGGCACCGAAGGCCTCAACGTCGCTGTTCAAAAAGCCCTGGCCGATCGGGGCTGGCTCAAAGTCCAGGGCGAGTGGTTTGCCGGTCGGCCCATCATGGTCACCCGCAACGACGCGCAGCTGGGCGTCTTCAACGGCGATGTGGGCGTCGTGCTGCCCAATGCGCGGGGCGACCTCAAAGCCTGGTTCCTCGATGGCGATGCATTGCGCTCGGTCAGCGTGATGCGCTTGGCCCACGTCGAGACAGCGTTTGCCATGACGGTGCACAAAAGCCAGGGCTCGGAGTTTTGGCACACGGCGCTCGTTTTGCCACCGGGCGGCGCCGAGGTGCTGTCACGCGAGCTGGTCTACACCGGCATCACCCGCGCCCGTGAACAGTTCACCCTCATCGAAGCCCAGTCCGAACGCCTCGAAGCCGCCATCGCCCGCCCCAGCGTGCGCGCCAGTGGCTTGCGGCTGTGGTGGGATCAGTTGCCGTAACCCTCGCAGGCCCCTGCATTGGGGCGGCCTTTGCATTCGCGGGCCAGGCGTTTGTCGCGCTCGGCGCGGGTTTCGGCGGGGCCTTTGTCAATCGCTTGTTTGGGGGCTTTTTTGCGGACGCCGTTGGTGGATGCGGCGTTGGCTGTGACGGGGCTCAAGCCCGTGGCCAATACGGCCGACATCAAAGCGATGAGCAGCGCTGCGCGGTGGTGTTTCATGGCGTCTCCCTGAGCTGGTTTTGATGCCAACGATGATAGGCCGGCCCTTAAATTTCGCAAGCCTGCATGCAGGCGAACCGCTCAGAAGTTAGGATCAAGCCATGAACGACAAAGCACCTCCTTTCATGCGCCAGACCGTGCTCGATCTGGAAGAGTCCCGCATCCGCGAAGTGGCCAACGCCGGCATGGGCCGTCCCGATGTGTTGGCTTTTTGGTTTGGCGAATCCGACGAAGTCACGCCCGATGTGGTGCGACAGGCCGCCATCGATTCGATGCAGCGTGGTGAGACCTTCTATTCGCACAACCTCGGCCTGCCCGAGTTGCGCCAAGCGGTGTCGGATTACATGTCGTCGCTGCATGGCCCTATACACATGGACCGCATCGCCATCACCTCGGGCGGCGTGAATGCGCTGATGCTGGCCGCGCAAGCCCTGATCGACGCAAGCGATGAGGTGGTCGCAATCACCCCGGTGTGGCCCAACTTGACGGCGCAAGCGCTGGTGATGGGTTCGCAATTGAAATGCGTGGCTCTGCGTCCGGTGAACGGTCAATGGCAGCTTGACATGTCCGCGCTCAAAGCCGCCATCACGCCTGCTACGCGAATGCTGATCGTCAACTCGCCCAACAACCCCACGGGCTGGACGCTCAGCCGCGCCGAACAAGCCGAAATCTTGGCGCATTGCCGCAGCACCGGCACCTGGGTGCTGGCTGACGAGGTGTACGAGCGCCTGTATTACGACACCGACACACCTAATGGCTGCGCCCCGTCTTTTCTGGACGTGGCCGAGCCCGATGACCGGCTGGTCGTGGTGCACAGCTTTTCCAAAAGCTTTTTGATGACCGGCTGGCGATTGGGCTGGCTGGTGATGCCACCGGCCATGACGCCGCACATGGGCAAGCTGATCGAGTTCAACACCTCCTGCGCCTCGGTCTTCACCCAGCGGGCCGGTGTTGTTGCATTGCAAAACACCGCCAACATCACACCCCGCGTGGTCGCCCACCTCAAAGCCTGCCGCGACACCCTGGTGCCCCTCTTGCAAGCCGTGCCGGGCGTGCAAGTGGCCCCAGCCCAAGGCGGCATGTACGCGTTTTTCAAGCTGGAAGGTCACCCCGACGCAGTGCTGACCGCCAAGCGCTTGGTGGCCGAAGCCGGCTTGGGCCTGGCCCCCGGCGAAGCCTTCGCCCCCGAGGCCGCAGGCTGGCTGCGCTGGTGCTTTGCGTCCAAAGATCTGAGCCGATTGGCGCAGGGGGTGGAGAGGCTTAAGGGGTGGTTGGCTGCACCGTGAGCCGCTAGGCCTGTTTCACTCTGCCTTGGCCCCCGACTCTTTGACCACCTTCGCCCATTTTGTGATTTCAACCGCCTGGTACCGGGCCAGTTCTTCGGGCGTAGAAAGCACCGGGTCCAGGCCCAGTGTTTTCAGGCGTTCTTGAACTTCGGGCAGGCGGAACACACGCACGACTTCGGCGTTGAGCTTGTCGATGATCGGCTTGGGCACGTTGGCCGGTGCAAACATGGCAAACCAGGTGGTGGCTTCAAAACCGGGCACAAATTCGGCCATGGTCGGCACATCGGGTGCAGCGGGGGAGCGTTTGGCGGTGGTTTGGGCCAGGGCGCGGATTTTGCCTTCGCGGGCCATGGGCAGGGCCGAGGGCATGTTGTCAAACATCAGCTGGATGCTGCCGCCCACCAGGTCGGGGATGGCGAATTGGCGGCCTTTGTAGGGCACGTGGGTCATGCTGGTGCCGGTCATGGACTTGAACAATTCGCCCGAAACGTGCACGGAGGTGCCAGTGCCGGGCGAGCCAAATGACAGTTTGTTGGGGTTGGCCTTCATGTAGGCGATCAGCTCGGGCACGCTTTTGACCGGCAGGTCGTTGTTCACCACCAGCAGGTTGGGTGCCGAGGCGACCAGCGAGATGGGGGAGAAGTTCTTCACCATGTCGTAGGGCATCTTGTCGTACAGCGCCCCATTGATGGAGTGCGTGCCCACGGTGCCCATGACCAGGGTGTAGCCGTCGCCGGAGGATTTGGCCACGATGTCGGCCCCGATGTTGCCGCCCGCGCCCGGTTTGTTGTCGATGACGACCGGTTGGCCCAGTTGGGCTTTCTCGCTGAAAAGCCTGGCCAAAATGTCGGGCGCACCGCCGGGCGTGAAGGTCACGACCAAGCGGATGGGTTTGGCGGGGTAGGTCTGAGCCAAGGCGGAAGGGGCCTGGGTGGTCAACAGACCGGCCAGCACCAGGGCGAGGGGGGCGAAGGCAAGTTTCATGAAAAAGCTCCTTTGCCGCCACTTTAGGCAGTTGCCGGGGCGCCCCGGATGGTGAAAACCCTTTAACTGTCGCCCATGTTGACCGGCTAGTTGGCGGTAGGTCGGTACCTTCAGCGCCGACACAAGGTCTGAGCCGAGCTCGCCCATGTCGGCGCTGAAGCGTCCGACCTGCCAAATCGCCTTGTGCGGGCCAGCGCGATTGGCTTTAGAGCGTTGTTTCGGGCTATAATCCGCCTGTTTTGCGATTTGCAAAGCGCACGCCATCCGCTTTTCCAGCAGGTGGCGCAAGTCATTAACCCGCTGAAGTTCCTCACCGAATGAAGGCGAAAAACAAGGAAATACCATGATCGCATCTTCGATCAAGGCCGAGGTCGTCAAGGCCAACGCACGTGCCGCCAACGACACTGGCTCCCCAGAAGTCCAAGTCGCTTTGCTGACTGCTCGCATCAACGAGTTGACCCCCCACTTCAAAACACACGCCAAAGACCATCACGGTCGCCGTGGCCTGCTGCGCATGGTGAGCCGTCGCCGCAAGCTGCTGGACTACCTCAAGTCCCGTGATGCTGACCGTTACGTTGCGCTGATCGCCAAGCTTGGCCTGCGTAAGTAATC
>JACCDH011273024.1_pt1 | contig 27845 bp, 27 predicted proteins | sample 7442481 | NCBI WGS metagenome assembly JACCDH01 (sample SAMN15323433, study PRJNA562643) | freshwater metagenome | isolation source: river surface water | place: USA:Blue River Watershed | collected 2017-08-15 | reverse complement strand
GTTATGCGTAATGTGGAAAGCCTTAGCATGGCTGATATTGAAAAGAAAGTAGTAGAATTAGCAGGTAAAGCGAGAGACAGTAAATTGACTGCAGAGGAATTACAAGGAGGTACTTTTACCATCACCAATGGCGGCGTTTTTGGAAGTTTAATGAGTACGCCGATCATCAATATTCCACAAAGTGCCATTTTAGGAATGCACAAAATTCAAGAGCGTCCTATGGCAATAAATGGGCAAGTAGTGGTTAGACCAATGATGTACTTGGCACTAAGCTATGATCACCGCATTATTGATGGTAGGGAAAGTGTAAGCTTTTTAGTTCGTGTTAAGGATCTCTTAGAAAACCCTGCTTTATTATTAATGGGTAAAGATCCTGTGAAGGCATTATTAGAGCTATAGTGAAGTACGCCGAAAATTATTTACGTTCAGCTGCTGCAATCATAACTGCATATAAAGGCGATATGCCTTTTGCTGGTTTCTTGAAAACGCATTTTGCTGCTAATAAAAAGTTTGGTTCAAAAGATAGAAGATTTATTTCCCAAATTTGTTATTCTTACTTTAGAACAGGCAATTCTATGGTTGGAATTGATCTGGAATTAGCCTTAAAAGTTTCCTTGTATCTCTGTAATAATGAACCTGGTGTTTGGAATGATTTATTTGATCAAGATTGGTTAAAGGAATGGAGTGAATCATTAACTAAGCGAGTTGAATTTGTAAGAAATCATATTGCTTATTTTAATCCTTCACAACTATTCCCCTTTGCTTCTTATTTGAGTAATTCCATTGATGCTGAACAATTTAGTCAATCACATTTAATTCAACCAGATTTATTCATAAGAGTAAGACCTGGTAGGTTACCCAATGTATTAAAGGCATTTACTAATGCTGGAATAGCATATAAAACAATTACGGAATCATGCTTTGCTTTATCGAATGGTACAAAGTTGGAAGGCATTGCTGAATTAGATAAAGACTATGTAGTGCAAGATTATAGTTCTCAGCAAACTGCACTAATGATGGAAGCAGCCAAGCAACTTCGAAAAGGTAAAGACGCTTCGGTAGATGTTTGGGATTGTTGTGCTGCTAGTGGTGGTAAATCCATTTTAGCTAGAGATATTTTAGGGAATATGGAACTTACTGTTTCTGATATTCGCAAAAGCATTATTCAGAATTTAGCACAAAGATTTGAAAGAGCAGGTATTCGAAAATACCAATCTTTAATAGCAGACTTAAGTAAGCCAATCACTGCATCGGAATTGGCTGGGATGCAGTTCGATTTAATTATTTGTGATGCACCCTGCAGTGGAAGTGGTACTTGGGGTAGAACACCCGAACAACTAACTCAATTCAGTGAAAATGAAATCGTTGTTTTTCAACAACTGCAACAACAGATTGTACAAAATGCATTACCCAAACTACGCAGTAGTGGGTATTTCTTATACATTACTTGCTCTGTATTTGAAGCAGAGAATGAAGCAATCATTCCATTTGTAGCAACTCGTTTCCCATTTATGAAACTAGTGCAACAAACTTCAATCAAAGGATATGATCTAAAAGCAGATACGATGTATGCAGCTCTATTTAGAAAAATTGATTAGCTGTTTAAAATTAATTCCCCTCTTTGAATAATACCTCCTCCAATGACGTCATTGCCTTCGTAGAAAACCGCGCTTTGACCAGGAGCAATACTTTTCACATTTTCATAAAAGCGAGCTCTAATAATTCCATTGGGTTCATTGTATAAGTTGCTCAGTGCGCCCTTGTCTTTATAACGAATTCTGGTAATGGCTTCCATTCCATCCGTTATTCCATCGTATTTAATCCAATTTAATTTACCCACCATCATATCGTTTTGCTCCAAATCAGCTTCATCGCCTAATACAACGGTATTGGTATCTGGATTGATGGAAGTCACATATACTGGGTGTCCCATGGCGATGTCTAATCCTTTGCGTTGACCAATGGTATAAAATGGATAGCCTTTATGCTGGCCTAATTTTTTTCCTGTTTTGTCTACAAACCATCCCCCAGCAACTTGCTCTTCTAATCCATCCACTCTTCTTTTTAGAAACCCTCTATAATCATTGTCTGGAACAAAGCAGATTTCGTAACTCTCACTTTTTTTGGCCAATTCGGGATAACCCATATCCATCGCCATCTGTCTAATTGCCGATTTGCGGTAACCTCCCAAAGGCATCATGGTTCTGCTGAGTAGTTCCTGGTCCAATCCCCATAGAACATAACTTTGGTCTTTGGTTTCGTCTAATCCCTTACTGATGACATATCTACCATTGGTATGTTGTCTTATTTCTGCATAATGTCCTGTTGCAATAAAGTCACAACCCAAGGCATTAGCCCGCTTGAGTAGCGCTCTCCATTTAATATGGGTATTACACATTACGCATGGATTGGGGGTTCTGCCAGCTAGATATTCTTCTACAAAATTTTCAATGACAAAATCTCCAAATTCTTCACGGATATCTAAAATAAAATGGGGAAATCCATGGTGTACTGCTGCTTGTCGGGCATCATTAAATGAATCGATATTGCAACAACCCGTTTCTTTGGTACTAGTACCACTGCTGGCATAGTCCCAGGTTTTCATGGTAATACCAATTACTTCATATCCCTCATGGTGTAGCATTAAAGCCGTAACGGTACTGTCTATACCCCCGCTCATTGCCACCAGTACTTTTCCTTTACGGCTCATTTTGATGTATATTTCTGCAAAAGTAGAACATCATACCCAAAAATGGGCAGCAGAATGCCCTATAAACCGTTAAAAACAAAAAGGATATGCGGTTAATACGCATTTTACTTAATTTCAATTTTTAGACATTGATAAAAAAACAGCTATGATTAAATTAACCGCTATCGGTAATCTGGGAAAAGATGCCATTTTGAATAATGTAAATGGCAAGAATGTGATCAATTTCACTGTTGCACATACCGAACGTTATAAAGATGCTCAAGGGAACCAAAAAGATAAAACAACTTGGGTAGACTGTGCTTATTGGACAGAAAGAACTGGAATTGCGCCTTATTTGAAAAAAGGAACTCAAGTATATGTAGAAGGTCAACCCGATGTTAGAACTTATACAACCAAAGAAGGAACCAATGGGGCTACCTTATCTTTAAGAGTAAGCAGCGTTCAATTGTTAGGAAGCAGAAGCAATGATGCTTCGCCTGCTTCAGGTGGCTATTCCACTGGAGGATACCAGCCAGCACCTGCAGTAAATACTTCCTCTGCCCCTTCATCCAATGATATCACAGAACCATTTGACGATTTGCCGTTTTAGCACTTAAGATTAGCTAATTGATATCTAAATGGTATTGCAAAAAGCAATACCATTTTTTTTTACACCATTGGGAAATGATTCGTTCCAATTCGAATTCGTTTTGTTACAATTCAACTTCCTATTTCTACAGTTCAGTTTAGTAAAGGCAACGAACAATCTACCGTTCTGTTCTATTGTTTAAACTTTACTATATGAAAAATCAACAGTTTTTAAAGAAATTCTTAGTTGGATTAGGATTAATCCTAATGGTTGGTAGTGGTTGCAAAAAAGATACCCCTCCGGGTCCATCTACCATTGCAGATATTGTAAATACCAATGCCAATTTTAGCACACTGAAAGCTGCAGTAGAAAAAGCAGGCATCGGCAGTGCATTATCAAGTGGAACTTTAACGGTATTTGCACCTGATAATGCAGCATTTGAAGCCTCAGGCATTACTGCTAGTACTTTACAGTCATTAACTCCTGCCCAAGTAGCAGATATTCTTACTTATCATGTATTGTCTGTTCGAGTAGGATCATCAGATGTTCCAGTGAGTGACGGGGTAGCTACACTTCAAGGCAAAAAAGTATTTGCATCAAGAAATGCAAATGGGGTATTTGTAAATGGGATTAAAGTGAAATCAGCTGATATTGTTGCGAGTAATGGAGTGGTACATGTAATTGAAAAAGTGCTTATACCACCAACACAGACTATACAGCAAATTGCTGCGGGTAATCCTAATTTATCTTTGCTTGTTGCTGCTGTTTCTAAAGCAGGATTGTTGAATGCAATAGGTGCAGATGGTAAGTTAACTGTTTTTGCCCCTACTAATGCAGCTTTTAATGCAGCTGGCTTTAATAGTGCCGCAGATATTAATGCAGCTTCCACAAGTTTAATTACAACAGTAGTAAGCTATCATGTTTTGGGGACCAATGTTTTTGCAAGTGATTTAATAAGCGGAGCAACAGCAACGACTTTACAAGGGGGAACTTTAACAATTGGTCTAAATCCACCTTCAGTAAAAATCACTACCAGCGCTAATCCTGCATCAAATATTAATTTAGATGGTGTAAATATTGTGGCAACAAATGGGGTTGTTCACTTAATTAACAGGGTATTATTACCATAAACCTTTTAGCTATTTTTTGTTCTGTCAAATGTGTAAAATCCGGGTAAATGAATCATTTGCCTGGATTTTTTTTAATGTTGATCATACCCTTTATGTATTCCATTAAAGGATTGATGAAAGGTTGAATAAATTTGATAAAGTATAATAAAACCTATGACTATAAATAGGTATGACTCAGCGTAAACTTTTTTTTTATTATGCTGTTGTCCATCTGTCCTATGAAAATCCTGATAATTGATAATGAACAGCTATGTGCAGCGCATTTATGTAATCTGCTAAAGGAGTACTATCCCGCGAATCAAAAAGTGCAAATAGTTAGTAATAGCATTGACTTGAAACGTTTATTGCAGGATCAACCAACATTCGATTTGATTTTTTTAAATGCTTTATTAGCTGAGAAATTTGCTTTCGATTTATTGAAAGAATTTTTAGTTGAATGCCCGCTGATACTATTGACGAATGAGTTGAATTTTGTTTTGAAACCAGGTTCCCCTTTTTATATTGATTATTTGGTAAAGCCTTTATCTGAGTTGAGTTTAGCTAAAGCTTTATTAAAACTTGAAAGGTTCAAGTCTAAACTAATAGTAGAGAATATTAGTAATAGTCAAGCATTAATGAGCAATACCAGTAAAGGATATAAAAGTAGATTTCTTATTCGATTAGGGAGTAGAATGTTGTTTGTAAATACCACGGCTATTGCTTATTTCTACGTTACCGAAAAAATTGTTTACTTGGTAAACATTGATGGGGCAAGGTATCCTATAGATTATTCTTTAGATAAAATACAACAATTAGTAGACCCCTTTAAATTTTTTCGTGTAAATAGAAGTGTGATTTGTAGTACACAATCTATTCGAGAAATCAAGACCCATTTAAACAGTCGTTTGAAAATCATTTTGTCTACAGGTAATTATTTAGATGAAGTATTGGTGAGTCGAGAAAAAGTTTCCAATTTTATTGACTGGGTAGAAGGAGAGCCATCGTCTCAATTTAGTTGATTCATGATTGCTTCGTACATTGCAGTTATGGAGCATTTATTCCAATACGAGCAATTATATTCTTTTACCCATGCTGTTTTTCTTGGCATGGGTTGTTCTTCGGATCATGCAACAACTGCCACTAAAGTATTACTTTCTGCAGACCTCCGCGGAATAGACAGCCATGGTGTTGCAAGATTGAGTGGCTATGTTAGGCTTTGGCAAGCAGGAAGAATTAATGCCCAACCCAATATTCGTGTAATTCATGAAACACCATCAACTGCTGTTGTAGATGGGGATCAAGGCTTAGGCTTAGTGGTAGCCCCCTTTGCTATGGAAATTGCTATGCAAAAAGCAGCAATGGTTGGAACAGGTTGGGTTGCGGTACAAAATTCGAATCATTTCGGAATTGCTGGATATCATGCAATGATGGCTTTGGAAAAAGACATGATTGGAATGGCTATGACGAATGCAAGTGCCTTGGTGGCTCCTACTTTTTCTGTAGAAAAAATGTTGGGTACCAATCCAATCGCTGTTGCCATTCCTGCTAATCATCAACCTCCCTTCGTTGCAGATTTTGCAACAACTACTGCAGCAAATGGCAAATTAGAAATTTTGCAAAGAAAAGGATTAGATACGCCATTAGGTTGGGTTCAAGACCAAAAAGGTTTATCCAGTACTGATGCCAATATTTTAAAAAAAGATGGGGCATTATTGCCATTGGGTTCAGATAGGGAACACGGCAGTCATAAAGGTTATGCATTAGGAAGTATTGTAGACATTTTTTCTGCAGTGTTGAGTGGGGCATCTTACGGTCCTTGGGCTCCTCCATTCCCAGCTTATATTCCTATGCCAGAAAATATGCCTGGTAAAGGATTAGGACATTTTTTAGGCGCTATGAGAGTAGACGCGTTTAGGCCAGCAGATGAATTTAAAAGTCATATGGATCATTGGATTAATCGTTTTCGAAATGCAATTCCAGTTGATGGCCAAGAAAGGGTATTGATTCCAGGCGATCCAGAAAGAGAAATGGAAAAGGAGAGAATGACCAATGGAATTCCATTGTTACCCATTATTGTAGATGATCTCCAAAAAACAGGGGATATTTTTCAAGTTGCTTTAACTAAATAACTTCAAATGAAAACAGTTCAAAGTTTATTGTTGTTCCTATTGGGTTATTTACTTATAACTTCCTGTGCGTCTATTCAAAAAGAGCGTAGCGATTCCTTTTCGCTTTTATCTAAGACAGAATGGAATCAATTGTTTCCACATATCAATGGGGGTGATAGTTCAGGGCAGCCCTTTTATACTTATGAAGCTTTTGTAAAAGCTACCAAAAGGTTTCCTCAATTTTTGACTGATGGTCCTACTGAATTAACTAAGCGAGAATTAGCTGCATTTTTAGCTACTATTTCTCATGAAACAGGCGGAGGAAGTGAAGAAGATACCGCCCATTTTTATGATTACGGTTTATACTATAAAGAAGAATTGGCTTGTTTAAAAGGCTGTAATCATTATTCAGATACCACTGATGCTGAATATCCTCCAGTAGAAGGAAAATCTTATCACGGGAGGGGGCCAATACAGTTGAGTTGGAATTATAATTATGGTTTGTTCAGTAAAATGGTGCTGGGAAATAAAGACAGCTTATTAAATAACCCAGCATTGTTAACCACCGATGCTGAATTGAGTTTTGCTGCTGCAATTTGGTTTTGGGTTACCCCTCAAGCACCTAAACCATCTTGTCATGAAGTGATGTCTGGTAAATGGGTGCTTACTGCAGCCGATAAAAAAGCAGGCCGTAAACCTGGTTTTGGTGCTGTAATGAATATTGTAAATGGAGGTCTAGAATGTGGTGGAGTAGAATCAGTCCGAAATAAATTTCGGTTACAATATTATTTAGCATTCTGCAAAAAAATGGGTGTAGATCCTGGGCCAAATATTAGCTGTAATTCGCAGCAACCATACGGTCAATAATTCCCTTGATAGCGTTACATTTGCAGCAAATTAGTTGCAATGATGAAAGTTATGAAATTTGGTGGTACCAGTGTTGGTAAACCAGAACGTATGCATGAAGTAGCCAAATTGATTACTAGAAATGCGGATAGTAAAATTGTGGTTTTAAGTGCTTTAAGTGGAACAACCAATTCATTAGTAGAAATCAGTAATTTTTTAGCACAAGGAAATCGTGAAGGGGCTAAAAATACAATTGAAAAATTGCACCAACATTATAAACAGTTTATTCAAGAGCTGGTACAGAAAGATGAAAGCAGAGTAAATGCCAATCAAATTATTGATGAGCATTTTGAATTTTTGAATATTATTTTGCGCATTTCATTTAGCGAAGCACTCAATAAAGATATTTTGGCTCAAGGTGAATTAATGAGTACAAAATTATTCTCTGTTTATTTAAATGAAATTGGAGTTGACCATGAATTATTGCCGGCTTTAGAATTCATGAGTATTGATGGAAATGAAGAGCCTCAATTAGGGGCCATTAGAATTAAATTAAACGACTTACTCAGAAAACATGCAGATAAGAAAATTCTAGTAACCCAAGGATATATTTGCAGAAACGTTAGAGGAGAAGTAGACAATTTAAAAAGAGGTGGAAGTGATTATACCGCCTCATTAGTAGCTGCTGCTTGCAACGCTTCAGTTTGTGAAATTTGGACCGATATAGACGGTATGCACAACAATGATCCAAGAATAGTAAATAAGACTGTAGCCATTGAACAACTAAGCTTTGACGAAGCAGCTGAGTTGGCATATTTTGGGGCTAAGATTTTGCATCCTACTTGTATTTGGCCTGCACAGCAAGAGAATGTTCCAGTAAAATTATTGAATACCATGCAGCCAGACGCTCCGGGAACAGTGATTACCAAAGAGGCTGGAAGCGTTGGAGTTAAAGCAGTTGCGGCAAAAGATGGAATCATTGCAATTAAAATCAAAAGCAGTAGAATGTTGCTTGCTTATGGATTTTTGAGAAAAGTTTTTGAAGTGTTTGAGAAGTATAAAACTTCTATAGACATGATTACGACTTCTGAAGTTGCTGTTTCAGTTACAATTGATACTGATTTATTCTTAGATGATATTGTAAGAGAGTTAGAACCATTTGGAACAGTGGATGTAGATAAAGGCCAAACCATTGTTTCCATAGTAGGAAATGAAATAGCACAGACTGATCAGGTATTGCAAAAATTATTTGTATCCCTGAATGAAGTGCCTATTACAATGGTGAGTTATGGTGGTAGTGCACATAATATTTCTTTATTGGTGCCACAAGACTATAAAACAAAAACTTTACAGCTATTAAATGCTGGATTGTTTGGACTTTAATTTATTGAATAGAATTATTTATATCATGGGGGTTTCTGGTTGTGGCAAAACAACCATAGGAAATTTATTGTCAAAAAAAACAGGGTATCCCTTTTTTGATGGGGATCAATTCCATCCTATAAGTAATATTGAGAAAATGGCTTCGGGTATTCCTTTAACCGATGATGATCGGTTTCCCTGGTTAAACAAGATTAGGGAATTTGCTGAGAAGGAAGTAGTGAATCGTTCAATAATAATTGCTTGCTCCGCCTTAAAACAGGCTTATCGAGACATCCTTTCAAATATTCCTCAAGTCAATATTCAATTTGTTCTATTGGAAGGGTCTGTAGCTTTATTGTATGAGCGATTACAAAAAAGAGTAGGCCATTATATGCAAGCCAATATGTTGACTTCTCAATTAAATATTTTAGAAACTCCAAGTAATGCATTAGTAATTAATATTGATCAAGATCCATCAGAAATTGTTGAGCAAATTATTGAAGAACTACCAATAACTTTAAGTATGCAAGAATTTGGATTGATTGGATTAGGCGTTATGGGCAAGAGCCTTAGTAGGAACTTGGCTAATAATGGATTTACTCTTTCTTTATTTAATCGTTTTGTAAAGGGAAAAGAAGAAAAAGTAGCGGAATCTTTTATTGCTGAATTTCCTGAGTTGAATAATTCTAAGGCATTTGAGGATATAGAAGGATTTGTTCAATCATTGTCAGTCCCAAGAAAGATAATGCTAATGGTAAATGCCGGTGAAGCTACAGATGATATGATTGGTCAACTTATTCCATTTCTAAACAAGGGAGATATAATAGTTGATGGAGGAAACGCAAATTATCTTGATACGGAAGAAAGAGTGGCTCGTTTAAGCAATTTAGGAATTCATTTTATTGGAGCTGGTGTGTCTGGGGGAGAAGAAGGGGCACTAAAAGGACCATCCATCATGCCTGGTGGGTCATTAGAAGGGTATTTGTTAATTCAGCCATTTTTTGAAAAAATTGCGGGAATCAATTATCAAGGAAATAAATGTTGCAGATATATAGGTCGAGGTGGTGCAGGTCATTTTGTAAAAATGGTGCATAATGGAATTGAATATGCTGAAATGCAGTTATTATCTGAGTTGGTTCAATATTTAAAAATAGTAGCTGGCTTTACAAATGATTCAATTGCACAGTATTTGCAACCATTTCTTCAAACAGAAAAGTCTAGTTATTTATTGGAAATTACCATACAAATTCTTCAGAAAAAATGGAAGGGTGAATTTTTGGTTGACCAAATTTTAGATAATGCTGGTAATAAAGGAACTGGGAGTTGGACTACAATTGAAGCTGCTAAATTTGGTATTCCAATTCCAACTTTAACGGCTGCATTGAATGCGCGATTTATTTCTGCTATGTGGGAGGAAAGAAGGCAGATTTCTGCCCATTTAAAAACATCTTTCGAAAAGCAAACGATTGATATTAATGCAGTAATGGATGCCTATCAATTGTGTAGAATTATCAATCATCATCAAGGATTCCAATTGATTTCTTCGGTATCCAAACAAAATGATTGGGAAATTAATTTAGCGGATTTAGCTGAAGTTTGGACCGCAGGATGTATTATCCGTTCAAGACTAATGGAAGATATATCTAAGTTGATTATACAATCAGGCAATTTACTTATGCATCCGGTGGTTGTAGACCAAATTAATCGTTCAATGGGCTCATTGAAACATTTACTTTCAACTGCAATGGTCAATGAATTGCCCATGGATTGTTTTAGTGCATCAGCACAGTACCTATTTGCGTACAAACAAGTAGATTCTGGCGCGTCATTGATTCAAGCCCAACGAGATTTTTTTGGTGCACATACTTATCAATTGAAGACTGATCCATATGGCCCATTTTATCATACTAAATGGAATGAAATATGAACTATATATTAATACTAAGTGTGTTAGCAGGAATAGCAAGTTTGCTAACATTAGTATTATATTTTAAATTCCCAGCATTTATATCTTTATTGATTGCTTCAATAATTACAGGACTATTAGCGGGATTGTCTGCTCAAAAGATGATTGAGACTATACAAGAAGGGATGGGTTCTACTTTGGGCTTTGTTGCTACTATTGTTGGTTTAGGTGCAATGTTTGGTGCTGTTTTGGAAAAGTCAGGTGGTGCAGATGCTATTGCATATTATTTAACTAAAAAAGCTGGACAATCTAAGTCTCCACTTGCTTTGGGTTTTACTGGATTAATTATTTCAATACCTGTTTTTTTTGATGTTGCATTTATATTATTAATCCCTATAATTTATGCAATACAACGGAAGACAAAACAATCCTTGTTGCTTTATGCTATTCCGTTATTAGCTGGATTAGCATTTGGTCATGCATTTATTCCGCCTACTCCCGGTCCAATTGCTGTTGCAGAAATTATTGGAGCTGAAATGGGATGGGTTATATTGATTTCTTTAATCATTGGTATTCCAACTGTTATTATCTGTGGTGTTGCTTTTGGGAAAATCATTTCTAATCGTATTCATGTTAATACTCCTGATCATGCTTTATTAGAATTAGATGCAGATACTTTTAATAGCACAAATTTGCCTTCTTTTGGTTTAACCATAGGAATAGTATTCTTGCCAATCGTTTTGATTTTACTAAATACTTGTTTTAGTGCAGGTATATTCAAAGTTGATAATGAAATAATTTTTCAATTGATTATTTTAATGGGTCATCCATTTTCTGCTTTAGTCATTGCCAATATTGTTGCTTGGATTTTATTAGGAATTAAGAAAGGATATAGTGCAAGTGATTTAAGTAAAATTTCAATTCAGTCAATGGCTCCAGCAGGAGCAATAATTTTAGTGACAGGCGCTGGCGGGGTATTTAAACAAGTATTGGTAAATACTGGAGCAGGTAAATTACTAGCAGAGTTGCTCTTAAATGCAGGGGTCTCTATTGTTCTATTTGCTTATTTAGCTGCTGCTATTATTCGCCTTTTGCAAGGTTCAGCAACGGTAGCAATGATTACTGCCGCAAGTTTGTTGGCTCCTTTATTAGTAGTAGGAATGTACTCTCCAATACAATTGGCTGCATTAGTTGCTTCTATTGCAGCTGGGGCTACTATATTTTCTCATGTAAATGATAGTGGTTTTTGGTTGGTAAAGCAGTATCTAGGGATGTCTGAAAAACAAACATTTCAGTCTTGGTCATTAATGACATTGATACTATCTATTGTAGCAGGAGTATTTGCAACTTTAATTTTTTATATTGGATTGTAGGGTTAATAAATAAGAATCATGAAGAGTATTTTTGTTTTTATATTAACCATATTGGTAGTTAACATTCATGCTCAAAAAAAGTTATCTGGAAAAATAATAGTTGAAGGATCACAGATTCCAATTTCTTCTGCAAGTATTTTTTTGAGTAATACTTCTGTAGGAACAATATCTAAAGAAGATGGTCAATTTGTAATTGATCCATTTCCAATCGGTAGATACGATTTAGTAGTCACTATACTAGGATATGAGACTTATACAACGCAAATAAATTCCAATCAGCTCCCTGAATTCTTAACTATCTCACTTCAGCCAAAAGCTAAAGAATTACAAGAAGTGATTGTTGCCAATTATGATAAAAATGGGTGGGATAAATGGGGGGATTTTTTTATGGAAATGTTGATAGGTAAAACACCCAATGCTTTGGATTGTAAACTTTTAAACAAGGATGCTATCAAGTTTATATTCAATAAAAAGGAGAATATTTTAAGGGCATTTGCAACTGAACCATTAAGAATTAGAAATGATGCATTGGGTTACGATTTAAGTTATGAGCTCAAAGAATTTGAACATAATTATAAAACCCGAATTTTTTATTACCAGGGTTATCCCTTATTTACCCAACGGAAGCATAGAAATAACCGACAACTGAAAAAATGGCTATCCAATCGTGCTGAAACCTATGAAGGTTCTTTGATGCATTTTATGCGTAGTCTTTATAAAAACACTTTAGTAAAAGATGGGTTTGAAATACGCAGAATAAAAAAACAAAAGATAGAAGATAAAAACATAACAATTAATGGGCAGCATCCCAGCAAAGAAGTGGATATTTTAATTGATGTTCCATTAAATGGAGATAGTATTGCTTTTGCCATTGACAGTGTAACTGCGGGGCTACAGTTTACAGATTATTTGCAAGTTGTTTACAAGCACAAAGAAATGCCATCAATGTATGTTAGAGCGCATAGGAATGTTGCCATAGGACAGCCCATAACAGCAAGAATAGTCATGCCCGACCCTACGAGAATCATCTCAGTATTGGCAAATGGCAGTTACTTTTTTGGGAAGGATATTTTGACAGTGGAATATTGGGCTTGGTCTGAAAAGCTCTCCAATCTTTTGCCACTTGATTATCGAAAATAAGCAATAGCAAAAGTTTTATTTAGTATATTAGGTATTTATAATTCAACTTAAATATGACTAAACACCCCAATACTTTAGCAGGTATCATTGCTTTATTGGTTTTCTGTGGTATTTTCTTGCAGCTAGTATTAATGATTCAAGCACCTACTAGTGATTCTATTTTAGAAGTGATTATCCGTTTTTTTAGTTACTTCACCATTTTAAGTAACCTCATTGTATTTGCATTTTTTATTTCAAAAGCACTTTCTGCTGAATTAGGCGAAAATGGATTTTGGACAAAACCAGAAACGAGTACTGCTGTGACGGTTTATATTTCCGTTGTAGGACTTGTTTACCATATTGTACTCAGTAAGCTATATAGCCCACAGGGCTTAGCGGCAATCGCAGATCATGGTTTGCATAGTTTCACTCCACTTGTAACCCTTCTTTATTGGGCTGTTTTTGTTTCTTCAAAAAAAGTAAACTATTCCTCCATTCCATACTGGCTCATCTATCCAGCTATTTATTTCGTGTACACCATCATTCATGGGGCTTTGACTCAGTTTTATCCTTACCCTTTTTTGGATGTTAGTAAGATAGGTTTGTTGCAGTCATTCTTAAACTGTTTAGTTGTGTTGGTTTTATTTACATTTTTAAGTTTTCTATTTAGTTATATAGCCAATTGGCGATTTAAGCACTTAAATAAATAATTATGACAAGTGATGCAAAAACAGTTGCAGAATATATCAGTCAAATTCCTGCTGAACAAAAAGCCCAGGTTGAGCAGATTAGAAAAGTGATTAAGAAAAATTTGCCGAAAGGGTTTCAGGAAATAATGAATTATGGAATGATTGGTTATGTGATTCCACATAGTATTTACCCAGATGGGTACCATTGTAATCCCAAACTGCCTTTACCTTTTATGGGACTCGCTGCTCAAAAAAATTTTGTAGCATTTTATCATATGGGCGTTTACGCAGACCCTTTATTATTAAAATGGTTCACTGAATCTTATACAAAAGCTGTTCCGGGTAAATTAGATATGGGAAAAAGTTGTTTGCGATTTAAAAAGAATGCAGTTATTCCATATGAACTCATAGGAGAACTGGTTCAAAAAATGACCACAAAGGATTGGATTGATTTGTACGAGAAAAATTATAAGAAAGCATCCAAAAAAGCATAGGCATAAAAAAACTCCCTTTATAAAAGGGAGTTTTTTTTCAGTATCATTTATTTAAACAATCAATAACGCGTCTCCATAACTGAAGAAACGGTATTTGTCTTTAATTGCTTTTTTATAAGCTTCAATGGCTAAATCATAACCAGCAAATGCACAAGTCATAATTAATAAGCTTGTTTTAGGCAGATGAAAATTAGTTACTAAACTATCTGCTACATTAAATGTGTAAGGTGGATGTATAAAATGGTTGGTCCAGCCTTCGCTTGGTTTCAATAATTTTTGCGCAGTAAAGCTACTTTCCATGGCACGCATGGTAGTAGTTCCAATTGAACAAATTCGTTTGCCGCTTTCTTTTGCTTTATTAACAATCGCACAAGCTTGCTCGTCAATTTGATAATACTCTGCGTCCATTTTGTGTTTGCTTAAATCTTCTACTTCAATTGGACGGAATGTGCCTAAGCCAGTATGTAGGGTAACTTCTGCAAAACGGATTCCTTGAATTTCGCAACGCTTAATTAATTCTTTGCTAAAATGTAAACCAGCAGTTGGAGCAGCTACAGCACCTTCGTGTTTAGCATAAACAGTTTGATAACGCTCTTTATCTTCTTCATCTGGCTTGCGCTTGATGTATTTAGGTAATGGGGTTTCACCTAAGAACTCCAACATCTTCTTAAAACTAGCGTCGTCATCATCCCATAAAAAGCGGATTGTTCTACCTCTACTAGTGGTATTGTCAATTACTTCTGCAACCAATTCTTCATTATCGCCAAAATACAATTTGTTCCCTACTCTTATTTTCCTTGCGGGATCAACAATTACGTCCCATAAGCGATTGGGCTTATTCAGTTCGCGTAAAAGAAAAACTTCAATTTTAGCACCTGTTTTTTCCTTTCGACCATACATCCTGGCAGGGAATACCTTGGTGTTGTTTACAACAAATACGTCTTTGTCGTCGTAATAGTCTAAAATGTCTTTGAAGTTGCGGTTTTCCATGTGGCCGCTTTTGCGATCAACTACCATTAGGCGGCTGTCTTCTCTTCTTTTGGTGGGGTTTTGTGCAATCAGGTTTAACGGGAGGTCAAACTTGAACTGGGATAATTTCATGTAACTAATCTTTTTAGATGATAGCCACAGCAAGTTGTTCAATCCGCCTAGGCGGAATAGGATAACTTCATGTTACGGCATGAATTTTTGAAAGTTGGCAAAAGTACAAAAAAATAGCCCATAATCCAACTTTAAAAGATTATCATGGATGGGTAATTTTTACACATTACTAAGGTTTATTGGGCTTCTTTCACCTAATTTTGCAGCACCAAATTGAAGTGCCTTAGCGCATAGGACCGGCAAAAATTAATTCAATGATTCGGAAGTATTGGTGGAAAATATTGTCATTTGTATTGTTGGTCTACACCTGCACCTATGGATTCTATGTAAAAGTGCCCCGTTTAGACGATCGAATGAAGGAGTCCATTAGAAACTTCTTCTTTCATGTACCCATGTGGTTTACCATGATGATTCTATTGTTGGTGTCTATGATTTACGCAATCCGTTATTTGCGTAACCCTTCTCCCAAAAATGATGCTTATGCAGTTGCTTTTGCAGCTACTGGTGTTATTTATGGATTGTTGGGGTTGGTAACAGGAGCCATTTGGGCCAACTACCAATGGGGTAGCCCTTGGAGTGGAGATCCAAAACAAAATGGTGCAGCCATTGCTATGTTAATTTACCTAGCTTATTTTGTTTTGCGTGGTAGTTTAAATGAAGACGACAAAAAAGGTCGAATTAGTGCAGTCTACAATATTTTTGCCTTTTTTATGCTTTTTCCTACTCTTTGGATTTTACCCAGACTCACCGAATCTTTACACCCTGGCGGTGAGGGAGCTGAAGGAAACCCAGGAATTAATGGAAAAGATATGGATGTTCAAATGAGAACTGTATTTTATCCTGCAGTAATTGGTTGGACGCTGTTGGGGGTTTGGATTAGTACTTTAAAAATTCGCTATGCTTTATTAGCGGAAAAAAAATACAACAATGAATAAGATGAAATTTTTTTTAACAACAATACTCACTGTGGTGTTTTCAATATTTGCTAGTGCTCAAGATACCAGTTCCGATATTGGTTTGATGAGAAGCAATGGTAAAATTTTTGTAGTGATGGCTGTTGTTTTAACCATACTCATAGGACTATTTGCATACTTAATTAGCATAGATAAAAAGATTACTCGCTTAGAGAAAGAAGGATAAAACCAATAATTTTTCACCATAGATAATAACCTATAAAACGATTGCCAATGTCGAATCATCAACCGTACAGCTTTTTTCACAGTGTAGAAAGAAGTTTTGATAAAGCTGCCAGTTTTACCAAATGGGAAAAGGGCTTACTTGAACAAATTAAAGCTTGTAACAGTATTTACAGTATGCGCTTCCCAGTAAAAATGGATGATGGGCGTATTGAAGTTATTGAAGCATACCGTGTTCAACACTCTCAACATAAGTCTCCATGTAAAGGAGGTATTCGTTTCAGCGATGAAGTGAACCAAGATGAAGTGATGGCATTGGCTTCACTAATGACGTACAAATGTGCTATTGTGAATGTGCCATTTGGTGGGGGTAAAGGAGGAATCAAAATTAACCCTAAGAAATACTCTGTATATGAGTTGGAAAAAATCACTCGTAGATATACCAGTGAATTAGTAAAGAAGAATTTCATTGGACCTGGTATAGATGTTCCAGCTCCTGATTACGGAACTGGCGAACGTGAAATGTCATGGATTGTTGATACTTATACCTCTTTGAAGCCAGGTGAAATTGATGCTGCTGGTTGTGTTACAGGTAAGCCAATTACACAGGGTGGTGTAAGAGGAAGAAAAGAAGCAACTGGATTAGGTGTATTCTTTGGCATACGTGAAGTATGTAATATGCCTGATGTAATGGAAAAATTAGGATTAACGACTGGCGTAGAAGGTAAAACAGTTATTGTTCAAGGATTGGGTAACGTAGGATACCATTCTGCTAAGTTTTTCCGTGAGCATGGTTCTAAAGTAATTGCCATTGCAGAATATGAGGGTGCCATTTTTAATGCCAATGGGTTAAACGAAGAAGAAGTATTCCAGCATAGAAAAGCAACAGGATCTATTTTAAATTTCCCAGGTGCTACCAATATTGCTAAAAGCACTGATGCCTTAGAAATTGAATGTGATATTTTAATTCCTGCGGCATTAGAGAACGTAATCAACGGAGATAATGCAGAAAGAGTAAAAGCGAAAATCATTGGAGAAGCTGCTAATGGTCCTTTAACTCCAGAAGCGGATGAGGTATTTGCTAAAAAAGGGGTACTAGTTGTTCCGGATATGTATTTGAACGCAGGCGGTGTAACCGTTTCTTATTTTGAGTGGTTAAAGAACCTTAGCCACGTTCGTTATGGTAGAATGGAAAAGCGTTTTACCGAGAATTTGAATACCCATATTCTTACTCAAATGGAAGAATTGACAGGTAAGAAAGTAAGTGATGCTGAACGCAATTTCATCTTACACGGACCTGAGGAAGTAGATTTAGTTCATAGTGGTTTAGAAGAATCGATGATTGCCGCTACCAGAGAAATCATGGCTATTTGGAAAGAAAATCCATCTATCCCTGACATGAGAACTGCTGCTTATGTATGTGCCATCAACAAAGTAGGAACTTCATATACAGAGTTAGGCATCTTCCCATAGTAGTAATTGATCATCAAATCATATCATCCCGGTACCTCAAGTGCCGGGATTTTTTATTGATAGTTGGGCAGTGTTGTAATTGATTCAACACCTGTTCCAATAACTTGAAATGCCCTCGTATCATTGCCATTGCTGACGATGAGGATACCTGATTGTAGAACGGTTTGATAGGTTAATATTTGTTGTATGGTATGTTCTGAAAGGGGTACTTCTTGTTCTTTACACTCTATTAAAATCCATGGGACACTATTTTTATAAACAAGAATGTCTACTCTTTTTTTTAATTCTCCCAATCGGATTTCTTTTTCAACGGCCATTACTGAAGCTGGGTATAATTTAACCTTGATTAAATAATTCAACCAGTTTTGTCTTACCCATTCTTCTTTACTAAAATTGACCCATTTCTTTCTTGCCAAACACCAAATTTGTGGCTTTTGATCAATTGTTTTTATTTCAGGCTCATATGTAGGAAATGGTATGATCATGCTATGGCTCAGGCTTTGGTGTAAAAATGAGTACTAATTTGTATATTTACAAGTTAAACTGTTGAATATGAAATCAAGAGAAGAAATTGTGAACAACTGGTTGCCTCGATACACAGGTGAAACTTTGGAGAACTTTGGTAAATATATCTTACTCACCAATTTTAGTAATTACGTAAAAATGTTTGCAGAATGGAACAATGTTCCTGTGGTGGGATTGGACCGTCCGATGCAATGTGCCACTGCAGAAGGCATAACCATTATCAATTTTGGAATGGGAAGCCCAGGAGCAGCCACCATAATGGATTTACTAACAGCGATTGAACCTGAAGCAGTTTTGTTTTTAGGAAAATGTGGCGGGTTAAAACGTAGAAATAAATTGGGCGACCTTATATTACCCATTGCAGCTATTAGGGGAGAAGGTACATCTAACGACTATTTCCCGCCCGAAGTTCCTGCCATGCCAGCATTTGCTTTACAGAAAGCCATTTCAACCACCATTCGTGATTATGAAGTTGATTATTGGACTGGTACAGTTTACACAACCAACCGTAGGGTTTGGGAACATGATGAAGAGTTTAAAGCGTACTTACAGAAAGTAAGGGCATATGCCATTGATATGGAAACAGCAACCATTTTTACAGTTGGATTCTATAATAAAATTCCAACAGGAGCATTGCTTTTAGTAAGTGATCAACCAATGATTCCAGAAGGAGTTAAGACTGAAGCCAGTGATTCTAAAGTGACAGCACAGTTTGTAGACAAGCATTTAAAGATTGGCATTGATTCTTTAAAGCAATTAATTAATAACGGATTAACCGTAAGACACTTGAGGTTCTAATCCCTTCTGATCAATCCTTCCAAAGAAAAGGAAATAATATAACGGCAAGGGCTATAACCATGATATCCAATGCCCCCAATAAGCCCACCATTTGCCACCAACCATTTTGGATGGCAGAAGTGAATGCTGCTGCAGAAACTTTGGTTAATAATAATAGCTGGGGTATGATAATGGGGAAGCCCATGATCGCCATCATGGCGGCCTGCTGTTGTGCTTTTGCTGCAATTGCCGCAAGAAAAGTAAATACCAGGCTTAGGCTGATTCCACCTAACAAACTAACCAATATAAATTCCCCCATTCGTATAACTGGGTTGCCTAATAATAATGTGAAAATACCTAGGCTCAAGATATTCATAAAGAGCATTAGGATGGCATTGAATAACAATTTTGACAAAACAAATTGGGTAGGAGATGCTATAGAATAATAGTATAACATCCTTCCTTTGTTTTCTTGTAGAAAACTTTTCGCAACTGCATTTATGCAAACAAATAATTGCAATACCCAAAAAAGTCCATTCCATACTTTTTCTTCTGGTTGCCCCATCGTTAAATACACTACGAAGGTTGTGGAAGCAATGTATAATAATACACCATAAAAACTGTACTGCTGTCTTGCTTCTAGCAATAAGTCTTTTTTAATAAGGGCTAATATTAGTTTGCTATTACTCATGAAAACAATTTCTGCAACGGGGTTCATAAGTTTCTTTTTCTCCCAATAAAACCTGAGCTTCTTCACTGGTTTTTCTATACGATATATTGGCAATATTGCCACATTTCATACAGATGGCGTGCAGTTTGGTGATATAATCTGCAGTGGCTAATAAGTTCGGCATTTGGCCAAAGGGCTTACCCATATAGTCCATGTCTAATCCGGCCACGATAACCCTTACCCCTTTTAAAGCAAGCTTTTCGCAAACTGAAACGATTTCGGCGTCAAAAAACTGCGCTTCGTCAATTCCTACTACGTCAACGTCTTGGGCCATCAATAAGATGGTTTGTGAATTATCAATGGGAGTAGATGTAATGATATTGGCATCATGACTCACCACATCGTTTTCGTCGTATCGCTTATCTACAGCGGGTTTGAATATCTCTACTTTTAAATTGGCAATTTTAGCGCGTTTGAGTCTTCTGATTAATTCCTCTGTTTTGCCACTAAACATGCTTCCACAAATGACTTCAATCCAACCCCTTCTTTCTCCTGATAAATTTGGTTCTATAAACATGTTACAATAAAATAGCTTAAAATTCGTTTTAGACCTTTAGACGGCTCTTTGGTCAGCCCCAAAAGTATTGCTTCCTATGGAAAGAGTAGGCACTTTAATCAACAAATTACAAGAACAGTATCATCAGCATGCCGATGCAGATAAATTAGCTATTACGGCACAATTGTTATTGGCCGAATTACAAATGTTGAAGCCTGCCCATACCAATAAAGCAAAAGTGTCAGTTGTAATGCCGCAAGTAGCAGTTACTGCTCCACAAGAAGTACCTCAGTTTACTCCAAATACGACCAAACAATCCACCAAAAAAGAAGAAGCATCCGGATTTCTTTTTGGAGAGTATGCGGATATTCCTACTTTGATTCATCAACCGGCTAAAACACAAGTAGCGGTTGAACCCGTTAAAGAAATCAATGAATTATTGGCTTTAGACATTCCTGAAATGAATGAGCAGCTGAATGAGTATGCGGTAGAAGTGGCAACCATGTTGGATGAAACACCCGTTCGAGATTTAAAGAAAGCCATTAGCATTAATGATCGTTACCTATTTATCAATCATCTGTTCAGGGGAGATGAAAATATGTACGAGCGCAGCATAAAGACAATTAACGGGTTTAATATTTTTCCTGAAGCTCAATATTGGATTCAAAGAGAGTTGAAAGTAAAACTGAGCTGGTTAGAAGACAATCCGACTGTGCAGCTTTTTGATCAATTGGTCAAAAGAAGATTTGCCTGAATATACCCAAGAATTTTTCCTGAAGCTCCCGCATTGGAAGAAACATAATCCGCCCCAGCTTTGCCTGCAATCAATCTTTTATCTTCATCTTTTAATAATTGATCTAGTAAAGATTCCATTTCAAGTGCAGTTTCTGCACTAAATGCAGCACCTATTTCCACCATGTCTACAGCTTCTAAATATTTATCATATACAGGTCCAAACACCACTGGCTTACCATAAACTGCTGCTTCTAGCGTATTGTGAATGCCTTCATTGGTAAAACCTCCTCCAATGAAAGCGATGCTCGCATAATAATATAGTGAACTTAACATGCCAACATTATCAACAATTAGTGTTTGAAATGGAGCTTTTGTATGAGGGGCTGAAGACATATATTCAGAAAGTAAAACTGCTGTTGGGTAACGTTCCAAACATTCAGCTAATCGATCTTGGGTTATTTGATGCGGGGCAATAATAAATTTTGCATCGCGATGCACTTTGGTGAAATGTTGTAAAACTTTATCGTCTTCACTCCAAGTACTTCCAGCAACAATAATTGGTCGTTCTTGGCAAAATTGCTCAATATGTGGGAACTGTTTTCTTGCTGCTGCAATGGTAAGCACTCTGTCAAATCTGGTGTCTCCAGAAATACTGATATGATTGGTCGGCACAAGGTCTTTGATCAAATCGGCAGAGCCCTTATCCTGAACAAAAAAATGGGTAAAATTCAAGAGCAGCTTACGGTAAAATCGACCATACCATTTAAAAAATAATTGCTCCTTCCTGAATATGCCTGAAACCAATAAAGTTGGAATTGCTTGCTTCTTTAACTCGGTTAAATAAAAATACCAGAACTCATATTTGATAAACAATGCAATGGAAGGCTTTGCATAAGCAATGAATTCAGCAGCATTGGATGGGCTATCCATGGGTAAATAAAAAACCCAATCGGCTAAAGGATGATTTTTTCTTACTTCAAATCCCGAAGGGGAGAAAAAAGTTACCAATAAACGGTGTTCGGGGTATTGTTTTTTTAATAATTCTACAACCGGGAGGCCCTGTTCAAATTCACCTAATGAAGCAGCATGCATCCAAATAACTGGTTGGTTATTCGATTGCATGGTTGTTTTTATTCGCATTAATAGCCCTTCACGCCCTTTTACCCATAAAGCTGCCTTGGTATTAAAAGGAGATAAAAGCTTTGCCATTAAGGGATAAAGCCGAATGAATAAAAAGTATGCCCATTTCATACAATAACAAATGTACACTCAAATCTTTGTTGTTGATTTTGTAGTAATTTTGCATATAAATTTTTAATATGCGGCCCATTCAAATGGTGGATACCCATTCACAATACCTTGCCATAAAATCTGAAGTGGATGCTGCCATCCATGAAGTGTTAGATACTGCAGCTTATATCAACGGAAAAGCGGTTCAACAATTTACCCAGTCTTTGGGGGAATACTTACAGGTGAAACATACCATTCCATGTGCCAATGGAACTGACGCATTGCAAATTGCCATGATGGCTTTGGGATTACAGCCGGGGGATGAGGTAATCACTCCTTCATTTACTTATATCGCTACAACTGAAGTAGTGGCTTTATTAAAATTAACCCCTGTATTTGTTGAAGTAGATCCAAAAACTTTTTGCATTGATCCAGCTTCTGTAAGAAAAGCCATCACTCCTAAAACAAAAGCCATCGTACCCGTACACTTATATGGGCATGCTGCACCCATGGAAGAAATCATGGCGATTGCCCAAGAGTTTGGATTATTTGTGATTGAAGACAACGCACAAGCAATCGGTTGTGATTACACTTTTTCAGATGGCACTAAAAAGAAGACCGGTACTATAGGAACAATTGGCGCTACCAGCTTTTATCCTTCTAAGAATTTAGGTGCATACGGAGATGGTGGAGCAATTTTCACTAATGATGATGCATTGGCTCATCAAATGAAAATGATTGCCAATCATGGCCAACAGAAAAGGTACTATCATGAAGTGGTGGGTTGTAATTCTAGACTAGATTCTATACAAGCAGCGGTATTGAATATTAAACTCAAAAAATTAGATCAGTACAATGCTGCAAGGCAAGCCGTGGCTGATTTTTACAATAAAGCATTTGCTAACCATCCGTCAATTGTAACGCCATTTGTAGCAGATTATAGTACCCATGTATATCATCAATATACTTTGCAATTAAAGGGGATTGATCGTGAGGGTTTGGTAGCTTATTTAGCGGAGCATAAAATCCCTTCTATGATTTATTACCCCGTACCCGGTCATAAACAGGATATGTTTGCTTCATTTGGTTTAAAAGAAATTTCGCTCCCAGTTACCGATGAATTAACAAATTCCGTAATTTCTCTTCCAGTTCACACTGAAATGAGTGAGGAGCAATTAAATTACATATGTACACATGTTTTAAACTTTATTAATAAATAAATATTTATGAAAATTGCAGTAGTAGGAACAGGTTATGTTGGATTAGTAACAGGTACTTGTTTCTCAGAAACCGGAAATAAAGTAACCTGTATTGATATTGACCAAAAGAAAGTGGAGAAGCTTTCCAATGGAGAGATCACTATTTACGAACCTGGTTTAGAAAAAATATTCCTGAGAAATTTGCGTGAAGGTCGTTTAACCTTTACTACCAATTTAGCAGAGGGTGTAAAAGACGCAGAGATCGTTTTCTTAGCTTTACCTACTCCTCCAGGAGAAGGCGGTGCTGCAGATTTGCGCTATGTGTTAGGAGTTGCAAAAGACCTTGGTAAAATCATGACCGATTATAAAGTTTTGGTAGATAAAAGTACGGTGCCGGTTGGAACTGCGGCGAAAGTACATGCAGCAGTAGCAGAAAATTATAAGGGTGAATTTGATGTGGTGAGTAACCCTGAATTTTTAAGAGAAGGGGTTGCGGTAGATGATTTTATGAAACCAGATCGAGTAGTAGTTGGAACACAATCTGAGAGAGCTAAAAAATTGATGTCAGATTTATATGGTCCATTTGTACGTCAGGGTAACCCAGTGATTTTTATGGATGAAAAATCTGCAGAGTTAACCAAGTATGCAGCCAACTCTTTCTTAGCTACCAAAATCTCCTTCATGAATGAAATTGCACAGCTTTGTGAAAAAGTGGGTGCAGACGTAGACATGGTTAGAAGAGGGATTGGTTCTGATGAACGCATTGGTAAGAGATTCTTATTCCCTGGTATAGGATATGGTGGAAGTTGTTTCCCCAAAGATGTGCAGGCTTTGATTATGTCTTCTGAAGAAGTGAACTATGACTTCAAAATTTTAAAAGCAGTAGAAGAAGTAAACGAAGCGCAAAAATTACACTTGATTCCTAAAATTCAAAAATACTTCAATGGTGATTTAAAAGGGAAGCATTTTGCATTATGGGGATTGGCCTTCAAACCTAACACAGATGATATTAGAGAAGCACCAGCTTTGTACTTGATTGATGCATTAACAGCTGCTGGCGCTACGGTTACTGCTTATGACCCTGAAGCAATGCCAAATGTTAAAAATACCATTGGTGATAAAATTAAATATGCCGATAGCCAATACGGGGCACTAAAAAATGCAGATGCGTTGATTATTGCAACAGAGTGGAGTGAGTTCAGAACGCCTGATTTTGAAGTGATTGATAGCTTGTTAAAGGGCAAAGCCATATTTGATGGAAGAAACTTATTTGAAGTAAAATATATTACCGACATGGGCTATCATTACGAAAGCATTGGACGCCACTAAAAAAACAATTATGTCTCAAAAACGTGTTTTAATTACCGGTGCTGCCGGATTTTTAGGTTCACATTTATGTGATCGTTTTATTAAAGAAGGATTTAAAGTAGTGGGAATGGATAACCTAATTACAGGGGACCTCCGCAATATTGATCATCTCTTTAAGTTGGAAGATTTTGAATTTTATCATCATGATGTATCCAAATTCATTCATGTTCCAGGACCCATTGATTATATCTTGCATTTTGCATCACCGGCAAGCCCCATCGATTATTTAAAAATCCCTATTCAAACCTTAAAAGTAGGTGCATTAGGTACACATAATTGCTTAGGGTTGGCCAAGGCAAAGGGTGCAAGAATGTTGGTAGCTTCTACCAGTGAAGTTTACGGAGATCCAATGGTGCATCCACAAACAGAAGAATATTGGGGCAATGTAAACCCAGTAGGACCAAGAGGGGTGTACGATGAAGCCAAGCGTTTCATGGAATCCATCACAAGAGCATATTATACCTTTCATGGAGTTGAAACGCGCATCGTTCGTATTTTCAATACCTATGGACCTAGAATGCGACTGAACGATGGTCGTGCATTGCCAGCATTTATTGGACAAGCATTACGTGGCGAAGATTTAACCGTTTTTGGTGATGGTAGTCAAACCCGTTCTTTTTGTTATGTTGATGATTTAATTGAAGGGATTTATCGTTTGTTAATGAGCGATTATACCATGCCAGTGAATATTGGTAATCCACATGAAATTACTTTAAAGGATTTTGCTGAGGAAGTATTAAAACTAACTGGTTCATCTGTTAAAATTATTTACAAGGAATTGCCTGTAGATGATCCTAAACAAAGAAAGCCAGATATCTCTAAAGCTAAATCTATTTTAGGTTGGGAGCCAAAAGTAGATAGGGCCGAAGGTTTGGCGAAGACTTATGAGTATTTCAAATCTTTGCCAAAAGAAGAATGGTCTAAACAACCAAAAGAATTTTATACAGGAAAATAATTTTAGCATTTTAATTATGAAGCCAATTATTGTAGTTACAGGAAAGAACGGACAACTAGGATGGGAACTACAACAATTGGCTTCTGCTTTTGAAGATCGGTACGAATTTATTTTTACCGATCGTACACAATTGGATATATCTAATATCAGCAGTATTCAGCCATTTTTTGCTGCAACCAAACCCCAATATTTTATTAATTGTGCTGCATATACTGCAGTAGATAAAGCAGAAACAGATCGAGAAGCAGCCATGGCCATCAATGCTACAGTGGTGGGTGAAATTGCTTCCTGTTGTGCTGATTATCATTGTCAACTGATTACTATTTCTACTGATTATGTTTTCAATGGAAATGGAACTGCTCCTTATAAAGTAGATACCCCAACCGATCCTGTTAATTTTTATGGTGCCACCAAAGCAATTGGGGAACAATTGGCCCTTACGAATGATCCTTCTGCTATAGTGATTCGTACTTCTTGGGTATACAGTGCGCACGGCAATAATTTCGTAAAAACCATGCTGCGTTTAATGAAAGAACGCCCTGAAATTAAAGTGGTAAACGACCAGGAAGGATGCCCCACTTATGCAGCTGATTTAGCAGCAGCTATCATACAAATCATCGAGTCTCATGCAAAGGGCAATCCTGCATCTGGTATTTATCATTACAGTAATACCGGTGCTATTACATGGTTCGATTTTGCCCAAGCCATTAAGGAAGAAGCTGCCCAATCCTGTGCAGTATTACCGATTCCCTCTTCTGCATTTCCAACACCTGCTAAAAGACCTGCCTATTCAGTGATGGATGTTCAGGATATTGCTGCTGATTTTGGGGTTGAATTAAAACCTTGGAAATTGAGTTTGCAGCGCTGTTTGCATAGTATTCTTTTAGATAAATAACGTAAATTGAACATGCAGCATATTTATTTTGCATGAAGTACATCAATAATCGGGTTTTTCTGTTTGCTCTATTTTTTTTGATTGGCAAACAATTATTCAGTCAGCGTCTTCCAATTGACATTGCCAATGAACTCAAAGTTGCAAAAAACGACTCCTCGAAAGTATTGGTTTTGTTCAAGGTTGTTTCATTTTACCGGGAGCGTGACAGAGAAACAGCTATAAAAAATATACAACAAGCCATTTCTGTTTGTGATAAAAACAATCAACTTTTAATGAAGTTGAGGTTTGAAGTTGAGTTGGCTAATCAATATTTGGGTAAACAGCAATTTGCATCAGGGTACACATTACTGAGCTCCATACTTGCTGAAGCAGAAAAGATTCAATCAAAAAATAGTAGTTGGTTGTTTTATCCGGATCAAACACTTCAAGCCAATACTAATTCATTATTAGCAAATGTTCATTATAATTTTCAAATTTTAATGCAACAGACATCCAACTGGAGCGAATGTGAATACCATTTAAAAATGGTTACTTACTATTCTAAATTATTGTCTGAAGCGGAAAGGTTTACACTTAATAGTAGGGTAATTACCGGAAGAGGGTATGCTTATTTGCGTCAAGAAAAATTAGATTCTGCTATTATATTACTTCAATCTGCCGAGAAGAATAATTTAATTCATGAAGGGTTTAAACCTTTTTTTCATATGGTTTATGGTTCGGTATATTCTGAACGAAAGGATTATAAGAATGCTAAGAAATATTTGTTACTGTCCATTTTAAAATCAAATTCTCGTAATGCTTTTACCAGAAGTGCTTTTAAAGTGTCACAAGTATATAGGTATACCAATCAAATTGATTCTGCCTATTATTATGCAAGGATGCTAATGGATACACTCAAAATTTTTGGCTCTGCAAATTATGAAGTTGACTTAGGTGTAGCT
>JACCDH010454384.1_pt1 | contig 27848 bp, 24 predicted proteins | sample 7442481 | NCBI WGS metagenome assembly JACCDH01 (sample SAMN15323433, study PRJNA562643) | freshwater metagenome | isolation source: river surface water | place: USA:Blue River Watershed | collected 2017-08-15 | reverse complement strand
GTTATTACTGGATTAACGCTCCCGGTGTCACTGATCGGCACGTTCCTGTTCATAGACATGTTCGGCTTCACGATCAACATGATCGCACTGATGGCACTATCGTTATGCGTGGGCCTGCTGATCGATGATGCGATCGTTGTGCGCGAAAATATCGTGCGTCATGCGGGCATGAAAGAAAATGGTCGTTACAAGAGTCCGCATGATGCGGCACTGGAAGGCACGCAAGAGATTGGTCTGGCCGTGCTGGCGACCACGTTCTCCATTGTCGCGGTGTTCTTGCCGGTCGGGTTCATGGGCGGCATCATTGGACGTTTTTTCCATCAGTTCGGAATCACCGTCGCCGCAGCGGTGCTGATTTCGATGTTTGTATCATTTACGCTGGATCCAATGCTGTCATCGATCTGGCATGATCCGGCGGTACATGGCGAGCATGCACGCCGCGGCTGGTATGCGAACACCATAGGTCGGGTACTGGATCAGTTCGAGCGGCTGGTGCAATGGTTCTCCCGTGTCTACCAGAAGGCCCTGAAATGGTCGCTGCAGCATCGGGTAGCGACACTTGCACTGGCGGTCGCGACTTTCTTTGGTGGGTTCATTCTGCCTGCCGCCGGACTGGTGGGCACCGAATTCGTTCCGCAGGCAGATTACTCTGAAACGGGCGTGATCTACAACACGCCCGTAGGCTCATCGCTGGAGTTCACCGAAAGCAAAGCGCGACAGGTCGAGGCGGCTCTGCGTGCGCTACCTGAAGTGCGCGATCTTTATACGACGATCAATACTGGCACGGCACAGGGGAAGAACTATGCGACTACCTATGCCCGACTGGTGCCCCGTGCAGAACGCACGCGCAGCACAAAACAGCTGAATCAGCCGCTGCGTGAGCAACTCGCAAAAATTCCGGGCATCACCGTCACGCATGTCGGCACGCTGGATGGCGTCGGCGGCGACAACAAGCAATTGCGCCTGTCGATACTTGGCCCTGATCTGAAGCAGCTGGGCAAACTTGCCGACGAAGCGACCGCAAAGATACGCGCTATACAAGGCGTGGTTGATCTCGATTCCAGCCTCAAACCCAACAAGCCGAGCATATGGGTCGAACCCTATCGTGACATTGCCGCCGACCTCGGCGTAGGTGTCGCGCAGATCGGCAATACGCTGCGTCCTTTGCTGGCGGGAGATCCTGTGGTTGGCTGGCGGGCACCGGATGACGAAACCTATGATGTCACTGTACGCCTCGCGCCCTCGGAGCGCACCAACATCGAAGACCTGTCACGGTTGCGACTGGCCAGCACGCAGACCAATAGCGATGGCACACCGCGCATTGTGCCACTGCGGCAAGTGGCGAGTATCACGCCAGCCTCTGGTGCAAACCAGATCAATCGCCGCGACCTGAACCGTGAGGTGGAGCTATCAGCCAACGTCGTGGGCCGTTCCTCTGGTCAGGTCAGCGCAGAGGTGAAAAAAATTCTGGAGAACATGAACTGGCCGCCGGGCTATCGCTATCAGGTCGGCGGCGCGACCAAGAACATGCAGGAATCTTTTGGTTATGCGCTGCAGGCACTGCTGCTGGCGATCATATTCATTTACATGATTCTGGCTTCACAGTTTGCGAGCTTCCTGCAGCCGGTCGCCATCATGTCGGCCCTGCCGCTGACGCTGATCGGGGTGTTCCTGTCGCTGATGTTCTTCCGTTCGACGCTGAATCTTTTCTCAATCATCGGGTTCGTGATGCTGATGGGTCTGGTAACGAAGAATGCAATCCTGCTGGTGGATTTCACGAACCAGGCGCGCAAGCAAGGCATGGAACGAGGTGCAGCGCTGCTGGAAGCCGCCCACGTTCGACTGCGTCCCATCCTGATGACAACGCTGGCGATGGTGTTCGGCATGATTCCGCTGGCGCTGGGTCTGGCCGAAGGTTCTGAGCAGCGTGCGCCGATGGGGCAGGCGGTGATTGGCGGGATCATCACTTCATCGATTCTGACGCTGGTAGTCGTCCCGGTGATCTACACCTGGCTGGACGATTTCGCCGTTTGGGTACGTCGCCGTTTTCTGCCGCAGGCGCCAGAAAGCAGCGCGGGTGGCACCGCCCCGCTGGCACGCGTCGCCGCGAAAAATGATGAACCTGTTTGATAAAATGGCAAGCTCTCCCGTGTACTTCTGAATTAATCCCAACGTCACTTCAAGAACAAAGTCATGAACCTTGAACAAGCCCGCGTGAACATGATCGAGCAGCAGATCCGGACCTGGGATGTGCTCGACAACGAAGTCCTGAAAACGCTGATCGCCGTACGCCGCGAGGCCTTCGTGCCTGCCGCTTATCAGGCGCTTGCCTTTGTGGATACCGAGATTCCTCTGCCCGGTGGTGAGAACATGCTTTCACCTAAGCTCGAAGCGCGCCTGCTGCAGGAAGCCGCTATTAAAGAGTCGGAATCGGTGCTGGAGATCGGCACTGGCTCTGGCTATATGGCTGCGCTGCTCGCAAATCATGCACGTCACGTGACTTCCATCGAGATCCTGCCCGAACTGAAGTCTCTCGCAGAAAAAAATCTTACGACCTACGGTGTAGCGAATGTGAATGTCGAACTGGGCAACGGCGCGCATGGCTGGGCCGGCAGCGGTGCCCGCGCAGCGCCCTGGGACGTGATCATGATCTCCGGTGCGCTGCCCGTGCTCCCGCGCACTTTGCTTGAACAGCTGAGCATCGGCGGTCGTCTGCTGGCCATCATAGGTGAAGCACCGGTGATGTCAGCCTGCCTGTTCACCCGCACCGCCCAGGACGCATGGAGCGAGACCAGACTCTTCGAAACCTGCATCAAGCCTTTGCGTGAAACGGAAGCACCTTCTGCATTCCATTTCTGATATGAAGAACTGATAACTCATGGAACATCTTTCTCCTGCTGAACTCGCCCAATGGCTGGCTGATGCCGGGCACGAGCAGCGCAAGTCACCTCTGCTGCTCGATGTGCGAGAGCCGTGGGAATTCGACACTTGTCATATCCCTGGCTCACAGCTGATGACAATGGCGAGCGTACCCGCACGACAGGAAGAGCTGGACCCTGAGCAGGCGGTCGTCTGTATATGCCACCACGGTGCACGCAGTATGCAGGTAGCAGCATTTCTTGAACGCGCAGGTTTCAGCAAGGTGTACAACCTCACCGGTGGTGTGCACGGGTGGGCCATGCAGGTCGATCCGTCGATGCCGACTTACTGACGGCGCACACTCACTGGATGCAGTTTTTACGGAAAAAAGAATGCGAACAACTCGATTAGCGTCACTGGTAGCTCTTGCCTGCGTCAGCATGAATGTCACAAATGCGCAGGCTCTGGATTTGTTACAGGCTTATCGTGACGCTCAGGCATATGACAGCCAGTTCGCCAGTGCCCGTGCAACGCGCGAGGCTAATCTGGAAAAATCTGTTCAGGGTCGTGCCGGGCTGCTGCCGCAGATCGTGATCAATGGTAGTGCGAGCAAGATCGAAGGTGAAACAGCTCAGGGCGGAAGAAGTAGTGATATCAGCTACAACTCGAACACCGTGCAATTGCAGCTGCAGCAGCCGCTGTATCGTCCTGCGAATCTGACTGTCTATGAACAGAGTAAGCTGCAGGTGGCTGCCAGCGAAACCCAGTTCGAGCAGGCCCGGGCCGATCTCGCGCTTCGAGTCGCTCAAGCCTATTTCGACGTGCTGACCGCACAGGATGCGCTGGTCTTTATCCGCGCACAGAAGGTCGCGATCACCGAGCAGCTGGAGTCGGCAAAGCGTAACTTCGAAGTGGGTACCGCCACCATTACCGACACCCACGAAGCGCAGGCACGTTTCGATCTGGCGATGGCACAGGAAATTGCTGCACTCAATGATCTGGAAGTCAAACGCAATCTTCTTGCGCAAATCACTGGCAAATTGCCGGGCGAGCTGAATGGCCTCAGGCCCGGTGTCCGTATCAGCCCTCCCGAGCCGCAAAATATCAGCCGCTGGGTAGAGAGTGCGGAAGCCGGCAATTTCTCCGTCGTCGCTCAGGGATTTATCGCCGAATCAGCAAAACTCGATATCGAGCGTAGCCGCAGCGGTCACAAACCCACGCTCGATGCGGTCGCCAGTTACGGGCAGAACAAAGGTCTGGCTTTTGCACCTCAGGCGACGATCACGACGACTTCTGTCGGTGTGCAGTTCAACTTGCCTGTCTATTCCGGTGGATCAACTAGCAGTCTGGTTCGACAAGCCATCTCTACTGAAGAAAAAGCACGAGCTGACCTCGATACTGCGCGCCGCAATGCGGCGCAATCCGCGCGCACTGCCTTTCTGGGTGTTCAAAACGGACTTTCACAGGTAAAGGCACTGGAAGCAGCGGAGACTTCGAGCAATTCAGCGCTGGAATCGAACCGTCTGGGCTATGAGGTGGGTGTGCGCATAAATATCGATGTACTGAATGCACAGCAGCAGTTGTACTCGACCCGCCGTGATCTGGCGAAAGCGCGCTATGACACGCTGGTCAATGGGTTGCGTCTGAAAGCAGCGGTAGGTTCGCTCAGCGAAGCCGATCTGGCTGAGCTCAACAGCCTGCTGGATGCGCGCTGAATTTGGGGTTTCCGAAGACCTGCTTAATCGCATTGAAAGACCGGGATCGCCCTGGACTGCGAGTGTTAGCCAGAGCATGAAACTCTCGGTAACACGGCTTTTCAGGACCACAGAAGCGGCTATACTGAGCGTCAACAAATAGAACGGTCGTGCTGCGATATCAGCATCACGAAATCGTCGACAGAAACGAAAGAAATTCGCAAAACTACAGGTGAGACAGCCTGCGGTTTTTTATTTTGCAAGCCCTGCCGGTGCGCCAGGCTTCCTGACGTATTTTTTAATCAGCCAGAACATCATGAACCTCTCGCCCTTTGCCCGCCTGCTTCTCGTCCCCACTGTTCTTGCATCGCTGCTGGCTGCCTGCGGCGACAAGAAACCCGCAGCGCCCGGCGCTGGCGCACCGCCGCCCGCAAATGTCGCCACCATCAGCATCACCCCAGAGCAAGTCGCCAATGTGACCGAGCTGCCTGGCCGTATCGAGGCAATACGCAATGCAGAGGTACGCGCACGGGTCGGTGGCATCGTGCAGAAGCGCCTGTTCAATGAAGGCAGCGAGGTGCGTGCCGGCTCGACGCTCTATCATATCGATCCGGCACCGTTTCAAGCTGCCGTCAGCAATGCTGAGGCCTTGCTGGCACGCGCAGACGCCAACCTCGGACAAGCCAATACGCGGTTAAACCGCTACCGTGCGCTGGTCGACACGAATGCGATCAGCAAGCAAGAATTTGATGACGCGCAAAGCGCGCAGAAACTGGCTGCTGCCGATGTCGCTGCTGCGAAGGCTTCGCTCGATACTGCGAAGCTGAATCTCTCTTATTCGACGATCACTGCACCTATCACTGGCCGTATCGGCCGCACATTGGTGACCGAAGGCGCACTGGTGACAGCGAACGATCCGACCGCACTAGCCATCATCCAGCAGCTGGATCCGATCTATGTGACGCTCACGCAATCGTCAGTTGAAATGGCACAGCTGCGCGAGAAGGTAGCGCAGTCGGGACACAACGGTGTGAAAACTAAGCTGACGCTGGTGACAGAAGACGGTAAAGCGTATCAGCACCCCGGTCAGCTACTGTTCTCGGAAGCGACTGTTGATCCGAACTCCAGCTCCGTCATCCTGCGCGCGCAATTCCCCAACCCCGAGCGTACGCTGCTGCCGGGCATGTATGTGCGCGTCCGGGTGGAACAGGGTGTGCGCCCGAACACTATCACCGTGCCCCAACAGGCGGTCATGCGTACCGCCGACGGCGCGATGGTGATGACCGTGGATGCCGAGGGTAAGGTCGCGCCGCGCCCGGTCAAGACGGGTGGTGCTTATGGCGCCAGCTGGATCGTGACCTCCGGCCTTAAAGAAGGCGATCAGGTCATCGTTGAAGGCTTGCAGAAAGCCAAGCCCGGCGCAACGGTCAAGGCCAGCCCCTGGCAGCCGGGCGGCGCACCCGCTGCTGCGGCCCCCGCCGCCACGACCGAAAAAAAATAAGGAAGCACAGCCATGGCAAAGTTCTTCATCGATCGCCCAGTCTTCGCCTGGGTGATCGCGCTGTTCATCCTGCTGGCGGGCGTGCTCGCGATTCCCAACCTGCCGATCTCGCAATATCCGCAAATCGCGCCGCCGACAGTCATCGTCAACTCGATCTACCCGGGCGCGTCGGCGCAGACGGTTGACGAGAGCGTCACCAGCCTCATCGAACAAGAGATGAATGGCGCGGAAAACATGCTCTACATCGAGTCGCAGAGTCAGTCGGATGGCGGCTCGACGGTATCGGTCACCTTCAAGAACGGCACCAACCCCGAACTCGCTGCAGTCGATGTGCAGAATCGCCTCAAGCGTATCGAGGCGCGATTGCCGCAGGCCGTGGTGCAGCAAGGCGTCACCATTACGCGGGCGCGCAGTAATCTGCTGATGTTCGTGAACCTGATCTCGACCACGGGCGAGCAATCGCCGGTTGCGCTGGGCGACTATCTCGCTCGCAACGTGATCAATGAGATCAAGCGTATCCCCGGGGTGGGTGTTGCGCAGCTTTTCGGTACCGAGCGCGCGATGCGCGTCTGGGTTGATCCGGACAAGCTCTTGGGCTTCAAGCTCACGCCAAGCGACGTGGTCAGTGCGATCAAGGCGCAGAATGCGCAATTCTCTGCCGGTATCCTTGGCGACCTTCCCGCACCGGGCAGACAACGTATCGCCACGTCCATCGTCGTCACCGGCCAGCTCGCGACGCCGGAAGAATTCGGCAATATCGTGCTGCGCGCCACACCCGGCGGTGCAACAGTGCGTATCCGCGATATCGGTAGCGTCGAGGTTGCTGGTCAGGCCTACGGCTTTGCTGCGCGACTGAATGGCAAGGACATCGCTGCGGTCGGCATTCAGCTGACGCCCACCGCGAACGCGCTGGAAACCGCGAAGCTAGTTCGCGCCAAGATGGCCGAGCTGAAAAAATACTTCCCACCCGGTGTCGACTACAAGATTCCCTACGATACCTCGCTGTTCATCAACATCTCGATCGAGGAAGTAGTCAAGACACTGGTCGAGGCCGTGATTCTGGTGTTCCTGGTGATGCTGCTGTTCCTGCAGAGCCTGCGCTACACGCTGATCCCAGCCATCGTGGTGCCGGTATCGCTGATGGGCACCTTTGCCACCATGATGATGTTTGGCTACTCGATCAATGTACTCACCATGTTCGGTATGGTGCTGGCGATCGGTATTCTGGTCGATGATGCAATTGTGGTAGTCGAAAACGTCGAACGGATCATGAGCGAAGAGGGCCTGCCGCCTCGCGAGGCTACCGTCAAGGCAATGAGCCAGATCACCGGCGCGATCATCGGCATCACCGCTGTATTGATTGCGGTGTTCGTTCCAATGGCTTTCTTCACCGGATCGGTCGGTGCAATCTATCGCCAGTTCTCGATCTCGATGGTGTCATCGATGGTGTTCTCGGCCATCATGGCGCTGACGCTGACACCGGCACTGTGCGCAACGCTGCTCAAGCCCATCGACCCCAACCATCATGAGCGTAAAGGTTTGTTTGGCGCTTTTAACCGGCTGTTCCGGCGCACCACCAGCAGCTACCAAACCGGAGTGCAGAAAGTCCTGAAATCAACCGCGCGCTACATGGTTCTGTACGGCGTGATCATCGCTGCTGTCGTCTGGATGGCCGTGCGAATGCCGACGTCTTTCCTGCCTGCCGAAGATCAGGGCTATCTGCTAGCCAACGTACAGCTGCCCCCGGGCGCCAGCACGGGCCGCACGCTGGAAGTGATGAAGCAAGCCGAGGCCTATTTCATGAAAGAGCCTGGCGCTGAAGCGATCGTTTCGGTGATTGGCTACAGCTTCTCTGGTAACGGTCAGAATGGCGGGCTGCTGTTCGTGCCTCTGAAGGACTGGAAAGAACGTACAACACCTGAGTTGAGTTCTCAGGGGATTGCAGCCAAGGCACTGTCACTAATGGCCACCATTCGCGATGCGATTGTGTTCACAGTGAATCCGCCGGCAATTCGCGAGCTGGGTAACGCCACCGGTTTCTCGCTGCGTCTGCAAGACCGGGCGGGGCTGGGTCACGATGCACTGCTGGCCGCAAGAAATCAGCTGCTGGGCATGATGTCCAAGAGCGCGGTCATTAAAGGCGCGCGTCCGGAAGGCATGGAAGATTCTCCTCAGCTGAAGCTGGAAATCGACCGTGATAAAGCCAATGCACTGGGTGTGTCCGTGGCCGACATCAATGCCACGCTGGCCGGCACCTTTGGTTCAACCTATGTGAATGATTTCCCCAACGTGGGCCGTCAGCAGCGCGTGATCGTGCAGGCCACGGCCGAAAAGCGCTTGATGCCGGAGGATCTCGACAAGCTGCATATCCGTAATGCGCAAGGCAATATGGTGCCGATGTCAGCGTTCATGCGCAGCAGCTGGATCAATGGTCCCGTGCAGCTGGTGCGCTTCAATGGCTATCCGGCGATGAAGATTCAGGGCGATGCCGCCCCGGGTGCTTCCTCAGGTGATGCACTGGCTGAAGTCGAGCGCCTTGTGGCCCAGCTGCCAGCAGGCATAGGCTATGAGTGGGCCGGTCAGTCATTCGAAGAGAAAGCGGCCGGATCGACTGCATCGCTGCTGTTCGCGCTGTCGCTGCTGGCAGTCTTCCTTGTGCTCGCCGCGCTGTATGAAAGCACATCGATCCCTGTCGCCGTGCTACTGGTCGTCCCGCTAGGCGTGCTAGGTGCTGTTGCGTTCACCGTATTGCGCGGCATGCCGAATGATGTGTACTTCAAGGTTGGCCTGATCGCGATCATCGGTCTCTCGGCGAAAAACGCGATCCTGATCATCGAGTTCGCGAAAGATCTGCAAGCGGACGGCATGGACCTGATCGAAGCCACACTGACTGCTGTCAAGCTCCGCTTCCGTCCCATTATCATGACCTCGCTGGCGTTCATCCTCGGCGTGCTGCCGCTGGTAATCGCCACCGGCGCAGGTTCCGCCAGCCAGCGCGCCATCGGTACCGGCGTGATGGGCGGCATGATCACGGCGACCGTACTCGCTGTCTTTTTCGTCCCGGTATTTTTCGTGGTAGTCCGCCGTATCTTCAAGGGCAATGAGCGACAGCGCAAACTGTATGCTGCCCACCTGCATCAGAACGAGGCATAACAATGACAAAAAAACTCACTCTTCCCGTAGTCATGCTCGCCGGTGCCATGATGCTGTCAGGCTGCCAGATCATGCCTACGTTTTTCAAGCCGGCCGCACCCATGCCCTCGAGTTATCCGGCTGAAAGCGCAACTGCAAAGCCTGCGGCAGATATCGGCTGGAATGACTTCTTCCAGAATCCGGATCTTCGCGAAGCGATCAGCACGGCACTGAGCAATAACCGTGACCTGAAAACGGCCATCCTGCGCATCGAAGAAGCGCGTGCGCTGTACAACATACAACGCGCTGATGAACTGCCGACAATTAATGGGACTGCCGGCGGCACTCGGTCTCGCCAGCTACTGGCAGGAAATCATGTCAGCACAACGGCTTATCAGGTCGGTCTTGGTATGGCGGCGTATGAGCTGGACTTCTTCGGGCGGGTGAGGAATCTCTCTGCAGCAGCGCTGTCGCAATATCTGGCAACGGAAGAAGCACGTCGCGCATTCCAGATTTCGCTGGTAGGTGAAGTCGCCAAAGCCTGGCTGACTGAGCGTGCACTAGCCGAACAAAAGCAGCTGGCAGAGCGTACTTACAAAGCACGCGAAAGTTCACGCGAACTGGTGAAAAAGCGCCTGGATGCCGGCATTGCAAATGCGCTGGAATTCCAGCAAAGCGAAACCCTGGTGCAATCGGCCCGTGTATCGCTGCTCGCGTTGCGCCGTCAGCATGCTGTGGCAGTAAATGCACTGACGCTGCTGACTGGGTCAAGCATGAAACTGCCGCCACAAACAGCCACTCTGTCGAATCAAGTGATCACGGCAGATATCGGTGCGGGTCTGCCGTCTGATTTGCTCTCCTACCGGCCAGATATTCGCGCCGCAGAACAACGACTCCGTGCCAGCCAGGCCAACATCGCTGCTGCTAGAGCTGCCTTCTTCCCGCGCATCTCGCTGACTGCCGGCTTCGGTCTGGCCAGCGGCGAGCTCGGCAACTTGTTCGAGAGCGATTCACGGACCTGGAGCTTTGCCCCGCAACTGGTCTTGCCTATTTTCGATCGTGGTCGAAACAAGGCGGGTCTGAGTCTGGCGGAAGTACGCAGCAATATTGCCATCGCCGATTATGAAAAAACGATTCAGGTAGCTTTCCGTGAAGTCGCCGATGCACTGGCTGCACGGGCGACGCTGGCCGAAGAGATCGACGCTCAGAAAGCTGTGCGCGATGCGCAATTCGAGCGACTATCGCTGGCACAAGCCCGCTATCAAAATGGTATAGCCAGCTATCTCGATGTGCTGGATGCAGAGCGCGAACTGTTCAATGCTGAACAGGCGTTGGTGCAATCTCAGCTGCTGAGACTGACGAATGCGGTTGATCTGTATCGTTCGCTCGGTGGCGGCTTTACCGAGGCGGAAAAGCAGTAACCGGGTTTTTCATCCGGTACAGCACATGCTTTCTTAACGGATGTCCGGGTGCAACGCCCGGATGTTCGAAGGTCTCGTTCTCAAACACCATGCCGATTCTTTCCATTACCGCTCTCGAACGTCTGTTCTCTGAGGCAGTGAATGCGACGATTTCTTGCAGGCGCAATTGTCTAAACCCGGTTTCAAGTACCGCCTGCGCTGCTTCACTCGCATAACCGTTTCCCCAGAATTTACGTGAAAGCCTCCAGCCAATCTCGACCCCTGGGGCAAAAGGTAAATCTTCTCTGACGGTGTTCAAACCCGTAAATCCGATAAAGGGCGCCTCACCCGGTATCTCTACTACCCAGAACCCCCATCCCTGATCGTCTATCCGCCGTTGTATCTCCTCAGCCAGCCTGTCGCTCTGCTTGCGGTCGAGAACTACCGGGAAGAATTTCATCACCTCCGGATCCTGATTCATCGCAGCAAATGGCTGAAGATCACTCTCTCGCCAAGGACGCAGCAGCAGCCTACGGGTGCGGATCTCTACTATCGATGCTGTCATTGATTTAGTCCTTGTCTGTAGGGATAAGCAGATGGTCACATTGTCAAATGAGGAATGTTAGCTACGGGAACAATGAAAGGATTTTCGAAAACGCCCAGAGATATATAAAAAACAACATCGGCCAATTTGTAGTCGTAAATTTCCTATTTTTCTTTAAAATATGGTCATTTTATTGGGGACATCCATGCTAATTGCAGTCAGAGAACTCAAAACTCACCTCTCAAGCATCCTCGCTCGTGCCCGAGGTGGTGAAGTCATCGAAGTCACCTCGCACAACAAACCAATTGCCAGAATTACGGGAATTCAGTCACATGAAGATCATCTGCTGGGAGAGCTGACAGCAGACGCATCGGTAAGCTGGAGCGGGAAAAAGCCAACTTTTCCTGCACGTTTGCCGAAGCTGTCCTCTGATGAAAAGCCGCTCAGCGCAATGATTCAGGAAGACCGCCGGTGATCTTGTTTTGTGACACGTCGGCGCTTGCCAAGCTCTTCGTTCATGAAGAACATAGCGAGGACATGCTGAGGGCTGCAGAACAGACTTCGGCTATTTCAGTGTGCAGAATTGCGTGGGCAGAAATGATGGCTGCAATGGCAAGACGAGTTCGCGAAGTGCCAGACGATACCGAGACCATCGATGCTGGCAGAATCGAATTCGAAAAAAAGTGGCAAGACTTTGCGATCATTGAAGTGAATCAGGCACTGGTAAGACTTGCGGGCGAAATCGCAGAGGCATTTGCACTGAGGGCTTACGACAGCGTGCAGCTGGCAGCAGCACAAAGACTGAATCAGGGGACTAAGGGAAAGATGATATTTGCCTGTTTTGACAAACGTCTGCACAAAGCCGCTTCCATCATGGGGATGCAAGTACTAGATTTTATGTGAAAGACGTTCCGGATTAACCTGCAGCTGGTTTATCACTGCAGATATCAGCCGCACTGTTTTTCCTGTCGCCCCACTATGCGCTTGCACGAACTGCGCCGCCTCAGCGGATACATCCTGTAATTTTCGGTCGTCGATCAGCCACTCCAGATACTGACGAAACAAAGCATCTGCATCATGTAACCGCAGAGCGATACCTGCATCCACCGCATCATCGGTAATTTGTGCAAAATTAAAGGTGTGCGGGCCCACAAACACTGGTTTGCCACAGGACAGCGCCTCGATCAGATTCTGTCCTCCCAAGGGCAGCAAACTACCGCCAATGAAAGCCATGTCACAAGCGGCATAATAAGCAAACATCTCGCCGAGTGAATCACCCAGCAAGATATGCACATGGGGTGACAGCAGACCTTGCCCCAGTTGAGAACGGCGCAGATAGTCGAGTCCGCGCTGTTCCAGTAGCTGAGCGACTTCTGTAAAGCGCTGTGGATGACGTGGGACAATGATCAGCAAAGTCTCCTGCGGGAGAGTCGCGTGCAGGTACGCATCAAGCAGCAAGACCTCTTCGCCTTCGCGCGTACTCGCACAGAGCAGTACCGGGCGCTGACCAAACTGCGCACGCCATTGTGCGCCCAGTGCGAGCATGGGTTCCGGTGGAGCGATATCGAATTTCAGGCTACCGGTGACGGCTACCTGCCCTGCCCCCATCTGACGTAGGCGGCTAGCGTCGGCCTCCGTCTGTGCTCCAAACAGACTGATTTTTTTCGCAGCATCAAGGAACAGGCCGGGAAAATGCTGCGCACGCCGCAGGGATTTTTCTGACAGGCGCGCATTGACCAGCGCAACCGGCACACTCTCCTGATGACAACTATGAATGAGTGCGGGCCATACTTCAGTTTCCATCAGCACGCAGAGTGAGGGACGGACCGCTCGTACAAACCGTCGGGTCATGGTCAAGGTGTCATACGGCAGGTAGGATTGCAGAACCCGGGGTTCCTTGCTGAACAAAGCAGCACCCGTCGCGCGTCCTGTCGGCGTCATGTGCGTGAGCAGTATCTGATGCGACGGATATTGTCTGAGCAGTGCACGGATCAGCGGCTCGGCCGCACGGGTCTCGCCCACTGACACGGCATGCACCCAAATGACAGGGGACGTCAGTCGGGGACAGAATCCGAAACGCTCAGCGATATGACGTCGATATCCTGCTTCCCTGCGACCCCGCCACCAAAGACGTAGCAATGCGACAGGCAGCAGCAACCACCACAGCGCAGAGTAGATCCGCAGTATCAGCGAGGGCATTCAGGTAATCGCATCAGGCTGCGAAGGGCAGTTCGGCGTCTGGCTTGACCTGCCGGATGGCCTTGCCCAGCGACTGCTGTATGCGCGTGAGTGCGCCCTCGTTCTCTGCCTCGAAACGCAGCACAAGCACCGGAGTTGTATTGGATGCACGGACCAGACCAAAGCCATCGGCGTACTCGACGCGTACTCCGTCAATCGTCAACACTTGTTTTGCATCGGGCCAGCTGGCTTCTTTCTGAAGACGTTCAACCACCGCATGGTTCTCCCCTTCAGCGCACTTGATCTGTAATTCGGGCGTGGACATCGACTGCGGCAAGGCATTCAGCGTCGCGCTGGGGTCGGCGACTTTGGACAGGATTTCGAGCAGACGCGCTCCCGCATACAAGCCATCATCAAAGCCATACCAGCGATCTTTGAAGAACACATGGCCGCTCATCTCACCGCCCAGCGGCGCCTGAGTTTCCCTCATACGCGCTTTCACCAGCGAGTGTCCGGTCTTGCCCATCAGCGGCTCGCCACCAGCAGCCTTCACGACTTCGGCCACATGGCGGCTGCATTTCACGTCATACAAAATCGGCGCGCCCGGATGACGCGACAGCACTTCCTGCGCGAACAACATCAGCTGGCGATCCGGGAAAATGATTTTTCCATCCTTGGTGACCACGCCAAGGCGGTCGCCATCGCCGTCGAACGCCAGACCGAGGACAGCATCAGTCGTTTGTAACGCACGAATCAGATCTTCGAGATTCTCGGGATGTGCAGGGTCGGGATGGTGGTTGGGGAAATTACCATCGACGTCGCAGAACAATTCAATGACTTCGCAGCCCAGGCCACGATATAAATCTCCAGCCACTGCGCCAGCGACACCGTTACCACAATCGACCGCGATCTTCATCGGCTTGTTGAGCTTGATGTCACTGATGATGCGCGCGAGATAAGCATCGCGAATATCATGCTGGCGATAGCCGCCCTTCCCATTCGAAAATTCATTGGCAAGGATGCGCTGATACAGCTGCTGTATGGTCTCGCCATAGATCGCCTCGCCGGCCAGCACCATCTTGAAGCCGTTGTAATCCGGCGGATTATGGCTGCCAGTGACCATGATGCCGCTGGCCGCACCCAGCGCATAGGTAGCGAAGTAGAGCATGGGCGTGGCGACCATACCAACATCGATCACGTCTACACCAGTAGATTGCAATCCCTCGGCCAGCGCGGCAGACAGCGAAGGTCCGCTCAGACGACCGTCGCGTCCAATGACGACCGTCTTTTCACCTTTGGCGAGGGCGGCACTGCCGAAAGCCTGACCAATCTGCCGCGCGATGCTGGTATCGAGCGTCTTACCGAGCACACCACGGATGTCGTATGCCTTGAATATACCGGGAGTTAAGCTTGCGGTGCTGTGGGACATAGTCAGGTTTCTCAATTCGATGTCAGTAGATGGGGGGCCTCAGCAGGTAGACGTGACAGACAATCTGCCAGCGCATCGTCCCATGAGGGTAGCGCGCCAAAATTCTGCTGGAATTTTGCTGTGCTCATCACGGAATTCTTTGGGCGCTGTGCAGGTGTCGGATATTCCGCAGTGCTGATGGGCTTCAGTGTGGGCTTTTGCGCGACTGAGGGATGGGAGAAAATCTGTCCGGCGAAACCATACCAGCTGGTCTGCCCACCAGCACAGAGATGATAGATGCCGCTGAGTTCACTCAAACCGGCAGAGGCTCCAGCCTTTTTAACTGCCGCCGCGGTCGCATTTGCAATGGTACGGCTCCAGGTTGGTGCACCGATCTGGTCGCTGACGATGGAGAGCTCTGGCCGGCTTTGCGCCAGACGCAGCATCGTCAACAGAAAGTTTTTACCCGTAAGGCCGTACACCCAGCTGGTTCGGAAGATCAGATGCGGCAGACCGACGGCGGCAATCGCCTGCTCACCAGCCAGCTTGGATTTTCCGTACACCGACAACGGGCCGGTCGGATCAGTCTCGGTCCATGCCGATGGTTTGCTGCCGTCGTATACATAATCGGTAGAGTAGTGAATCAATGATGCGCCCAGCTTCCTGGCTTCCTCCGCCATGACGCCCGGTGCTTGCGCATTGATGGCATAGGCCAGATCTTCTTCAGACTCTGCGAGATCGACCGCAGTGTAAGCCGCGGCATTGATGATCAGTGCAGGACACTCCGTGCGAATGAATTTGCGAATGGCGTCAGGATCTGTGAGATCCATCTGCGCGCGACCCACAACCATGATATCGCCCAACCCGGTCAGCGCTCTGGCGAGCTCCCCTCCCACCTGCCCATCGCGACCCGTAATGAGTATCTTCATGCGTAGGTTTCGGCCTGCGCCAGCGGGATGCCAACCTTGTCTTTTGCAGACAATACCGGCTCAGACTGCAGCGGCCAGTCCAGGCCCAGCACCGGGTCGTTCCACAACAAGGTCCTTTCATGCTCGGGTGCGTAATAATCCGTCGTCTTGTACAGAAAATCCGCACTGTCGCTGGTGACCAGAAAGCCGTGGGCAAAGCCCGGCGGTATCCACAGTTGTCGATGATTATCTGCGGACAAAAGCACTGACACGGATTGACCAAAGGTCGGCGAGCTCCGCCGCATGTCGACAGCTACATCGAACACCTCACCCTGAGTGACACGCACCAGCTTTCCCTGCGGCTGATGGAGCTGATAATGCAGTCCGCGCAGCACGCCGCGCGCAGAGCGAGAGTGATTATCCTGCACGAAAGGAAGATGTACGCCGGTCATTTCTTCAAAACGCCGCTGATTGTGACTCTCGAAAAAAAATCCCCGTGCGTCCCCAAATACTTTGGGCTCGATGATCAGCACATCGGGTACCGCTGTTTTGATCACATTCATGGTGTCAGTACACCTTGTCTTTTAGCAGGCGCAACAGGTACTGGCCGTAGGTATTTTTCTTCAGTGGCTCTGCCAGCTTCTCGAGCTGAGCGGCGTCAATGTAGCCTTTACGGTAGGCGACTTCCTCAGGACACGCGACTTTAAGGCCCTGACGCTTCTCCAGCGTGGCAATGAACTGTGCGGCTTCGAGCAAGGATTCGTGCGTGCCCGTGTCCAGCCAGGCCATACCACGGCCCATCAGTTCGACATGCAGCTGGCTTTGTTGAAGATAGACCCTGTTAACATCCGTGATCTCCAGCTCCCCCCGCGCGGACGGCTTGATACTGGCCGCGATATCGCAAACCTGTTGATCATAAAAATACAGCCCGGTGACCGCGTAATTCGATTGCGGATTCTTCGGCTTCTCCTCAATGCTGATGGCACGCCGGTTTTCATCAAAACCAACGACACCGTAGCGCTCGGGATCCTCGACGTGGTAGGCAAACACGGAGGCTCCATCACTGCGAACGCTTGCCGCACGTAGTTTGCTATCGAAATCATGGCCGTAGAAAAGGTTATCACCCAGGATCAGTGCCGACGGATGATTACCGACAAACTCACGTCCGATGATGAAAGCCTGGGCCAAACCATCTGGCGATGGTTGCACTGCATAATGAATATTGATTCCCCACTGATTGCCGTTGCCTAGTAGCGCTTCGAAGCGTGGTGTGTCCTGCGGTGTCGAGATCAGCAGGATGTCCCTCATCCCGGACAGCATGAGCGTCGTCAGTGGGTAGTAGATCATCGGCTTGTCATACACCGGCATCAACTGCTTCGAGACTGCCATGGTCACGGGATACAGGCGCGTTCCAGATCCACCGGCGAGAATGATGCCGCGGCGATTGTTCTTGTCGCTCATGTGGCGCTCCCTTTACGCTGGCTGTAATTACGGTCTATCCATTTCAGATAATCGCCGGACTGCACTTTGCGCACCCATTCCTGATTCGCCAGATACCATTGCACAGTCTTGCGCATGCCAGTCTCGAAGGTTTCGGCAGGACGCCAAGCCAGCTCGCGCTCAGTCTTTCGGGCGTCGATCGCGTAGCGTCTGTCGTGGCCGGGTCTATCAGTCACATAGGCAATCTGCTGTCGGTACGACTGCTTTCCAGGTGCGAGCTCATCCAGCAGATCGCACAGCGTGTGAACGACATCGATATTGGCTTTTTCATTCCAGCCACCAATGTTGTACGTTTCGCCCGGCTTGCCATCAGTGAGTATCCGGCGTATTGCGCTGCAATGATCGCCTACATACAGCCAGTCACGAACCTGCTGGCCATCACCATAAATGGGCAGTGGCTTGCCGGCCAGTGCATTGGCAATCATCAGCGGCACCAGCTTTTCGGGGAATTGCAACGGGCCATAATTATTCGAGCAATTACTGGTCAGCACCGGCAGGCCATAGGTGTGATGCCACGCGCGAACCAGATGATCGGATGCGGCCTTCGAAGCCGAGTAAGGGCTATTTGGTGCGTAAGGCGTGGTCTCGGAGAAAGGCGGATCGGTAGGGCTCAGCGTACCGAACACCTCGTCGGTCGACACATGCAGGAAGCGGAAGTTTTTCTTGTCTGCGTCGGACAGACCGGCGCAATAAGCACGAGCGGCTTCCAGAAGGCTAAACGTGCCATCGACATTGGTACGAATGAAATCACCCGGGCCGTGGATAGAACGATCAACGTGACTCTCTGCCGCAAAATGCACGATGGCACGTGGCTTGTGTGCAGACATCAGCTGGCTTACCAACTCGCGATCGCAGATGTCTCCTTTCACCAGCTGGTGACGCGAGTCGCCCTCGATGGAAGATAAGTTGTCTGGATTACCCGCATAAGTGAGTTTGTCCAGATTGATGACGGGTTCGTCCGTAGACGCCAGCCAGTCAAGTACGAAATTCGAGCCGATGAAGCCCGCGCCGCCAGTTACCAGAATCATTGAGATGCCTTGTCAGAATACCTTGCTATTAGAGCAATTTAATCACAGCAAAAACATGGCATTTTAACGGACGCGGATGCCCTTCAAGCTTGTATGCAAAATGTCGGCGAAGCAAATCCGCAGAGTATTGCTATTTCTATAATTTAATTATCGTTGCCGGTTGGTTCAAGACCAGGCTTGAAGCGCGAGCTTCACACCTTCTGGTTCTTATGGAGTACTTAGAACCTGGCTAGTTAGGTTGCTGGCAAGGCGACGCTGGCACAGACAGTGCAGACATACGGCAAGCCAGGGCCAACGCCGCTGGCGGCCTGACGAGATAGGTTCGTGGCCGGATCCAGCTGGTTTTTGCCCTAGCTGCGGAACTAACAAAAAAGGCGTGTCTCACGACACGCCTTTGCACGCTGAAGGTAGCCTGATCTTTACACGCGATCAAACCCTCTCAAAGCGGACACGCGATTGCCAAGCCGGGCTGCACCACCGGAAACGAATTTACCGGCAGCTTTTGCACCAGCGGCGACGCTGTGAGCGACTACCGCGCTAGCTGTAGTTACCGCACCGGCGGTAGCTTTAACAGCTCGTACCATACCGCCAGAAGCAACTTTGGCGGCTTCGGCTACTCTTTCACCGATTCGACTGACAGAGCTCCGCAAGCGAGCGGTGGTTTTGCCGTTGAGCGTTTCCCTCGCTGTCTCAAGCCCATCCATCATCTGCTCACGAGTTTTTTGTCCCCATACATCCATTTTATCTTTGACGAATGATGCGGCGGTGCGCAGCGAAGACTTTACATGGCGACCTGTCTCGCCCAGCGTTTCACGCGCCGACGACCATCCACCACGAATCTGCTTTGATAAACCAGAAAAAGTCTTCTTCATCCGGTTTCCTAAAGAGGGCTCAGAGAGTTCCTGAACTGTCGAACCCAGAGATTCGACTGGCGAGAGATTGTGTGCCGCATCTTCGATTGAATGCGCTATCGAACCAGTTTTCGTTTGAATGAATCTCGCACTGCTGGAAAGACGCTCAGAAGCCGCAGCAGCGACAGAATGCAGCCCATTACGCACGCTTTTTACCGCTCGAGACATCCGAGTTTTCACTGACTTGCGCAGAGTCCGCTGGCGTGGTGACCATAAAGATGGTTGCTCGATCTGAGTCTCAGCCCGTTGTTCATTCTCTCTTTTAAACGGCGCATTCCTGACTACAGATTTTTTTTGTTTGGGATGATCGACCGGCGCCACGCTTTCAGCCGCTACTAAAGTCATGCCAGTTTCAGACGATAACATTTGGGCCTGGTGATGCGAGGGAAATGTGTAATGAGCAGCATCTGTATGATCAGAAATTTCCTCAGCAACTGGTGGCTGCGAAGACTCTAGAGAGTCTTCAACAATTTTGCATACCTCATTGCCGATTGAATGGTAATCGCGATCAGCCGTATTGAGTACTTCCGATAGCTTATCGCGACTGGCGCCACTAAGGCCAAGATCATCAATGAAGTGGAAAGTGATTTCCAGCGCTAGCGAAAAACGTATTGAATTGTGAAGATCATCTCCACCTGATAACGCAATCAATAGATTTACAGCCGGAAGTATCAGAGTAGCCTCATGAGTCCGCTCAGGCTGCCACAAAGCAAGTACTGCCTTTGCTCGCTGATCAGTACCGAAGCTTATAAATTTTACGTTCAATTCTGAACATAACTGTGCGACCGAGGGAGACTTGGCCGTTTCTGATTTAAAGTCTAATGGGTGGAAAGTCGCATTTCTTTGAACGGCACCAGTTGACATCATGACCTCGCGGAAAATTAAGAACCGGCCTTGAGTAACTGAAGATATTCGGCAGTTTCAAACAGAGGGAAAAATAGTCCATGCTGGGTTTGATACAGTCACTCTATGGCGACGATAGATTCCATGTTTTATTGAATGACATGTTTTAAAATGTAGCGAAAAGACGCCACATATCCTCTGAGGTAATAAAAAGTATTTTTATCCCCGCCGACAACAAAAGAAGTTTTCAGACTGATCAATTGACCCCTTCGCGCCCACGCTTCAGCTCTCATGCCTGACAACCCAAGCTCATCTCTTTTTGTCATCGGCGACCTTCAGGGTTGCAGCGGACAATTGAATTTGTTGCTGGATAGAATAGACGCAGAGGCGTCTCAGGCCCGACTGGTGTTTGTTGGCGACCTGGTCAATCGCGGCCCAGACTCATTGGGTTGCCTGCGTAAAGTTCGCGCAATGGGCAATCGGGCCCGAGTAGTGCTGGGCAATCATGATCTCCATCTGCTAGCCGTCGCCAGTGGCATACGCCCGCCGGGCCGATCGGACACCTTAAGCGAACTGCTTGCTGCAAATGATTGCGATGAGCTGCTGGACTGGCTGAGACAACAACCACTGGCATTGATGGCAGACGATCATCTGATCGTGCACGCGGGTGTGCTGCCGCAGTGGACTGCCGGGCAAACGCTCGCTCTGGCAGAAGAAGTTTCAGCGGTGCTAAGGGGCTCGGATTGGAGGAGTTTCCTTGTACAGATGTATGGCAACGAGCCAGCGCACTGGGATGATGATCTGCGAGGAGCCAACAGACTACGCTGCATCGTGAATGCGCTGACCCGGCTACGCTTCTGTACGCCACAAGGAGAGATGGAATTTGATACCAAAGAGGGGCCGGGACAACCTCCTTCAGGCTACCTGCCCTGGTTCGATGTGCCGGAACGACAGACACGAGATATACCCATCGTTTTCGGGCACTGGTCAACACTGGGACTGACAATAAAACCGAATCTGATCGGACTCGACACTGGCTGCGTCTGGGGCGGCAAGCTCAGCGCACTGCGCTTGTCTGATCGTAAGCTGCTGCAGGTCGATTGTCCGCAGCATCAGCAACCGGGCTGAGTACGCTGGCTACCAAGGCTCGAGCAGTCGCAGCCAACTCTCGGCGGTGCGCGCCCTCTGTCGGTATCGCAGGCAAACGTATCAGCTCGGCACACATGCCACCGCTCTTGAGAATGGCAATCACGCTCTCGACAAACGTCATCTCGCCAATGAAGTCGGCCGAATCGTGCAGACCACCATCGGCATCCAGATAGCGCAATGCATACGGCTGAACGGGCACGTCCGCCTCGATCGCCGCCTCGAACAGATTGGCGTGAAAGGGTAATACCGTACCTTGTGGTGCAGTCGTACCTTCGGGGAAGAACGCTACACGCTCGCCATCATGGATGCTCTTTACCAGCCCGGCGTAAATTCTTCGCACATCACGCTGCTTGCCACGAGCAATGAAAATCGTGCCCGTATTTTCACACAACCAGCCAATCAATGGCCAGCTACGGATATCTGACTTTGCGACAAAGCGGCACGGATGAATCGTATTGATCACAAAGATATCAAGCCAGGAAATATGATTGCAGATGATCAGCGCCGGCGAGACCGGCTCGCGCTGCGCACTATCGTTGACGAACAAAGACACGCCACAGATAGCGACCAGCTGATGTGACCAGCGCTGTATGCGCCGCTCGCGCCCCATCTCATTCAGAAAAGGAAACAGCAGAGCTACCTTGAGTAACCCCACGATCAGATGCCAGGCGAGCCTGGCCAGTCCCCACACTGGCATAGCCATCAGCGGCTGTAGGCGACGCGGCCAGACACAATGGTGTGCCTGACCTGACCCTGCAATTCATAGCCCAGAAAAGGTGTGTGCTTGCCCTGACTGACGATTGCTGAAGCTTCCACTTTCCAGCGCACATTTGGATCGAATACGCAGAGATCTGCGACGCTGCCGACCGATAACTTGCCTGCATCAAGCCCTGCAACACGGGCAGGATCGCAGGTGATACGAGCGATAGCAGCAGACAAAGCATCCTTCGTTTTCAAGTGATCTTCGGCCCATTTGAGCGACAGCGAGAGCAGTAGCTCCAGGCCCGTGGCGCCTGGCGATGCTTCTCCAAAGGGCAGCAGCTTTTCATCATCATCCACCGGTGTGTGGTCGGAACAGATCGCATCGATGGTGCCATCTGCCAGTGCTTCGCGTATCGCGTCTCGGTCGCGCTGGCTGCGCAGTGGCGGCGAAAGACGCGCATTGGAATCGAAGAAACCGATGTCATGATCAGTCAGGTGCACATGGTGCGCACCGACATCGCAGCTGGCTCGCAAGCCTTCGTCCTTGGCCGCACGCACCAGCGCAATGCCCGCAGCAGAAGACAAACGGCACAAATGCACGCGAGCTCCGGTGGTACGCATCAGTTCAAAAATCGTATGCAGTGCAATGGTCTCGCTCATCACCGGAACGCCGGAAAGGCCCAGTCTCGATGCAAGCGGTCCACTGTGGGCGGTACCGCCCTTGCCGAGATGCGGATCCTGCGGACGCAGCCATACGGTGTAACCATAGGTTTGCGCGTACTGCATCGCGCGCATCAGCACGGTAGTGTCTTCAATAGGTTCTTCGGCCTGCGCAAAACCAACGCATCCCGCCTCTGTCAGCTCGGCCATTTCAGTCAGCTCACGCCCTTTCAGGCCGACTGTCAACGCACCCAGAGGATAGACATGCGACTGATTCATCAACCGGGCGCGATGCACGAGCATCTCGACCAAACCCGGCTCATCGAGCACCGGATCAGTATCCGGAGGACACAACAGACTTGTCACGCCTCCGGCCAGCGCTGATTCAAGCTCAGATTCCAGTGTTGCCTTGTATTCGTAACCAGGTTCGCGCAGGCGCACCGACAAATCCACGAGGCCAGGCGCGACGACCATTCCACTAGCATCGATGGTCTGATCTGGACTGAAGCCTTCAGGCAGCTTGCCGATCGCCGAGATTTTTCCGTCGGCGATATACACATCCTGTTGTGCATCGACATGATTGGCCGGATCGATCACGCGGCCATTTTTGATCTGTAGTCTCATTTCGTTCTTTTCCTGCGTCAGTGCCGGGCACTGATAAGTTCAGTACTCACGCACCTGCGAGCATGCTCATCACGGCCATACGCACCGCAATACCAAAAGTCACCTGCGGAAGAATCACCGCCTGCGCGCCATCGGCCACCGCCGAGTCAATCTCCACGCCACGATTCATGGGGCCCGGATGCATCACGATGGCATCCGGCCTGGCCAGTGCGAGCCGCTCCGGCGTCAGGCCATAGCTCTTGAAGTATTCCTGCGCCGACGGTAGCAGTGCGCCAGTCATGCGCTCATTCTGCAGACGAAGCATGATGATCACGTCCACGTCCTTCAGGCCTTCGTTCATGTCGGTAAAGACACGCACACCCATTTGCTCCAGACCACCTGGCAACAAGGTGCGCGGACCGATCGCGCGTACTTCAGGCACGCCTAGTGTCGTCAGACCATGAATGTCGGAACGTGCCACGCGGCTGTGCAGGATGTCACCGACGATGGCTACCGTCAGGTTGCTGAAATCCTTTTTGTAATGACGAATGGTGTACATATCCAGCAAGCCCTGCGTGGGGTGCGCATGACGGCCATCGCCGGCATTCACGACATGCACATGCTGCTGATTGGTCTCGGTGAGGTGACGCGCGATCAGGTAGGGAGCGCCAGACTGAGCGTGACGAACCACAAACATGTCGGCATGCATGGCGGCGAGATTGTCGATGGTATCGAGCAGGGATTCGCCCTTGCTGGCTGACGATGCCGAAATATTCAGGTTGATCACGTCTGCCGACAGGCGCTTAGACGCGATCTCGAAGGTGGTGCGGGTGCGGGTGGAATTCTCGAAGAAAAGATTGAACACACTCTTGCCGCGCATCAGAGGCACTTTTTTCACCTCACGATCACTCACGCTGACAAACGATGCCGCCGTATCGAGTATCCGGGTGATCATGGCCTTGGGCAGACCTTCCAGCGTCAGCAGATGCTGAAGCTCGCCGTGTTTGTTGAGTTGGGGGTTATGCATGGTCTACCGTCAGGGAAAAGCGTCCATCCCCGGCTTTTTGCAGCACCAGGGTTTGTTGTTCGGGCAGTGTGATGTTTGTCGCCACAAAGTCGGCGGCGATCGGCAGCTCGCGACCGCCGCGATCGATCAGCGCGGCCAGCATGATTTTTCCGGGCCGGCCATAATCGAAGAGCGTATTGATCGCAGCACGTGTGGTGCGGCCAGTGTAGAGCACGTCATCCACCAGCAAGATGTTCGCGCCATCGACCTCGAAAGGAATCTGGCTGGCGCGCACCTCTTCCTTCAGTCCGCGTTTGGCGTAATCATCGCGATAAAAGGACACATCGATATAACCCACCGTGCTCACACCGAGCGCTTTAGCCAGCCGCTCAGCCAACCAGGCGCCGCCAGAGTAGATGCCGACCAGAGACAGACGCTCGGCGCCGGCGAGCGCTGCCTTCAGGTCATGCTCGAGCTGCTGATAAAGCTTCTCGGCGTCGAGTTCAAGATGGGTCATGGATATCAAAGTATTGTTGGAGTATCAGCGCTGCCGCTTCGCTATCCACATGCTCACCGCGTGCCGGATTCAGCACCGCAGAGGTGTAGCGCTCGTCCACCAGCGTGGTGGGCAAGCCGAAACGGCCATTAATCTGGTTCGCAAATCGCCGGCAACGCACGCTCATCTCATGCTCGGCACCATCAGGGTGCAGCGGCAGGCCGACCACAATCGCATCAGGCTCCCACTCGCCAATCAACTCAGCAATCATGGAAAACTTGGCATCATTGGTCGCAGCGTCGATCACGGTCAGAGGCTGGGCCTTCTTGAGCAAACGGTTTCCGACAGCGACGCCAATTCTGCGCAAGCCAAAATCAAAGGCGATCACGGTACTCATGCGCGCTGCATCTCTGCGCAACATGTATGCATCGTCAAACTGATCACCGAAGAGCCTGCCGGGTTCGATAGCGTGCCGGTACACGCGCTATGCATGTCCGGCTTCCCCCGTCAGCATGGTGGGATCAATACCCAAGAGGCTCATCGCTGCGGCGAAACGTTCTTCGATTGGCGTATCAAACAGGATCGCAGGATCGGCGCGTACCGTCAGCCAGCCGTTACGCAGTATTTCATCTTCCAGCTGCCCGGCGCTCCAGCCTGCGCAGCCCAAGGTAACGAGCAGGCGCTTCGGGCCGTCGCCACGCGCGGCAGCTTCGAGCACATCACGCGAAGTCGTGAGCGCAACTTCATCGGAAACATTCAGCGAAGAGTTATAGTCCGCAGCCGGTGCATGCAGTACGAAGCCTCGCTCGACCTGGACCGGACCACCAAACATCACCGGGCCGCCTGACCCAGCGGGACCATGCGGACTGATTTCCAGCGTCAGATCCAGCCGCTCGAACAGCACATCCATTGTCATATCAGTGGGCCGGTTGATGATCATGCCCAGTGCCCCGCCGTCGTTGTGCTCGCAGATGTACACCACGGTGCCTCCGAAGATCGGGTCAAGCATCGAGGGCATGGCGATCAGAAAATGATCGGCAAGCTCAAGCGGTGGAAGGGTGCTGCCAGTGTCGGAGGAAAAATCGTCGGCGTCCGCGGCCGGCGCGGAGGAGGAAGGTGACTGATGCTTGCCTTGCTTGGCCATGGCCGAGATTTTATCAGCTTTGCCAGACCGGGAGATGCTGAAAAAAACCGCATGTTACCGCGAACCTGAACAGCAATACGAGGGGTCTGCAGCGAGAAGAGTGACTTGCCGTAATCTCCGGAGGGCGAAACCTTGCGGTCGCCGGTTGGTCCCTGCTCCGATGACCAAGAACCGGCTGAAGCCGCCCGCCGATCTTTTTTTGCGAAACCGCTACACTCCCCGGCTGATCGCTTCCATTCTTTATTTTCATCTACAAAGACGCCAATGGCACGCCACCATAAAGCCCTGGTCTGGTTCCGTAGAGACCTGCGCAACTTCGACAACGCTGCACTGCATCACGCCCTCGCCAGCAGCGAGATCGTATATTGCGCTTTCATTTTTGACAAAGATATCCTCGATCCTTTGCTGGCCGAAGGCCGAATGGACCGGCGCGTCGCCTTCATCCACGCCTGCCTTCAAGAGCTCGATGCCGAGTTGAAGCGCGCAGGCGGCGGACTGATTGTGCGCCATGCACGCGCGACTGTGGAAATACCCGCTCTGGCGGAAGAACTCTCAGTCGATACTGTATTCGCTAATGAGGATTACGAACCAGCCGCTACAGAGCGCGACGCAAAAGTAAGCAAGTCCCTGCAGAAGTCTGGTCGCAGTCTTCAATTGTTCAAGGATCAGGTGATCTTTGCCAAAGATGAGGTGTTGTCACTGGCCGGAAAGCCATTTTCCGTATTCACACCGTACAAAAATGCCTGGCTGAAAAAACTGTCGCTTCCCTCGGGCGGGCTGGACCTCGACGCGCTGGCACCGTTGGTCTGCAAGCCTGCGAAGGGTCAGCTTGCACTCCCCTCGCCTGCACCCGCCATACCGACGCTCGTGTCCATGGGCTTTGACGACTGCGATCTCGCGGTGCTGAATATACCGACGGGCATGAAGGGCGGCGCGTCTCTGTTCAAAGACTTTATTCCCCGCATGTCTCGCTACAAGGCAGCGCGCGATTACCCAGCGGTCAAAGGACCGTCGTATCTGTCCGTGCACCTTCGCTTTGGCACTGTATCAATACGTTCATTGGCACGCCTGGCAGCAGAAGCTATGCAATCAGGCGAAGGTGGTGAAGGCGCCGCCGTGTGGCTCTCCGAACTGGTGTGGCGCGATTTCTATTTCATGATCTTGCACAACAATCCGCATGTCGTGGACGGTGCTTTCAAGCCGGAGTACGATCGTATCGCTTGGGAAAGCGGTAAAGAGGCCGACAAAGCCTTCGCCGCGTGGTGTGAGGGACGCACAGGATACCCGTTGGTAGATGCAGCGATGATGCAGCTGAACCAGACGGGCTATATGCATAACCGGCTGCGCATGGTCACCGCCTGCTTTCTGATCAAAGACCTGGGCATCGACTGGCGGCGTGGGGAAGCGTATTTTGCGAAACAGCTGAATGATTTCGACCTCTCAGCCAACAATGGTGGCTGGCAATGGGCCTCCTCATCGGGCTGCGATGCCCAGCCTTATTTCCGCATCTTCAATCCGATAACTCAGTCGGAAAAATTCGATCCCGAAGGTAAATTCATCAAACGGTATCTTCCTCAACTGGCCAAACTCGATGGCAAGCACATTCATGCACCGTGGCTTGCACCGGAAATGACGCTCTCAATGGCGGGCATCACGCTGGGCAAGGATTATCCACGGCCGCTGGTGGCCCATGACGAGGCACGCAAGAAAACACTGGAACGCTACGCGGTGGTGAAAAAATAAGCTGAACCTGAAACAGCATTCATTCCGCCATCGGATTCAGAGGTCGGCTATGCCGGATCAGGTCGTACTGCATCGCGCCACTCTCTCTTCCTGACTGTTTCAACCAGTCGGGATGGGTGATCGTATCCTGCATGTCGCGTCGCCCCGCTTCCCAGCGTTCCAGCACCGAGACTCGGGAGAATTCATAGTCCTTGGATTCTCTTTCCTCCGGCCCCTGCCGGTAAATCAGGTGAACGAGGTCAATCGGTGCAACATTCGCGAATTCTTCCAGCCGGCGAACTTCCGGATCATCCAGCAAATGCTTTGGCAGTTTCGCCATCAGATCAACGATGGCACGACGCAGATTGGTCAGGTCAGCCGCAACATTACTGGTGTAGCGGGTGCGGCTTGAGTACTGAATATCCTTTTGCCGCTTCAACACTTCATCAAAATTGACCGG